>Ga0307377_10001226_pt1 | contig 33480 bp, 35 predicted proteins | sample TR3MG_FD_202535 | JGI IMG/M metagenome (GOLD analysis project Ga0307377, IMG submission 202535) | Soil microbial communities from Risofladan, Vaasa, Finland - TR-3 | ecosystem: Environmental > Terrestrial > Soil > Coastal area > Acid sulfate soil | place: Finland: Risofladan, Vaasa | collected... | reverse complement strand
TGAATCTCCATCGGAATCACCATCAACTTCACCGTCAGTTTCACCTAGTTCTTCGCCTTCAGAAAGCCCTTCAGACTCTCCAAGTTCGAGTCCGAGTCCTTCTGAATCACCTTCAGAAAGCCCTAGCGAATCTCCTTCGGTATCACCTTCAGCCTCACCGAGTGAGTCACCTTCGGAGTCACCTAGTGACAGTCCTAGCGTTAGTCCGTCAAGTTCGCCTTCTCCAAGTGATAGCCCTAGTACTAGTCCTTCAGATAGCCCAAGTGCTTCTCCTTCGGAGAGTCCGTCGTCAAGTCCTAGTGAAAGTCCGAGCGTAAGTCCTTCAGATAGCCCTTCTCTTTCTCCTAGTGAGTCGCCTTCAGCTTCTCCAAGTATAGGATACGAACTTTATTCTAGAGGAGAATACGTTTCTTTGCCTACTGGAACTGATGATTTAATTACTTCCTTTACCGCCCAAGATTATTTAGACGTTAATGTTTTTGACGGTACAAGAGTAGGTCAAAGTGCTACTGGTGAATACTCTATTAAACAATTTAAAGATTATATTGGTATTGCTACCGCTTCAATATTTACGTGGAGAGGTAGAAGTGGTTTAGCTCCTTTAACTTCTCCCGTAGTTTTAGAGATTTATAACTTTAATTCTACTACGTGGGAAAACTTAGCTACTGATAATACTACGGCTGTTGATACAGATTTCATTCTCTCTAACACTATAAATGATATGACAAACTACAAGAGTGATGGATTATCTTGTTGTAGAGTCTATCAGTTAGGGATATAATGGCTAACGCATTACTATATGTAAATACAGAATCTCTTGGGGCTTGGATAGGCACAGGCACAACGCCATACCTTAATACCCAAAACTATCCTACTTCCTATATTTCTGCCTCTGGAAGAAATAATAATACAGGGGAGATTGGATTTGCAGATAGTGCTGACTTAGGAACGATTACTGCTGTCAGGCTGTATGTCTATGGTGATGATACTAACGCAGGAGATTGCGCAGCGCTTATAAACGCTACGGCTACAGGTCTTAATCTACCTACAACGCTAGGGTGGGTTAGCGTAGATATTACAGCGATTGTAGGAACATCATGGGCAGGTGTTAATGCTGCTACGGTCTTATTTGACAGGACTAATCAGACAAGAACATCTATCATAGACGCTGCATACTTAGATGTCACCTATACACCAGCGGCAGCTCCTAGCGATAGTCCATCTGATTCCCCATCTGATTCACCATCAGACTCGCCCTCAGATAGTCCTAGTGAGTCACCATCTGAGTCACCTAGCACCTCACCAAGTACTAGTCCTTCAGTTTCAGATAGTCCTTCAACTAGTCCAAGTGATTCTCCTTCTGAGAGCCCATCTGAATCTCCTAGTGCCTCTCCTTCAAGTTCGCCTAGTGAATCACCTAGCGAAAGCCCGAGTGATAGTCCTTCGAGCAGCCCTTCACCTAGTGATAGCCCGTCTACTTCACCTTCAGCTTCGCCAAGTGAGAGTCCTTCAGATAGCCCTAGTTTAAGTCCAAGTTTGAGCCCTAGCTCTTCACCTTCTGATAGTCCTAGTAGTTCACCATCACCTTCAGATTCACCGAGTTTAAGTCCTAGTTCGAGTCCTAGTGATTCACCGAGTTTTAGCCCTAGTGTTGGAAGCGATAGTCCAAGTGACTCTCCTTCTGAATCTCCTAGTGAGAGCCCATCTGAAAGTCCTTCAGAAAGCCCTAGTACTTCTCCTAGTGAATCACCAAGTAGTAGTCCTAGTCCTTCAGATAGTCCGTCGTCTAGTCCGTCTCCATCTGAAAGTCCTTCAGAGAGTCCTTCAGCTAGTCCGAGTGAAAGTCCTTCTGAGAGCCCATCTGATTCACCGTCTAGTTCGCCTTCACCTTCGGAAAGCCCGAGCGATAGCCCGTCAGCTTCTCCAAGTGAAAGCCCTTCAAGTTCTCCTAGCCCATCGGCTAGTCCAAGTGATTCTCCTAGTTCTTCACCGAGTATATCACCTTCAAGTTCTCCAAGTCCTAGCGAAAGTCCTAGCGAGAGCCCATCAAGTAGTCCTAGTGGTGCTACTCCTTTTACTTTAGAAACAGATTTATGGAGCGTTAATATTGATGTGGGTTCTGATTCTCCTTCAGTTTCTCCTTCGGAAAGCCCTAGTGCTTCTCCTAGTGAGAGTCCTTCGGAATCGCCAAGTGAATCACCGTCGTCAAGTCCATCTCCTTCTGAAAGTCCTTCAGCTTCTCCTAGTGCTTCACCAAGTGAGAGTCCGTCGGAGAGTCCTTCAGAAAGTCCAAGTTCAAGTCCTTCTCCGTCTGAGAGTCCTTCAGTTAGTCCTTCAGCTTCTCCAAGTGAGAGTCCAAGTGAATCTCCAAGTGAATCACCTTCAGAGTCACCTTCTGCTAGTCCTTCTGAGAGTCCATCATCGAGTCCGAGTCCTAGTGAATCACCTAGTGAATCTCCAAGTGAATCACCGTCTGAATCTCCTTCAGAGAGTCCGTCGGAAAGCCCTAGTTCGTCTCCATCACCATCGGAGTCACCGTCTGAATCACCGAGTGCTTCACCTAGTGAATCACCGTCTGAAAGTCCGTCGGCTAGTCCATCTGAATCACCGTCCGTTTCTCCTTCAGTTTCACCTAGTACTAGTCCGTCAGAGAGTCCAAGTTCATCACCGTCACCTTCAGAGTCTCCTTCGGAATCTCCAAGTGCGAGTCCTTCACCGTCAGAATCGCCTTCTGATTCCCCGAGTACCAGTCCAAGTGATGGTAGCGACTCACCAAGTACTAGTCCGAGTGCTTCACCTAGTCCTAGTGCGAGTCCTAGTCCGTCAGATAGTCCTAGCTCTAGTCCTAGCGAAAGTCCGTCTGTTAGTCCTTCAAAGTCACCGTCTGAGTCTCCGTCGGCTTCTCCGAGTGAGAGTCCTTCAGAGAGTCCGAGCGCTTCACCGTCTGAATCACCTAGTAGTTCACCTAGTCCATCTGAATCACCAAGCGCTAGTCCTTCGCCTTCTGAAAGTCCAAGTTCTAGTCCTTCGCCTTCGGAGTCACCTTCAGAGAGTCCAAGTGCGTCTTCTTCTGAATCCCCTAGTGTATCTCCTAGTGGGTCTCCGAGTGTTTCGCCAAGTGCTAGTCCTAGTGAGAGTCCGTCGGAATCTCCCAGTGATAGTCCTAGCGTAAGTTCTAGCCCGTCAGAATCGCCGTCAGAATCACCTAGCGTTAGTCCTTCAGTAAGCCCTTCAGAAAGCCCTAGTGGTAGTCCTAGTCTTTCTCCTAGTGCTAGTTCGTCACCTAGTGATTCACCGTCAGCGAGTCCGTCAACGTCTGCGTCAGATTCACCGTCAGCGACACCGTCGGCTTCTCCTTCAGAATCACCTTCATCTAGCCCTAGTCCTTCGGAGAGTCCTAGTGATTCACCGAGCGCTTCGCCTAGCGTTTATTTACCGAAGCAGATACAGATTTTCTTTACGGACGTTATCACCCAAAGAATACTATTTAGACCTGCTATAACTCAAGATATTGTTTTAACAGATGTATTTAATCAAACTATTTTTATTGACGATGTATTAACTCAAACAATACATTTGAATCCAACTACTGACCAAGAGTTGGACACTAATATACCATAATATGCAGCGGAAAAAGGAGAAATAATGAGTAAAGAATTCGTTGAAGGAACAGCTATTAAAATCACTACTATTTTAAGTAGTGCTATCGTTTCCGCTTCTATAAAAATTACCAATCCAAACAACGCAATTGTCGTTGATGGAGAAGCGATGACTAAACTTGCCGATAGAACTTATTATTATGTCTATCAAACGGCATTAGGGGGAGTGGAAGGCAATTACGAGGTTGCAGTAACAGCACTTTCATCCGAAGGAAGCTCCGTAAAACTAAAAAGGTTTTGTCTAACAGGGCAGAGATTGGACGGATAATGAGAAAAGTACCCTATATTAGAAAACTTTTAAAAGACAAGGATTTCGCTACTAAGGTACTAGTCTTTTTTAGTACTAAGACCGCAGAAGAAGGGTTTGACGATTACGAGAAGAACTATACTTACTCTAATCTTAATCCTCTATCCCTTTACGGTTACGTTACTGATATTTCTCCTGAGGCTCTAGTTTGGAAACAATATGGGTTACAGGAAATAGGAGCGAAAGAAATTTTATGTGAGGCGAAATATAAAGAATGGTTTAAAAACGCTAACAAAGTTACTATAGATGGGGACGTCTATGAAGTATACAGAGAAGCTGCTGGGAACAGAGCTATTATTCAAAATAGACCGTTCCAGACTATTCGAGTATTACTACAAAAGAAGGATGGTTCGTAATGGCACAATATTTTACGGAAACTAGGAACTGTGAGTTAAGTACTTTATATTACTTAGAAACTCAATTAGCTTCAGCTTGGAGCGGAGTTACTTTAGTAAAGTCGTTTAATAAGGCTTACGCTAAGGATGTATCTTTGCCTGTTGTAGCTGTAGCTTTAGAAGATATTTCTACTGAGAGGAGAGAGATAGGCACTACCGCTATTAATAACTTATATACTATTGCTATAGATATATTCGCTACTTCTGATGGAATGAGGCTAGATTTAGTAGATTTTATTATTAATCAATTAAAAGACGGCTGGACGTATTATATCTATAGTCATCCGTCAGGAAGTAACGCAACTTTAGATAAAACAGCTGACGGCAAAATAAGAGTAAATAGCTTTGTAGAGAATACAAGAGTTGAGATTTCTGAATATAGTCAAGACGTTAAAGACCGCTATCGCCATACTATTGTTATAGAAATAAGGAAATAATAATGGCTGAGTTTGAATTTACTATAAATAAAGGTAAAGATACAATAGAAGAGTTTATACAAAAGCTTAGACTTCGAGAAGATGAATTTGAACAAGAATTAAAAATCGCAACCAAAGACGCTGCGCTATATATGAGAAATTATATAAATCGTCGCAAGAAACGAAAAGGGGAGCGAGAACAAGGAGAAAGAGGTTTAGGAGAAGCTTTATCTAAAAGAATGACAGTTGAAAGATACGGAGATAGAATTTCAGTTGGATTTGGAGAAATAGCGTATCTTAAAATACACCACTCTTATTGGAGAGTTTTAAATGATGGAGGAATGATAGCTCCTAGAACAATGGGATTCTTTGGTAATAGGCAAGCTCCTAGTGGAAGACAGCGAAATCAAGTTTTTCATTACAATCCCAAGGGGTTAAATAAAGATGGAACCCCATACGGAAAAGGAACTTCTTTTTTATTATACCCAAAGAAACCAGCAAGACCTATACGGTATATCTCAGCAACTCGGAGGTATTTGAGCAGTAGGGTAAATAAGTTAGTAAAACAATTAACAACAAGGTTTAAATAGTCTATTGAAGAGACTTAAAACTGATAGTCACAGGAGGACTAATAATGATACACGCAAGTAAATACCGCCCTAAAGCGTACTCTTATACTGGAGATGTTGATTCAGCTGAAATTGACCGTCTTCAAGATATGAGTGGAACAATTACATTAAACAGAACAAAAATTCAGGAAATTGGACGAGTAGGTATCGTCGATTGGCAGACAGCTACACCTGAGGTAACTTTAACTCAACGACAGTTTGAATACGGAAGCTTAGAGTATTGGAATATTTTAGCGAATAAAGCAATCGCTACTAATCATTCCATTTTATTAACTGACTTCGCTAACGCTAGAGTAGACATCGCTGGTTATAAAACAGACGACGATGACGTCTTTTTAGGTACTGTATGGTATCCTAAATTTAGGACGACTGGTTTCTCTTTCAATATCGGAGACCCGAACGCTACTATTGAAAGAAGCATTAACTTAGTTGGGGAGAACGAGAAACAATTACTCTTCACTAATAAGTACTTGATTATGGCAAAGGATGAGAATTCAGCAGGAGCAAGCCATACAATCGTCTTCGGTTCTTCGGGTAACGGATTTCACGATTATCCAGTACCAGTAGCCGACCCTGATAATTCAGGTCAGTATATTCTACGTGTTACTCGCTATCGTCCGTCAGATTTAAGTACTACTGATTTGACGTATACCGCTAGTATCACAACTACAAATCAATATACGTTCGCAACAGATACAGTTACTCTTGGTGCTGATAGCGCTTCTGGTGACATCTATTACGTTTGGTATTCGGCTGCTACTTACATTAGCGGAGTATCTCCGTTCGTAAATAACGACACGGACGCAGCTTCTATTACAGCTGAAAACTGCATAGTTTATCTCGGTTCGTCTAATAGGTTATATAGGTTACAATCTGTAGCCCTTGACGTAACTTTTGACCGCCAAGACGTATACGAAATTGGTAACGAAGATGTTGTTACAACTGGTATTAGGGATACTGTTGTTAGAGCTACTTTAGGTCGTATTCTAGAAGACCACTCTCTTGAAGAGATTATGTTAGGAGAAGCTGGTAACGATTACGCTTTGATTGACGTAACTAAGTTTAATAGCGACTTAAGTTTAATTGTTAAGATTTATAACAACGCAGACCACGATACTTTCTTAATCGGATACAAGTTCGTAGACTTAGCCCCAACAGGGTTAGACGCTACGATTCCTGTGGGAGATTATATCCAACGAGGGGCAACTCTTGAGGGAGAAGAAGGTATTATATCAGACGTTGAAGCTACATTGGATTCATATACGGGAGCATAAATTAATATAAGGTGAGGGAAGGGCTTAACTGCTCTTCCCTCTATAAAGGAGGTTCGGTATGGGAGCAGACGTGGTATTAACTATTACTGTAGCAGACTTAACGGAAGCCCTTGACTTTTCGTCTAGGAAATTTGTCGGTAAGCTACTCAAGAGGCACGAGATTATAGAAAACAGAAACGTTCTTAAAAAAGAAACTAAGGAATTAAGCTACGAGGCTTTTAGAGATTTAAAAGACTTGCTTATTTCTATGGGTCTTGGAGGGCGTATCTCTACATTTAAATTCCATAAATAAAGGGAAGGCTACTGCTTTCTCTTTTTTCACAGGGAGAATAAATAATGCATCTACCAAGAACAATTCACGTGAGTGGATATACTGTGAAAATAAAATATAAGAATAAGCTTGTAGCTGATGGAGTAGAGTGTTTTGGATACTATGATACTCAAACGAAAACGATATACCTACAAAAAGGATTACCTCCTCAAAGTAAAAAGGAATATTTTCTTCATGAATTCCTTCATTTCTTAGAGGATATTTATAGGTTCAGAATTAAAGAACAAGCTGTTGCCGATACGGCTCTCGGCTTGTTAGAGTTATTTAAATATACTAATATAGATTTTAGAAGTGACGACTAAACGTAAGGAGTAAGATATGGTAAAGAAAGAAAACAAAATTGTTACGCCTAGTGATAGGGACGCTCAGATTCAAAAAGCAGCGGAAGAAGTAAAGGAAATTCAAAAGTTTGATAAAGTAAAGAAGTTTTTAGAAGATAATATAATCGAATTTGATTATAAGGGGAACACGTACAGGGTACGAAGACCAGTTCCTAAAGAACGAGAAGAAGTTAATCGTGAGCGAATTCTTATTCATACTAAGTTGCTTTCGAAAAAAGATTCAGACGGCGATTATATGTATATGTGTGAATCTGATTTAATGAAATTATACTTAGATAGAGGGATTGATATTGCTGGTTTAAGAGCAACAGCCAAGTCTCTTAACGACAAGAAAGAGTCTTTATCTGAAAAGCTAGGAAAACTATTATCAGACGATAGCAACGATAAAGACCAACAAACGTTAAAGAAACAAATTGAAGCGTTAGACGATAAGCTTAGAGAGTTAAGTATTAACATTAGTACTTATATGGATATTTCTATTGAACAACAAGTTCTTGTACGTTTATATTCGTATTTGGCTTACGTTACTACAGAGATTAAAGACGGAGAGAATTGGAAAAAGTATTGGAAGAACTTTGAAGAGTTCCAAAACGGAGACGAAGGTTTAATTAATCACGTAACGTTGTATGCCACGTTGATTACCAACGAAATCTCTAATCTAGATAGAGCTGAAGATTCTGACTAATCTTAAATAAGGAGATTAGTTATGGACTTATTAGCTACCTATCAAACAATTCGTAGAATAGCGAAAGAAGATTTAGCTCAACAAGACTTTGCGTTTTTTAAAGACTTACGAATACCTATCTTTAAAAATTCAAGAGATTTAACGTCGATTCAAAGAGTGTATCTTTCTTATTTAATGTTCTACGGAAACTTAAATTTAGACGTAGCTCTAGGGGACGCCCCAGAGAAAATATTTGAATGTGAAATATTCGAAGATGCGTATAGTACGTTTAAGAGAAATGAATCAGTAAAGAAAACAAAATCTTCAAAGGAAGACCTAGAAAAGGTTCGAAAGAAATCAACTTTTGAACAAAAAGAAACTAAAGCAGAACGCCCTATCGGGTGGGTATTTAAATAATTAACATATAAAGAAGAGAGTCAATTATGACCACAGGAATAAAATTCGTTTTAGAGTCTTCCGCCACGCTACGGGGTTGGAACGATACTGAGTTGAAAGCCGTCAAGCTTCAAAGTATTATGAAGCAGTTAAAGATTAGTACTTCGGGTTTTGGTAGACAGATAGGGTCTACCATGAAAGAAACTACTAAAGTAGTGGACGGCGCTGAGGTTACTCTTAGAAAATATAAAAACGTAGTAGAGCAATCAGATGGGTCTCATAAAATCTACGAAGGAACTCTACAAAAGGTTGGAAAACAGTGGAAGATACTTAATGATACCTATAGAACTCATATTGTTACAGCTCAACAAGTAGCAGCGGAGCAAAGTAAAATAGAGAAGGCTACTAAAAAAGCTGCGGAACAAGCTGAGAAAGCAACAAAGAAAAAAGAGACTCTTATTCAAGCTATGAAGCGATTGGCTATTAGGTCGGCTCTTATCGTTCCTATTTGGGGCGGAATTAGACGGATTATGGGGCTAGTTACTTCCGCAGTCAGAGACGTAACTAAAACATACGCTGACTTTGACGTTCAGATGGCTAGGGTAGGTACTGTTAATTTAGAACATATTGACCAGCTAGATAGACTTAGGAAGACAGTTCTTGGTTTTTCCGCTGGGGCAAGTAGAGGTTTTGCGGAAGCAGCAAGTGCGATGTACGCTTTAGGTTCTGCTGGACTTACAGTTCAACAACAAGTAGTTGGTTTAAATCACGTGATGAATACCGCTATTGGTACTTTTGGTAATACTGAAGAAGTAGCAAAGTTAATGGCGGGTTCGTTTAACGTATTCGGAAAAAGTATGGAGGGAGTTTATACTGATGCTGCTAAACTTGAAAGAATCGCTAACGTCCTTACTTATACTTACGCAAATCAACAGGTAGAGATGTCTGAGATAGCTAACGCTATGACATACGTGGCTTCCGTAGGTTCGTTGCTTGATATTAGTTTTACCGAACTTGTAACTACTATTGGTGTATTAAATACTGGCATGTTAAAAGGGAGTAAGTCTGGTACTTCTCTACTTAACGCATTCGTACAGGTAGCTAATCAAAGTGATAGGCTCGCTGATTTAGGAGTAATATTTGACCCTAGCGCTCCGTTGGACTTCAAAGATATCATGGAGCAATTATCTAAGAAATACGGAGAGCAAGCAATTGGTCTTAATGACTTGAAAGATATTATGCAAGTCTTTGGGAGAAGGGGAGGTCGCGCTGCTGCTCAGTTAATCAAAGAGTTTAAGAACTGGCAACAAACGATTACGGATACAGAAAATACTTTTGATAATTTTGCAGAAAGTATGAGAGAGCAAGCTGAAACTAGTTTGCCCGCAGCGTTTAACAAGTTATGGAATTCTATTAAAGCTGGAGCGGTTCAAAGCCTTAGCGGAATTGGTCAGCTTTTAGCTGGTGAACTTGATAAACACGCAGCTAAACAAGAATTAAAGAATATTCGAGCGTCTCGCAGAGAATTAGGATTAACTGATAAAGAAGATATTTCTCCTAGTGGAGGACAAGCACAACAGATTATAAAAAGTTTAGAATCCCAAGCTTCTGCTGTAGAAACGCTAAGGGAAGCTAATGAAAGAAGGGTTAAGTCGGCTAAAGCGATTGATTTCGTAGAGAATCTTATTCACGGAAAGAAGAAAGAGCAGATTAGCGTAGACAAAGAAATCGAGGAGATTACTAAACAAGTAGCTGAAGGGACTCTTTCTCAATCCGAAGGTTTAATTAAAATTATTGATTTATTAAAATCAGCAGGTATATTAAATAAACATAACCTTAGAAATGAAGCTGAGCTTGTTCAGATTTATCGAGAGCAATTTAATACTAAAAAAGAAGAATTAAAAACAAGTTATGAGTTAAACGATTCTCAAAAAGAAAAACTTAGATTGCTTAAAGAAGGAGCCAAATACTCTGGGCTTGCTTTAGGTCGTATGGGCGAAGAAGAGATTACTCAACAAAAATTAATTGACGCAGTTGCTAGGATGAACGAGAAAGTCGCTAAATCTAAAGTAGCTGGAGCTGAAAGACTATCAGTTGAATCGTTAATTAACGGGGAGTTTGAAAAAGCGGAAGCCTTGATTACTAGAATTGGAGGAGCAGAAGCTGATATTCTAGAAATTGAAAAATTAAGTTTAGATTATAACCTTCAAAAGGTTAAAGCTGCTCAAGAATATTCTTCTGCTATTTTAGATACAGCTGAAACAGGCTTAAGTGATATACTTTCTGGAGAATCTGATTTTGCTACGTTTACCGAAAACTTTACTAAAGCAATTAGAAAGAGTTTCGCTGACGCTATTGCCGAAGGGATTTTTGATAATATATTGAAAGACGGTTTGTTAGAAGGGGTATTAGGAGGAGCTTTAGGAGGGTTGAAGAATTTGTTCGGAGGTAAAGAAATATCTTCCGCTCAAACTCTTTATTTAGCTAAACAGAAAACGCTATTTGACGCCCACGTTATGGGAATAAGAGGAGCTTTAGCTATAAATACTAGGGGAGGAGTTTCTGGATTAGCAGGAGCAGGCGCTAAATTAGTAGGTACTCCAACTCAAGCATTTGACCCTGGAGCAGCTGCTGGGAGAGCTGGTAGATTTGCTGAATGGCAAGCTCAGAATCCAACTAATAATACTGGACTGAAGACCGCTAAAACCGCAGGACTTGGAAGTAAGGTAGCTGGTTTAGGAGGTACTGCGTTGCTTGCGTTCGGAGCAGGTAGTACGTTTAATCAAGCTGCTGGAGGAGGAACTCTGGGGGCTGTTGCGGGAATAGCAGGAGGAATTGGAGCTGGCATGTTAATGGCTGGGTCTGCTGCAGCTGCGGGTATCGCTGCTGGAACTGTAACTTCTGGAGTTGGGGTTTTAGGTACTATCGGTGCTGCTAACGCTTGGAACCCTGTAGGTTGGGCATTGCTTGCTGTAGCTGCGGTATTAACCGTTATAGGTATGTCTAGAGGGAAAAAGAAATGGCAACAGGAAGAAATTACGGAACAAACAAAACAAATTACGTCTAAAATAGATGTATCTAATAGCGAATTACAATGGGTAAATAGGAATCTTGTTGCTTTGAGGCAAGAACTTACTTATATACTACCTCGCTCTGCTTATTTCTCGGAGCAGGTATCTGATAATTTTAGCGTAGATGCGCAACGGGGGGTATTTTAATGGCGAGAACAACGTGGCAAGTATATGAAGAAGGTTCAGGAGGGGGTTGGTCTGCCTTAACTACTATAGTGGTTCCTAATATGGATTTACAAGAAGATATAGTTTCGACTATGAATAAATTAAGTTTAGCTGATGGAACTATTGCTAGATTAACGCCCGAACAAGAATACTTAAGTCAACCGTTATCTATGAATTGGGTTTATTTAGAGGACAGTACTTTATATAATAATTTAAAAAGTTGGGCAACAACAGGGAAGTATCTTAAAATCTCTACTCATTTATCTGGGATAGAATTCGTAGGTTATTTTACTAGCGTTAGACGAGTATGGTCAATCGCTAAAACTGAGTGGAACGTAACCGCAGCATTTGACGTAAGGGACTTATAATGGCAAAAGACCTAACTACTACAATAAGCAACCAAATTACTAATAAAGACGTAAAGTATACTATCATCTTTAAAGTAAATGGAGTAGATAGAACTTCATATTTACAAAGCTGGGATTATTCTTTTGACGCTAAGTTCGGGGCTTCTACTGGTAATTTTACTTTAATTAATCCAGACGGGATTTTTTTCGATGGGGGGTCACTTGCGTTACACGTTGGAGATACCGTAGAGTTGATATGTAAATATACTGGAGACGCTTCTGAATTTAAGAAGTTCTATGGGTTTATTGATAAAAGGTCTTATACTAAAGGCGCTGGAGGCAATACGGTAAACTGCTCTTGTTTAGATTATATAGGTAGGTTAAATCATTTAGATATTGATTTAACAGTAGAGGGCAATAGAGTTAAAGTTATTAATGAGGTTTTAGACCCCGTTTATTTAGCTGCTCCTAACGACTCTTTAGCTCAAGTATTTAATTTTGCTAATGACTCTATTGCGACAGAGCCTCCTCCTAATATTATTATTAGAGATAAAGATTATGAAAGACGAGATACTCAATATGATGGATACGAGATTTTATACGGACAAGGACAATTAAAACTTGGGTCTGTCTTAAATGTTCAGGATAATTACGACGTACTGTCTACGTACTTTCATTATACTGAAGGAGTTTATGCTGAGGATATTATTCAAGCTATATTAACAGCAGAAGATGGGTACGGGAATTATCTTTTCGGAGAAACGTCTGCTGCCAACGTTATAGCTAATCATTTAATAGAAACCTTTAATAACGTTACTGGTAAAGCTACTGACGTAATGACTTATAATACGTCTTCTCAAGACATAGAAATTCTACATGATTTAGACGGAGAATACGACCCTGACGGAGGTACTCCGACTCAATTAACTTTAGTATCGGTATCGGGTTTGCCTACAAGTGGAACTGGGGAAGTGAACGGCGATATATTTACGTGGACTGGAATTACTAGTAATACTCTTACTGGTATTCCTACTACTGGAGATTACGCTTTAAGTTATCATCCCGATGGAGCTAAGATGAAATGGGAAGATACTTATGGAATAGGACAAGTGTGGTCTTTAAGCTTTTCTAATGTAACGTCTAATTTGGTGTCTGGTGACTTCACAATACCTGGAGGAACGTTCAGATATTTCGATAAACGATTCGGACGAATCCTATTGGACTCCGCTATTAGTATAGGTGCTTCTGTTTATTGTAGTAACAATTATTCTTTTAATACTCTTCAAGCTACTGGAATTGAACTTAATCAAATGAAGTTTCGGAAACGAGAAACGGCGAATAGATTCGAAGCCGTGAAGAAGGTACGGGATTATCTGGCTCCTAATTATATTATTAGAACTATAGGAGACAATAAAATTTGGTCTTCTTACTTACGACAGAAATCTACGGAAGATTATACCTTGACTCTTTCTAGCAAATTAAACTACTTAGAAGACGATGATTTATATACCCGAGTTCATATGTATGCTAAGAATAGTAATCCTACTAATTTAATGTTAGGAGACGGGATAGACTATGAATCAGATACAGAAAGCTCTTATACTGGAATAGCTAGTAACGAGGAATTATTGTATATAGGAGACGAAAAATCGGGAGTATTATCAGAAGACGCAAACAACTCTTTAAGCGGAGTAGAAAGCGTTTTTAGCACAACCTATTTATCTGATTTAGTTATTCATTTAAATAAAGAATACATAGAAAAAGACTCTGCAAGCCAAGGCTCTACTGGATATAGGATATACTCTAGTCCTGTTAGCGGACAAGGTAAAATTATTTTAGGGACTATAACTCCTAGAGTGTTCCTAAACGGAGTACCAGTAGATAATAAGGTTCATCAACAAGCTGGCATGCCGATTAAAGTTAAGAGTACTAAGACTACCATTACTAGCGGAGGAGGGAAGAGTAAAGAGGTATCTAGTAATACTTACTATGCGTACTCTATTATCTTTGCTCATACGTCTATAGACCCGAACAGTCCGTTATACTTATATGACGCCCAAGGAATACTTCAGTTTACTATTTCTCCAGGAGATGGGAACATGGATTACGCTAGAGGCATCTTAGCTGTAGACGGATTAGACCAAAATAGTACTATCGAAGGGTTATCTACCGCTACATATTTCGTTTTATACGCTGAAGATTCTATTGAAATTGATTATGAAAATGTTACTTTTAAAATTAAAAGTTCTCTTATTCCTGACCCAGACTTATTTACGGTTTCTGCTACGTTTGAATATTGGGCTATTGCTGTAGCCGTAAAAGATATAGACCTTATCGTAGACGGAAGGAGAAGTACTCAGTTTCAGATGTCGTTCTACGGACAGCCACCTCAAGGATTCCATCTTGCCACGTTAGATTTAGGACAAGTTCAGAACATTCAAGCTATAGATATTGTAGGAGGATTCTTCAAACCCGACGACTATAGGCGATTCGATATGTCTTTTCAATTATCAATGACTTATTCATCAAATGGAGTTGATTTTTACGAGATTGGAGCTAAGACATCTAATTTTAAAGTTGAATCTGGTAAAGCCGTTTCATTAGAAGAAGAAGAATTAGGGTCTAATTTTGAAGCGAGATATTTGAGATTTTCTTTAGGAGAAGTCACTAAGATTACTTATGGAAAAGGAGTATATGTTGTAGCGATTACTGAAGTATCTATTTATAGCGATATTGTAGTTGAATCTATGTGTACTCTTATTCCTTATACTCAAACGACCCAAGCTACCTCGCAACCAGATACTACCGTATATGTAGGAGATACTACTTCATTCGCTTCTTCTGGTACTGCGTATATTGACTTAGTAGACGCCTTTACGTATACTGGTAAAACAGCTACTACTCTTACTGGAGTTACGTTTGATGGGGGCTATGCGGGAGATTTAAGCGGTACTAGAGTTACTCAAACTCTTTCTAACGATACTTCTTTTTACGACGTAGACGGATTATTGCCTTATTTGGGAGATAGAGTTAAGAAAGAACAAAAGATAAAAGATAACGTTTTATACAGTAAAGCTCAATTAGATAGAATAGCAAAAGCGTATCTAGAAGAATATTATAAGAATCATAGTAAGGTCTCAGTAGCTGGGGCGTATTCTCCGTATTTAGAGATAGGACAAACTTTGTTAGTTGTCGATTCTGTAAACGGAGTGAATACTAGATACTTCTTAGAGAAAGTTAAAGGGAACGGACAACAAGTTACTTTGACTTTAGGTAGGTATCCAGCGATAGATTTTTAATGTAAGGAGGTTTTATGAAACCAATGACTAATGCGTTACGTTTAAAGATTCAAAAGTATATTAAGAACGGATTAGATATATCAGATTTGATTAAAGACGTAGATATTAAGGGAGAAAACTTATCTCGAGCCGTTATTAAAACTCTACAAAGATTTAAAGAGAATATGAACCGTACTAATTTCTCTAAAGCTAAGATAGGACAAAACGGTAAGATAACTCAAATTACTGATTGTAAATTGATAGAAGCTAATTTTAATGAAACCGAGTTTATAGGTACTGTATTTTTCCGTAGGAATAATTGTCAACGTGCTAATTTTAACGGGGCGTTTCTTCCTAATTTACAATATCAAAAGACTGACTTTAGGTTCGCTACCTTTTGTGAAGCTGTTCTTCGTATAGGAACTACTTACGGAGAGGGGTCTAAATTCAGCGCAGACTTGTTTAAAGACTTAGGGTCATCTTGGTCTTTAAAAGTGGAGGTAAAAGAAGATGATACAGTATGATTATATAAAAGAATCTACTTATAGTTTTGTATTAGATGAGAAAATTACCCCGACTAAAGCTAAAGCTTTTATTACTATGTTGATTCACGAAATCGGAATGGAACTAGTTCATCTACAAGAAAACGTATTAGAGCCAGGCTTCGATATATGCGCTACAATTAAACAATCTATCGTTTACTTTGGGTATTGGTATGAGCATGACTACGTAAGACTTATAGTTTCTTCTTGTAAAACTTACGAATCTAAACTTATTATAGATAGTATTAATAAGTTCTTCGACGTAAAATCTAAAGTATCTTGCTGTATTGCTAAGGACTGTACTATTACGAAAGAGGTAAAAGCCTTATGCTAGAAGAACTTGAAATCATAAAAGAACAGAAGACTGATTTACAAACAATGAGATTCTATGAAACTCCCGATAAGAGATTAATGTTTACTCTTAATACTTTTTGTCAATTCATAGAGGGGGAAGCTGAGCAGGTTTATCATTATAATCTTACAAAGAGTATGCCTAAGAAAGCTAAAAATATTCTTATACTTGGAGGAGGAGACGGCTTGGCTGCTCGTAATATACTTCAAATGAATCCTAGCGCTCATATAGATTTAGTAGAGTTAGATAAAGGCGTAGCTGATATGTTTTCTAATGATATGAGATTAACTAGATTGAATAACAATAGCTTGAGTAAATGTAATCTGTTTTATGAGGACGCGACTGAGTGGGTTAAAACCGCTATGTTGAGATACCATTTTATTATACTAGATTTACCTGATGGCACTGGACCAACGTTAAAGAAATTATATACGAAAGAATTTTATGCGGATTGCGTTCGCTTGCTAAAACCAGGTGGGGTTATTTCAATTCAATCTAATCATTATATTAGATTTCAATTAGCGCAAAAACTTGATGAACTCTTAGGAAATTCAGAAATCATAGACTATAGCGTAGCGGAGTTTGGGGACGGGGCTATAGTAACGGGGAAGAAATAAATGCTTACATATAAATCATTATACGAATTACTAGTAGAAGAAATTAAAGAAAGACAGACGTATCCTTCCACTACAGACTACGATAAGTCTATGGATAAGAGTCAGGTTGTATCATCGTCTACATCTACATCTAGTATTGTTACTAATATAAGTGCGGATAGCGCAAGTCTTGTATCGTCAATTACTAAGCTACTCGAGCAAATTATTCCGTCTCAAATTGTTTCTGGATTAACAGTTACAGCTACTTCTCCTGCTAGCAATCAAATAGTTATCGCTGCTGGTACTGGGGTTATAGGAGGAAAGGTTTATAATTTAAGTAAGGACGTGACTTTAACTGTTCCGTTTACTAATTATAATTCTATCTTCTTTGTTAATTTATATTTAGACGGAGTTAGACTTGATACAGCCGTTGCTGCGGATAGACTTACTATCGCTAAAATCGTTATACCTAAACCTGGAACCACTAATAGGGTTATTAATACTCACGATTCGTCTTGGGACGCTTACATAGTAAACTTCTTGCCTATTACTTTATATACAGACGGATTAGGTAATTTAGAGGAAGACTCTATTGAGATTCTACGGAATAACATTAGCGAGGTCTTAGCTGATAATATCATAGGTAATATTAGATTAAGCGAAAACTTAAAGATTTTAAATACTGCAGGAACACTAGAGTTAGATAGTAACTCTATGAAGATATATGATGATAGTACTAATTTACTTGCCAAATACAATTCCAAAGGAACGTATTATTATTTAGCTGACGGAACGGAAGTAGCTCGGTTTGCTGCGGATGGAGCTAGGGTTGGTAATATCCAAATTACCCCTACCTCATTACAATCTCGAAACTTTGTTTCAGGGAATACTGGTTTTAGATTACAAGATGATGGAGATGTAGAAATTAATGATTTGATTGTTCGAGGTACAATCTATGCCGAGTCTGGAGAAATAGGGGGCTGGGGAATATCTAATGACGTTATCTACGCTTTATCCGATAGCGGACGCACTCCCGCTATTCAAACTTCTTCTACGGTAGGAGAGGGGTCTCCTGGTATTATTTTAGATAGAGACGGGCTAAGGGGCTACGACGATGTATTAGGTACTGTATTTAACCTACCTACCGATGGCTCTGCTCCTACGTTTTCTAGCGGTATTATTAACAGTACCGTATTTGAACTACAAACCAACGCTATAATTAGAACATCTGAAACTGTCGGAGATGGCACTACTTATTCTTACGGGGTTCTTATTAACGATACTGGTATGTACGGCTGTGGAGCCAATCAAACTTTAGCTGAAGCCAATTTAAAAGTATTGGCTAGTGGAATCGTTCGTTTGTCTGGAGAAATCGTAGCGGAGACAGGACAGATTGGTAATGTTACTATTACTAGTACTTCTTTATCTGGGGGATTGATTACAGGTACTCGTATTATCGCCCCTACTATTGAATCTTCTGATTCTCTGCCAAAAATTAGAATTGACGGAGACGGTATTTCTTACCAAATTACTGAAACTATCGGAAAATACGGAGGTTATAGTTCTGTTAACCCCGACGGTTTTCAATTCGGAGACGGAACTAAATACGCTACTGGTGTTTTAGCTTATCTGTTTAATACTAATTATCCTGTTGTTACTATTTTAGCTGAGCAATCTTTAGCTGATATTCATTTATATAATAGAGGAGCTGTTCCTCAGTCTGGAACTGGTCCACATACCATTGGTGATTTAATAGTAGTGAATGGGAGATTAGAGATTTGTTACTCAGGGGGAAGCCCTGGAGATTTTATAGGGGTTGGTTCTATTATTGAACCTACTACTACTGACGTAGGTAAAACTCAAACTGGACGAATTTGGTTCAGAACGGACGTGTAAAATGTTATATAAAATTATAGCGTGGTGTTTAAACGTATTATACCGTTGGAGAAGTAAGTTCAACGGGAGACTCTTTGATTTCGGTGATAAAAGTTACTTAAGAAAAGGTGATAGTTAATGGCTATAGCATATATACAAAAAGATGATTCGGGTTTATTGTCAGCTACAGCTACTACGATAGTCAGTTCGGCTTTAAATGTATCTACTGATAGTTTGATAGTTGTAGTTATTCACGCAACTGATGATACTACTAATAGCAATATCGTTACAGGGATAACAGATACTGCGAGCAATACGTATCAGAAAGCAATAGGTGATTGGTTAAGCGGAACTACAGGCAAAAGGATGGAAATATGGTACGCTCAAGGTATTACTGCTAACGCGTCGAATGTCACAACTGCTACTTTTACTGCCACTTCTTCTTTTAGGCAGATGACAGTTTCTGAATACTCTGGGGCTTCTACTACAGACGCTCTAGTATCTGCGATATATACAAAAAGTATTTGGGCAACAGCTCATACCACCGCTACTATGACTGTTGTAGAAGAGTCTGGGCTGATAATCGGAGGATACTTAGGCGATTATGGTAGGGATATAACGGCGGGAACAGGTTTTACCGACCTTTCTACTGATATTACGTCTGTTTATAGATATTCGGAATATAGGGTAGTAAGCTCGTCTGGAAATTATGCTGCTACTTTTACGTCGTCTAGTTATACTACTCCGTTGTTATTCGGGGTATGTTTCAGAGTACCTGTTATTAGTTCGCCTTCCGCTACTCCGTCGGCTACTCCATCAGATTCACCCTCCACTACTCCTAGTACAAGTCCCAGTATAGCGGGGCAATTTGAAGATTTAACTACTTATACTTATTCGGCTGACGGAGCTACTGCTGACGAGATTTCAATTACTGCGGGAAGAGTGAGAACTACAAATTGTGAGCTTAATCACGGTTGGTCTGTGTATAAGGATTTTGGCGCTGGGGCTATAGGGGACTTTGAAGTTGATTTTGAAGTAACTGTTAGTTTACACGAATGGCCATCTAGAGTATGGCCATTTATAGTAACAGATACTCCAGCTTGTAATTATGATACTATAAGTTATTCTAATTCAATCGCTTTAGGTATACATATTGGATGTAATTCTAGTTTAGATAAGTGGACTCCTCGTATTCAGGACAGTGAGGGAGAGTGGAGCGCTGGTCAAGAAACCGATATACCGTGGTCAAATACGAAATATTATTTTAGATTTAGAAAAGTTAGAGACAATGAATGTTCTTTAGCTATTTATACGGATGAAGCTAGAACAACTTTACAACAGCCTGCTATTTATATTAACGCTATTTCACATAGTTATAGATATGTAACTATTGCTGGAGACGGACTATACGGTGGTCGTTACGCTAGTATGGATTTTGAAAATTACGAGCTAACTCTTTATGACGAGCCGAGTAGCAGTCCTAGTCCATCTAACAGCCCCAGTGATTCTCCCAGCTCAAGCCCGTCTGTAGCTCCTACTGAATTTGTACAATATGATGATTATTTCAATGTAGCTGTTGGCTCAACAATTGCGAACGATTCAACCCTAGCTACTACTTCAGGAAATTTTATAGCGGTAGTGGTAGCTGGTTATTCCGCAACTGTAGGTAACGCTGTAGTTACGGGAATAACTGATACAGCTGGTAATACTTATTATAAAGCGATAGGAAGTTACTATTTTACTGGCACGTCAGGGTATTGGTCGGGAATATGGTATGCTTATAATATAACAGGACATGCCTCTAATATAGTAACCGCAACGTTTACAGGAGCCGATATACAAGGTAGATATATTTCTGTTTCTGAATATGATAATGTATCAGCGTCTGGTGACCCTTTACTAGATACCGCCTCTAACGATAATTCTAATAGGGCTACTCATACCGTTGGTGGCGCATTCTCTAATTTATATGCTGATAATCCAGGAGATTTGTTAATTGCTTCTGCGTGCACAACAGGTTCCCCAGTTACTTTTACTTTAGACCCTAATTGTTCTACGCTTAGTTCCGATTTAACTTCAGTATATACGATAGCAGAATATCGTATAGCTATAGCTGATTATATCTATAATCCTACTTGTACGACTGGAGTAAGTACGTCTACGCAGATGCACGGCGCAGCGTTTAGTAAAGTTGTTCCTAGCGCTAGTCCTAGCCCTAACAGTCCGAGCGGTAGTCCTAGTCCTAGTAGTAGTCCAAGTGATAGTCCTAGTCCAAGTGAAAGCCCTAGTCCTAGTGATTCACCAAGTGATAGCCCTTCATCCAGTGTTAGCGAGTCTCCTTCAGATTCACCTTCAGATAGTCCGTCGTCTAGTCCTAGTTCAAGTCCTTCTCCAAGTTCTAGTCCCAGTCCGTCTGACTCTCCTTCGGCAAGTCCTTCTCTTGGACCAAGCTCATATACAAAAGGTTCTTACGCTACTTTACCTATAGACGACTCAGATTTAACTACTTCTTATTCAGGAGCCGAATTAACTGATATAGATTTGTCTAACAATAGCTACGTTCTTCAAACAACCCAAGGACAATACGCGATACATCAATATAGGAAAGACTCTGGAGAGTCTAACTCAGTAATATATACTTGGGAAGGACAAAGCGACTACGCTCCTTCTTCTTCTACTGTTTATATGCAAGTTTATAATACAAATTCAAATTTATGGGAAACGATAGATAGTGATAGCACTACCGCTGCTGATACAGATTTTACTTTAACGCAGGAAGTTGGAGATTTAACAAATTATAAAGACATTAGTAATTCAGTAACTTGTAGAATATATCAATTTGGAGAAACAGTATAATGGCAACATTAACGATTAGACCAAACGCTGCTGGCGATTTAACTCAGTTGGCTCAGATTCCAGCTACTGGTTCAAATTACGATAAAGTAGACGAAGTATCTGCTGATGATTTATCTACAGCTTGTGCTACTACTGCTTCTTCTCAACGAGATTTATATAATCTCACTAATCATACGTCGGAAACTGGTGATATTAGTAATGTAACTATTTATTGGAGGATAGGAGCTTATACAAATAGCGGTTATCAGATAGACGGAGAATATTTTATAAAGACTGGTGGTACGATATATACGACTACCGTTTCTCCTTTACCTCAAAGTTGGACTAATTATAGTAAATCATATAATACTAATCCTTCTACTTCCTCAGCTTGGACTTGGTCAGAAGTTGACTCTTTACAGGTAGGAGCTGGAGGAGGATTTGCGTTTAATCCACCTAACCTTTTTACTCGTGCTGCCATAACGCAATGCTACGCTGTTGTAACTTACGACGATGCAGTTCCTAGTACTTCCCCTTCTACTTCTCCGTCAAATTCACCGTCTTTAAGTCCAAGTAGTAGTCCGTCTAGTTCTCCTAGTAATAGCCCTTCGGCTAGTCCTTCTCCAAGTTCTAGTCCTAGCCCTAGTAGTTCTCCTAGTAATAGCCCTTCGGCTAGTCCTTCTCCATCAGCTAATCCTAACCATAATTATACTTTAGATTCTAGTTGTGTTTTAGCTTATTTAATGGCAGAGGGGTCTGGTACTTCTTTAACTGATGCTTCAGGTAATAGCAATACGGGTACTCTTGCGACCTCCCCAAATACTCCAACGTGGACAACTGGGGTTCCGTTTAACATTTCTGGAACGTCTTCTGGCGCTTTAACTTATGACGGAGACGATTGGGTAGACCTTGCTGATTCTTCTGAATTAAGAGGAATGTCTGAAATCACAATAATGTGTTGGTTCAAAAGAACTGGCTCAACTGGACAATATCAAAGACTAATTTCAGCTTGGAATGATGCGTCAGGAGCAAAGAATTATCAGTTAATGTTATGGTCTGACCATAATATTACCTTTGAGTTAACTACTGCTAATGGGAGTAGTTATTGGAATAGTGGAGTTAATGTACCGACTGGTACTTGGTATCATATTGCTGTTACATATACGAGTGGAGCAGCATATGCTTATCTAAACGCTGCTCAAACTGGACCATACACTACCCGTACTGGTAATATCGGTAATAGCGGTACTGCGATGGCTATTGGAGCGCAAGTAGACCATACGTTTGAATCTTACGGAGACATAGCAGAACCTGCTATATTTGATAGAGCTTTAACTCACGAAGAAATACTTGATATTTATAGTTACGGATTAACAGGAGGGGCGGTGCCTTCGGATTCTCCAAGTAATAGCCCTTCAAGTAGCCCTAGTGTTGGAAGCTCATCACCGAGTGATAGTCCTTCAGACAGTCCGAGCGCCTCACCAAGTGATAGTCCAAGTTCTTCTCCAAGTGATAGTCCAAGTTCTTCTCCAAGTCCCTCGGCAAGTCCTAGCATTAGCGCTTTAAATATTGCTTTAGTTGTATTAAACGCAGGAGCACCTGCTACAAACGATTCTAATTATAAGACGTGGTTAGAAGGTTTAAACCATACTGTTACTTATAAATCTGGTACAGATAGCAGTTATGACCCTACTACTTATGATTTGATTTTTATTTGTGAGTCTATTACTTCTGGTGACGTAGCGTGGTTAAAAACAGAAGCTGTTGGTATTTTATCTTGTGAAGGGGCAAATTTTGACGAATTTGATTTAGGAACTTCTTGGGTTGACGGTGGTGATGCGGATTGGGAAGTAGAAGCTGTTCATTATATAACAGAGGGATATAGCGTAACTGATACCTTTGCTGCGTTGTCTAGTAATCTTACTACTACTATTAGCGGTTGGAGTAATGATGTAGTAGCTTTATGTACTTGCGTAGATAATGGAGCTGGAAGCGTACTAATATGTGAATCTGGAGATACTTTAGTCGATAGTACTACAGCAGCAGCACGACGATGTCAGTTCGGTATTTTTACTCAAGCTTCAGCAAATCAAGCTGGTTTAGATATGTTGGAGAGGGCTATAGATTGGACTGCTAGTAATGAACTTACTTCAGATAGTCCAAGTAACTCTCCTTCAGAGTCTCCAAGTGATAGTCCTTCGGACAGCCCAAGTAACTCACCAAGTTCGTCACCAAGCATATCACCTAGTAGTTCTTCTTCTCCGTCAGATAGTCCGTCAAGTAGTCCTAGTGGCGGAAGTACTTCTCCTAGTGATAGTCCGTCTTCTTCGCCTTCAGTTGGACCAATAACAACATTAAGGGCTGATTATTTTGACGCTAATTTTTCTATTGCTAGTACTAGCCCGTCAGATAGTCCTAGCTCATCGCCTAGTCCGAGCGACAGTCCATCAGACAGCCCTAGCTCATCACCGTCGCCAAGTTCTTCACCTTCTCCATCTGATAGTCCATCAACTTCGCCTTCAGATTCTCCGTCTGAGAGTCCTTCTGATAGTCCGTCAAGTTCTCCATCTCCAAGCGACTCACCTAGTGATAGCCCTTCAAGTTCGCCATCTCCAAGTAATTCGCCAAGTGATAGCCCGTCAGCTAGTCCGTCTGGTCTTCCATTCAGTACTCAAGTTATAGTAGGTGGAAATTTCCAAAATGGCATTGATGGTGTTGCAACTACATATGGAGGTGTTTTTGGTAAAGGTGTTGGTTTTATAGAAATATTTGCAGGAACGTATATTTATCCTATTCAGGTTGTTCCAACGGCAGGAACTTTTAGTAATTGGCACCTAGAAGTAGGCTCTTCTGGGGGTTCAGAGCAAGGCTTTGTTTTTACTATTTTAAAGAATGGTGTCGCAACTGACCTTACTATAACAATAGACGGTACTAATACGACTGGTAGTTATACTGGTGACCTAGTTGAGTTTGCCGCTGGAGACGAAATAGTTATAAAGTGCGTCCCCTTCGGCGCACCTACTTCTTCAAGTGCGCGATGGAGAATTGACTTTATCCCTGCTGTTATTAATGAAACAATTATTATGGGGTCGAGTTACGGATTTATAAATGATACAGAACACCAAGGTCATTTTCCTCTTGGTGGAGACGATAGCGAAACTGGGGGTATTAATAGCAATCAATTTATGTTTGCTATTCCTGGAACGTTAAAGAAACTTTATACTAGAGCGCAAACTGCTGCTCCAGGAAGCGGAAATACAAAAACTTTTTCTGTTTATGACGTAGGTGCTACCGCTTCTACAAGTCTAACAGTTACTTATGGAGCCACAGATACCAGTAAAAACGATACTAGTAATACCGTTGACGTTGCTGCTGGAGACCGCTATACTCTTTATTACGAAATGACTGGCACTCCTGCTTCCGCTTATCATCATTGGGGATGTGTTTTTGTTCCTGACGAAGATGGAAAATATTGTTATAGTACGACTTCGCTTGCTAGAGGCGGTTATGTTGGTATTTGCGAATTAGATAGTAACAGGATTGGTGAAAATAGCCAAGGTCAAATAGTTGGAGAATCCGTTTTTACTGATATGGCTGTTTGGATGTCTTCCGCTCCAGGCACAGATGCGTCTATAGCTTTTACTTTGTACGATGACAGCGCTATCAAGACTGATTTAAGAACCATTATTGCCCATCCAGATACTACGGGTAGCGACTCAGGAGCAGTTGAGGTAGCAGACGATAGTCTTACAACTACACGAAGTTATACGTATGCGGGAAGTCCAGGTACCTCAATGGCAGTTGTTGTTGGATTAGCTGCGTACGCAGGGTTAATTCCATCAGACAGCCCCAGTCTTTCTCCTTCAAGTTCACCATCGGATGGAACTCCATCTGATAGTCCTTCGTTAAGCCCTAGTAGTAGTCCGTCTCCATCGTCAAGCCCTAGTCCAAGCGATAGTCCTTCGTCTAGTCCATCAAGTAGTCCGTCTGGGTTCTTTGATTCGGGACTTAGATATTGGGACGGCACAGCAGTTCAAAGTATTGCTATGATACCAGAAGAAGGATTATATCAAGTTAGATTTTATAATGGAACAGAGGTGGTAGGGTTGCCTTTAGTAGATGTATCAGACCCAACAGCGAGTGAAATTAGAGTATATGACGGAACTACCGTGAAAGCACTAGTAAAACTATAAGGAGAAAAATATGGCTGATAATAAAGAAAAAAAAGTAGGAGAGAAACGAAAGTTTAGTTTTTCAGATAAGACGTTTTCTATTAGAGAAATTCTAGACGCTCCGAAAGTAAAACTACAATGGGTTTGGTCTACTGGTATTTGCCCTCATTGCAACTATAGAATTAATAGGGACGTAGAACACGATTTCTATAGGATAGAGATTTTAGCTGACGATAAGGTCTTAGACGATAAAGACGTGACTTTAGAGGACATACAAATTCTTGGAGATACTCTCGATAAAAGACGTATGATTCTCCCTGCGGATAAATATAACGAAATTCTATTAACATCTAAAATTTTCAAGAAATTAACAACATAAGGAGAAAATAATGTCTACAAGTTTTCCAACTTCATTAGACTCGTATTCTACGCTAGTAGATAACGTAGACGACGTCATAGCTGCTCACCCTAACGATAGGGGAGATGCGATAGAGGCTTTAGAAGCCAAGGTCGGAGTAGATAGTTCTGCTGTTACTTCTTCCTTAGATTATAAAGTTAAAAACATTCCAACTCAAACTGGAACTACAAAAGTAACTAATTTAAACGCCGATTTATTAGACGGATTAGAGGGAGCAGCATATTGGCCAGCAAGGTCTGGAGATTTAATGTTATCTTCAAGCGCTATAACTCCTACTGGTTGGTCAGACGTTAGCGCTACTTATAATAATAAGTTTTTAAGAATCAGTTCCGGTACTGCTTTAAGTACTGGAGGGGCTGATACCCATACTCATACAGCTGGTTCGTTATCAGTAGCAAGCCATACTCATAGTTATAGTGGTACTACTTCTGCGTTAACTGGTTCTCTTCATAGGGTAGACGATAATAGCGGAGGTTCTGACTTTGATTGGATGAGCCCTAACAGCCATACACATACTTATTCTGGAACTTCGGGAGGTACTGCTCCAGCGGTATCTGGAAGTACGGCAAGTGGGAATAACGTTCCTGCTTATATACAAACTAAGATGTATAAGAAAACATAAGGAGCTTAAGATGGTAAAAAGTATAGAGAATAGAAAGAACTTGACTGCTATTCAAAAAGAAGCAGAGAGAAAGAAAATTAAAGCCGTTCGTGAAAAATGGCATAATAAGTCTACCGTTGATATGACTCTAGAAGAAAGAGTAAGACGATTAGAAATTATAACTGAAGGAGCGGAATAATGTCAATATATAAGGTAAACGATAATCTGCCTTTAGCAGAAAAAATTCGTCTCCTTAATTCTATGGTAGTAGAGCTGGATGGAAAAATAGAGAAAGCTCGATTTGATAAACATGAATTAGAAGCTATCTATGGAGATTTAAGCGGTACGGATAGAAAATTCTTACGAGACCAAGTCTTAGGAGGAACTACCTCTACTTATACTGATTGGACTCACGTAAGTACTCAAACAGGATATAGTATTTGGAAGATTACTCCGACTACTTATACTTATAACGCTTATAATCAAGTTTATTTAGATAATAAAAGATTAGAATTAAGAGGACAAGCAGCAGCTGAAACACAATCAGCTTTTAGTTACGCTTATAATTATAACGGAGATAGTGGAGCTGGATATACAGATGACACTACTGAGGCTGGTACAGCAGGAGGAACTGAGTTTGATTTAATAGATAGTACTAATGATTACTTATATGTTGGACTAGACTCTACTTTCAAAGGAATAGATTTTAAATTCGAAACTCCTGGGTCAGGATATACTCTTGTTATTGAGTATTACGATGAGACTAGCGGGGTTGCTGATTTTGTTCCTTTAACTGTAAACGATGATAACTTAGAAGATAATACTAGTAATTTTGTTAGTGATGGAACTATCTTATTTGATATTCCTACTGATTGGGGATTAACTACTGTTAATAGTCAAAGTGCTTATTGGATTCGTATATCTACTAGCGCAACTCCAGTCTCTACCGCTGCAGCTTATCAGATAACTCCAGCTAACAACGTTCCTAGCTTATTGGGTTTATCTAGTTCTCAAGTTCAAAGCGAAGACTGGGCTTGGTGTGAATATAGTGGAGCCGTATATGTAACTATTCGTAACGCTGGAAATACTAATTACGAGGGAAATTATTATATTACGTCGTCCAGTACTTCTACTAACTTACAAAACTTCTTCATTCATAATCATCAATTTACTTCCGATTATCAAGATTCAACTTATTAACGTATTAAGGAGGATGTATGAATGAATATCATATAGGGTACGCTGCAGTCGTAGGGTTGGTAGGATTAGCTGCAGGTTGTTTGTTGTATATGTTAGGTGGTAGAAATAATAAAGCGCTCCGCAGATTCGTAGCTTCATTTATTCTTTCGGCTACTGTATGGGGTAACGCTTTGTATATGGGGACGTTTGGGTGGCTTATGCTACTCTTATATCCCGTTAAAATCTTAGAATTTGTTCAGGGGTATTCGGCAGACCACGGAATGCCAGCCCCGTTAAAACGACTACTAGTGGTATTAACATCATTAGCGGGAGGAGTTTTATGCGCGTATAGTATAGGAGGAGTGGCGTGGTTTGTTCTTATTTTACATGCGTTAGTTGGGATTGGAACTGTTATGTTTGCGGTTAAGAACCCGTTTGCAGCAGCAGCTGAAGAGCCGTTGGTGTGCGCTATGAACAATCTGGTATTAATGTTTTATCCATTTGTAATTGTAATAGGAGGTTAATATGTGGCAATTTATTATGACAATAGCTACTAGTATATTACCTTGGTTTAGTCCAGCGGAACGGATGAAAGCCAAGAGAGTTAAGTTAGCTAAACTTAAAGCTGAAAAAACTCGCTTGACGACTAGAACAAGACCCAGTGAGAAACGGGTCAAAGAGTTACTTAAATTAGAAAAAGAAATCGCAGCTATAGAATTAGATTTAATGAGTTAAGGAGGATACTATGAGATTTAAAAGAGGATTAGTTGTGTTTTGTTTAGCTCTAGTATTTATGGCTGGATGTAAGACAACACAAGACGTAGTAATACCTAATACGATGGTATCAGATAACTGTACTGGCTCTGCTGAAGTTTGGTGGGGTCAAAAGGGAGAGGTTCCTGCGGAAGTTTGGAAGTGTCATGACTGGATTATTAGGTCTCAAGCTGTAGATAACCAATAATACAATTTAGATATGTAAAAGGGAGGAGCTGAAAAGCCCCTCCCTTTTTTATTGCTATAATTATTCTTCGTCTTTCCTGAAGTCAAATAGAGTTCCACTATACGTTACCTTTACATAGGCAAAATAACCTTTGTCGGCTTCGAAATATCGGTCATCGCTATCATAAAATACGTTCTTAATAACGTCTTTTCCGCCTTCAGCTCCGAGTGTCCAATTATCAGATATTTGAACAAGGTTAGGAGCATCAATCTTTACTCCAGCAACATTATGAAGGTCTTCCGCTTGATTAACCACGGTAGTAGAATTATTAGTAACGTTAGTAATTTCATTAGTTGTATTATTTGTAGTCTTGTTTACAACCTTTGTTTTATTAACGATTTTTGTCTTTTTAATAACAGTAATGTTATTATGATGAGACTTTGGTTTTTGTTTTTTGCTAGCAGCTTCAGCTTCTTGATTACATCCAACGATAGTTAAAGCGACTAAACAAACTCCGATTAATACTGCTTTTTTCATACTATTTTTCTCCTTTTTTATTTTTTGATTAGGTGACATAGACTAGCTACGGCTTTTACTTCTTCGTATTCTTCGTCTATTACTTTACGTTGTTTTAGGTCTTCAATCAAATCAATAACTGTTTTATATTTAACTTCTTTCTCTAAATAACAATCGTGAAAGACTATATGACCGCCTTTTTTAACAGTAGGACTCCACTTATCCCAATCGCCTTTAACTCCTGGTAATAGATGGTCTCCGTCAATAAATAATAAATCTACTTCTTGAAGCTCTTTAAGGAATAAATCAGTATCTACTTCTGCGCTATTGGCTTTAACGGTATATGTTTTTTCTCCGTCTAGCTTGGTTTTAATAGTAGAAGGGTCTAAATCAATACTTACTACTACACCCAGCGGATTGGCTTCCTGTAAGAGTTTAGTAGTTCCCCCGAACTTAGTACCGATTTCTACGATAAAAGGCTCTGAGAGGCTTCTCACGAGCTTGTAGAGGTACGCTCCTTCCTCTAGGTTAACTCTACTTACCTTCCTACTCTTTACTCCGCATTGCCATAAATCTACAATATCTTCGAATCCCATTAGTTTGTCTCCTTCGTAGGTAGTTTAGGAACTAGCTTATCTATTGAAGCTCGAACCTCTGTAGATAATAAAGACATCCAAGCTAATGAACACCTCCCTACTTTAATTCCGTCATAATCTAACTCTACCCATAATTCGCATCCATTTTTAAGACAAGGCGACTTTTGAAATCCAAACGGACATAATACCGTTCCGCTTACCCCTATACCTGGAATCATTGGCGCTTGGTCATTTGTTCTACTTGGAGTTAGAGGGTTATCTTGGCTCATTTTTCCTCCTTATAAATACCTTTGTCCTGTAAGTAATCGTATATAGCGACTTCTAACATTTCTTTAGTATATTGAACTTCTTTCCCTTGAAATAATGCAGCCTCTACAAAGATAGTAGCAGCCATAGGTCTTAATACTTCCGTATCAAAACATAAATCCGCTAACGTCTTGGCTACTTGTTCTCTCGTCATACTTTCATCTCCTTATAAGGAAAGCAAGTTAATTTGCTTTTTGGATTAGTGTTATATACCTTTATATGCATATTCCAGTACGGGTGTAATATAGGGTATACTTGATTTAACACTCTAGTATCCATATCTACCGTACGTCTTCTTGATTCAAAGGAAGTAGTATTAGGGTCTAGCTTAAACTTCTTTTGGTCATAGTAAACATCCTTCTCTCCACTACCCCCGTCAGCCCCGAATAAATAAGCCTCCCTATACCCTAGCTTGTCCAAAGAAACGATAAGAGCCATCATCGAGTTAAACCCTATACCTAAGTCCTGTATTACTACCTTGTTTTGCATAAGAGGAAACCCTGTAAAGATACAATGGTTATCGTACTTAGACGTAGTAATAAAGATATTATCCTCCATACGTTTTAAATACTCATGAATCTCTTCTATATTTTGCTCTATACGCACAGGAGAAGACATATAGACTATCTGTAAGTTTTCTCCTATCTTTTTGAGTATATTTTCAGGGATATAGAAATGATTTAAACTAGCCCATATAATGTCTTTTCCTTTATATTTTTCTATTTCTTCGTCAAATTTCTTTAACGAATTACCTTGTAGTAGTATCCCTACTTTTTGTAATCTCATTTCTTCTTCCCCCTGCCCATATACTCGTCCATTATATTTATGGCTCCTTCTTTTTCTTTCTTGTAGGGCTTACAGTACTTATGTACGAATACCTCAGCTAAAGAGTATTCTCCGTCGTCTTTAGCCCATACTACTTTATATTCTTGTAACTTCTTAGTATGTTTAATTATACTTAAAACTGCCCCAATTGGGAATAGTTGATTATCATTTACTACTATTAATTGTTCTGTTTTTTTGCTCATTTATTAACCCTTTCAAAACTGTCTCCCCACAGTAACTTCTTAGAAACTCTTAAGTTATGAGTCGCTACGTCTTGGGATTTGTTCTTTCTATTTTCCATATGAGTTTTATCTGGCGTCTTTCCAGTAAATACAGGATGAAAATGTAATACACTACATTGTTCGGCATAGTAAAACTTTCCAATCTTCTCTGCATATTCGTATAGTTCTTGGTCTGTATATAAACAATGATACTCAGGACACCAAACTTTTCTCTCTGGAAACCTATCAGCGTATTTACTTCCAATTATACCGAAAGCAGCTGGGCAAGTACCCCTAGTAGTGGCGTTAGATTGATTAAACCCAATAACTCCGTCTCCGTTAAACTTCTCTTGTAGCGCTAATAGTCCGTTACGCAAACAATTAACTTGGACTTTACAATCGTCGTTTAAATAGATTAAAGCGTCAGCTTTCATATCTTTAAGATAATCATTCCAGAAATGAGGCGCTCTATAGTTTCCGTTTAATACTCTACCCGACACCCAAATATGTAGAGGATGAATTATCTTATATAAGTGTAAATCATCGTATTCCTTTTTACTATCTACATATACTATTACTTTAAAGGTATGTTGCGGAGTCCTTACGATTTCTTCTGCTAAAGAATCCAAACATCCTTTTAACATCTGTTGTCTTCCTTTTGAAGGGATAACTATATCTACGTTCATTATATATCTCCTTTTTGAACTCTCTTATCGAATTCTCTTCTGTCTAATAATTTAATTTTTAAATCCTTACCTGACATTTCTAAGCGTCTTTTAAATACATCTTCCCACCAATCCCAAGGATGTACAGTTAAGTGAACTTCGTGTCCGCAATAAGGTCGTTCATTATAACTAGCAATACAATGATATACTTCCTTTTTAGCTACCCTAATACTTTCATCAATCGCTTCAATTATAAAATCTGGCGGAATATGTTCTAATAAATCCGTAGATACTACAATATCAAATGAATTGTCTTCAAACGGTAATTCCCACGCTGTCCCCTCAAAAAAATCGTCCTGTATATAGCCTTCATTGTACTTTCGGAGACCATCTAGGGTAATATCTATACCTGAACAGATAAAGCCAGCCTGACGTAACCTGATGGCTGTAGAGCCGTCTCCGCATCCAACGTCTAGTATTTTGTCCGTAGGAAGGACTCTTTTGGCTATATATAGAGCAAAAGGGTCTGCTGCTCTAGATTTGTAGTTTTTATGGAAGTTTAACCATATATCTGAATACTTTGTTTTCTCTAAATCGTGATTCATAACCTCTCCTTAAATTTGACTCTTGAATTCCCTAGAAGATTGATGATGATATATAACTGGGTCACAATTAAAATCTATAGCCAGTTTATCTATATAACAATATTCTTCTGGTAATTTTTGAACGTTAATCCCTTGAACTTCTACTCCTCGTTCTAATAGCATTTCTAGACAAAGTTGCTCTACGTGTTGGTTAGCGTATCGGTCTACCCAAGTCATCCAAGATTCAGTAGTTACTTGAGCAAAATGACTCCAGTTCCAATACATCGTACCGCTTGCTAATTGCCACCCCTTGAAATAATGAACAGCCATATCGCAATGGTCTAACCTAGTGAATAACTCTGGATACTTCTTTACTTCCGCATCTGCGTCTAACCACACTATAGGCGCTTTATATTCTTGAAGCTTACGAAAGATAAACTTAGCCTTATAATCCGTATTTTGTTTCCACGAACCTAAATGAGCTACTCTTTCTATATCTAACTTCAATCCAAACTTTTTACAAGAAGGTATTAGATGAGTTTCAGCTACCTTCTCATAAGGAGTTCCGTCCGTAAAATACGATACTATAATTGGCATCTTACCCATAATATTTTTTAAGTATACTCCTAGTACTACCTGGTAATACAATACCTAGAAGCTTTACATTTCCTTGTGTTTTTGGTTTAACACTTTTGACTTTGGTAAAGTCAAGTTTGAAATAACTAGCTATTGTTTTAGCTATATTATACTCCGTTGTTCTTTCTATTCCTCTTATATGAACTACTTCTTCCGCATCTAAATCAATCAAGCTCTTTAATACAATAGCAACTTGAGGAGGATATAAAGGATAGATATAATCAGAGTTATCGTAAGTCGGCTCTTCATTTTTTTCTAATTCATCCTTCATATAATCTAATCTAGCTTTACTGTAGAAACTATCTAACCTAACGATAAGATGTTTTTTTCTTTCCCTTACTACTTTCT
>Ga0307377_10001222_pt1 | contig 33545 bp, 34 predicted proteins | sample TR3MG_FD_202535 | JGI IMG/M metagenome (GOLD analysis project Ga0307377, IMG submission 202535) | Soil microbial communities from Risofladan, Vaasa, Finland - TR-3 | ecosystem: Environmental > Terrestrial > Soil > Coastal area > Acid sulfate soil | place: Finland: Risofladan, Vaasa | collected... | reverse complement strand
GCTCGTAGAAACGCCAGAACGCCGCGTCGACGGTGGCCGTCCCGCGTCGTACGCCGTCGACGGCGACCTCCATAACCGGCCAAATCCCCTCGGCCTGCGCCCCGGAGGCCTGAACGCACAATACGTAACGGCCCGCTTTCGCTATAAAGACGTCGGCCTTGGCGACGTCGCCGGTTTGCCCGAGGACGGCGCGGTCGGCGGTTTCGCTCGAGCCTTCGGCCTCGAATATTCGTACGTCGCGGATATCGTCGCCGTACTCGGTAAAACGGTAAAGCACTCTCTCGCCGCCCGGGAAATTTAATACGGTCACCGGCTCCCCCGTTCTGAGCATCCTGAAAAATACGACGCGTACATCGCTCGCGCCGGGCCGTCCGTACAACGTCGGGTCGTCCCATTCGAAATCGGTGAAATACAAATTCCCGCCGGTCGCCGTATACTCCGGGAATCCGCACGACGCCGAAGCCTCGAGTTTCTCGGCCGCGTCGGCGGGCGGTTCGCAAAACGGCTGGGGGGTAGGCAACGTCCGCGTATGCCGGCTCAAGTAGTCGATCCAACAATTGACGTCCACGTGAGACATCAGTACCGCGTCTCCCGGTTCAGTAGCCGATACGATAACGCGCGCCGCTTCTTCCGACTCGTTTTTGCCGGCCAGCGTGGCCGGGTAGATTAAACGGTTGAAATTCAAAACCGCTAACGCGCACAAAGCGCAACCGGCGGCCACGTGGAACGCCCTGCGCGGCGGAACGGCCAGGCCGAAGAGCAGCCATATCGGCATCGTCGTCGCTATCCACCACTCCGCGTTTTCGGGTTCCCACCAGGAAAAGAAAATATGGAAGAACGCGAACCAAACGACCGCGGCGACCAACCACCGCCGCTTCTCGCGCCACAAACGTCGCGCCGCCGCGGCCACCGTGCCCAAAGCACCGGCGAAAACTAGTACCGCCGGGATGTAATTTCGCGACAACGCCCCAAGCGTAAGCGTTTTACCGGCGTCGAAAGGGCTGGGTCCCGCCGCCACCGCGCTCAGCATCGTCAAGTAGCCTCGCGCCAGCCGCTCGCGCGTAAAATAACCCCAATCTCCCCACCAGAAATAATGAGTTACCCACTTGACCCACCCGCCCCATCCACGGACGCGGTAATAGAGTGCCGGTACCAGCACGTACGGGATAATAACTATAAAGCCGTACGCCGCCAAAAATAAGCCGAGCCTGGCGAAGCGCCCCCTTCTTCCCCACCCTACGACGAGCGCGCATACCGGGATAAAAAGAATTATGATCTGGTGGAAAAGGGTCCCCAGGCCGAGCCAACACGCCAGCGCGAAAATCGTTTTATAGCTCACCCGGGCCGCGGTTAAAATATACAACCCGCCGGCCAAAAACAACGCCACCAAAGCCAAAACCTCGGCCTCGCCGGCGAAGTACCACCAAGACGCGGAGAGGGCCGCCGCCGCGGCCGCGAGGAAAGCCCCGGATACGGTCGCGCCGAGGCGCCTTAGCGAGAGGTAAAATAACGTAGCCGCCGCAGCGGCGGAAGTCGCGGAGAGCGCGGCGATAGGCGTAAACTCGCCGCCCACGTAACCGAGCGAACGGGCGCCGCGCACGAGCAACCACGTCAGCGGCGTATAGAGGAGGTGATGCCAGTGAAAGAAAGGGTACGCGTCTTTTACGTCCGCCGCCAGCGCGTACAATACCGCGTCGGTCGGGTGGTTCTGGGACCTGAGAACGAAATAAAAAAACGCGAGGCTCACCGCGCCCAACGCGGCTGCGAGCCGTTCGCGTCGCGAAATATTTAATCGGTTATTCGTTATCGCCGTCGCTGGCGGCGGCGGACGCCGTCTTATCCGTACGCGAGGTCGCGGGCGCGGCAGAGGTCGTCGTATATCTGTTGTTTATATGCGGGGAACCGCAACGCCGCGGCCGTGTGGTAAGTCGGTATGACGGTCATATCGCCGATTTTGTGAGAGGCGCCGCGCAACCGCGCCATCGACTCCTTAACGTTCAATATCGCTTGGGCCGCGTATAAACCCAAACATACGATAACCCGCGGCTTAATGACGGCGATTTGCTTGTCGAGGTAGGGGCGGCAGGCCGCGAGCTCCTCCGGTAGAGGGTCCCGGTTCTCGGGAGGTCGGCACTTTAAAAGATTGCAGATATAAACCTCCGACCGCTTCAAACCGACTTGCTCGAGCAAGCGATTCAGCAATTGTCCGGCCCTCCCGACGAAAGGCAAGCCCTGGCGGTCTTCTTCCGCCCCCGGCGCCTCGCCTACGAACACTATCTCGGCGTATTCATTACCGTCGCCGTACACGGCGTGAGTCCGCTGGGAACCCAAACCGCACTTCCTACACTTTTCCACTATGCCGGCCTCTTTTCGAATAAGGCCCTCCCGCGAACGGTCCTCTTCCGGAGAAGTATCACCGGCCGCGCCTTTCCCCAACAACGTCGACGCATCCGTTTCGACGATTACCTCCCTCACCCCTAAAGCCCTTAGGTTCTCCGCCACCGCTCTTACGATTCGCTTAGCCGTCATTTAAGGTACTCCCCACAAACGCTCAAGCTCGTCGAGGATTTTTTCCGCGAGCTCCGCTTTCGAAATTTCGCCTATGTCTTCTACCCCATCGGCCGATATAATCGCCGCTTCCGCGTTCTCCGAGCCGAAACCAACGCCGGCACGGCCTACGACGTTCGCGACGACCAAGTCGACCTTCTTTTTCAACAGCTTATCCTTAGCGTTCTGAACTATATTATCCGTTTCGGCGGCGAACCCTACTATCAACCTATCACCCTTATTTACAGCTAGTTCCGAAATTATATCTACGGTAGGGGTTAAAGTAACATTAATTTTATCCCTGGTTTTCTTAACTTTATGGTCATGGGATTCGTCGAACCGGTAATCGGATACGGCGGCGGCCATTACCAGCGCGTCCGCGTCTTCGAACGCCGCCGCGGTCGCCTCGTACAATTCGGCCGCCGATTCCACTCTGATTACTTTAACCGTGCTCCCAAGCGCGGCCCGGTCGTCGCGGGCGCCCGAGAGCAACGTAACGACCGCGCCTCGCCGCGCCGCGCGCCGCGCGATTTCGTACCCCATCAGGCCGCTCGAGGGGTTGGTGAGTATCCGGACCGCGTCGAACCGCTCCCGCGTCGGGCCCGCCGTTACGACGAGTTTTTTACGGTCCAGCGCGGTTTTACCGTGGGCCAACCGGAGGATATCCTCGCCTACTACGGCTACGTCCGCCAACTTCCCTACGCCGACGTCGCCGCATGCCGTCCGTCCCTCTTCCGGCGGGACGACGACGTAGCCGAATTCGCGCAGCGTCGAGACGTTACGCTGAACCTCGGCCTTGGCCCACATCTTCGGGTTCATCGCGGGAGCGACCAGGCGGCCGCAACCGACCGCGAGCGCCACCGTAGTGAGAGCGTCGTCCGCGATGCCGGCGCTGAGTTTTCCGAGCACGTTGGCGGTAGCGGGCACGACCGCGAAAGCGTCCGCCCCCTCGGCGGCTTCCAGGTGGGCGAACGCGTGTTCGCGGGCGAACAAGTCCGTTATCGTGGGGCGGCCGGTTACGGCGTCGAAGAGACGCGGGTCGACGAGTTTAGCGGCGTTCGACGTCATCACGACCGTTACGTCGGCCCCCTCGCGGATAAGTAGGCGCGCCAGTTCGGCCGCCTTATAGATAGCCACGCTCGCCGATACGCCTAAAATTATCTTCATCGGACGCCGAGCCTCCTACTTAAACTATGACGTTCGGCCTCGATTATGCTCTTCGCCGCGGCGACCGCGTCTTCCAGGCTGTCGTTTACGACGAAATAATCGAAATCGACCGCTTCCCGGACCTCGAGCTCCGCCTGGGAGATACGGCGTTCGATGTCCGCCGGGTCGTTTTGCCCCCGAGCCACTAGACGGGCCCGCAACTCGTCCAACGAAGGAGGCAGGATAAAAACCGACGGCGCGGAGGGATAACGGGCCCTAATTTGACTTGCCCCTTGGACGTCGACGTCGAGTAGGGCGTCGCCGCGGCCCAGTTTTTCTTCCAGCTGGTCGCGGGACGTGCCGTACCGATAACCGTGCACCGCGGCGTACTCGACGAAACGGCCCTCTTTTACTAACGATTCGAAATCCTTTTCCGAAACGAAATAATAATCGCGGCCGTCGACCTCGTCGGGGCGGGGTTGCCTCGTCGTGTGGGAAACGGAAAAACTTATACCGGAAACGTCCTTTAAAACGGCGCGGCAGATCGTGGATTTGCCGGTGCCGGACGGCCCCGTGAACACGAACAGGCAACCCGGCCTCTTTTTTCTTATCAACGTAAATATATCCGCTGCGCCCTTTATTCCCAAAACTGTAGCAAAGCCTCCTCGAGCTCCTTTCCTCCCCTCAGCGGCCTGGGCGGGTCGACCGTAAAATCCACTATAAAGGACGGCTTCCGCAACGGCGAATACCCGGCGTCTAACGCGAGGGTCGACCGTTTCAATATCGTCGCCGGAACTTGCCCCAGGAGATAGGGCTCCTCCCCCCGCGCGTAATTCGCGCTCACCGAAAAAGCGAACTTACAGAATTTGAGGATGATTTTAATGAAGCCGCCTTTGGGGACGCGGAGCGCGACGCCGCCGCGGGCGTTGGTAAACGGCGGCCGCCAATCCCATTTGGCGTTGACGACCGCCGAAACCGGGTTGGAGACGCGACGGCAGAACTCCTCGATACGGTCCAAATTCTGCCGCGCCAGCAAACGGGCATATTGCCAGTCGGGCGCCAAGATGATGGACGGCTGGCGTCCCGGCCGGCCCTTGAGCGCGTATAACTTCCCCACCGGCTCGCGCCACGGCGTGACTTCGTTTCCGTCTCTTATTTTTGGAATATCTTGGGGGCGAAAAACCGCGGCCGTCAAGCTGTATACGGTATCGGCGGGCAATATTACCAGGTACCCGGCGTTTATCGCCGCGGCCACGAGGCCCACGCCACCGGCTACCCCCACCTTATCCAATTTAACGATTTCGGCCATAGTCTTTAACCCGCGCCGTCCTGCCCCTCGAGCGCGGTTGCCATTTTCTCGCGATATTCACGAAGCCGGACCGCGAGCTGCGCGTCCTGGAGGGCGAGGATGCGAGCGGCCAACAGCGCGGCGTTGACCGCCCCCGCTTTCCCGACGGCAACGGTCGCGACCGGGACCCCGGCCGGCATCTGCACCGTCGAGAGCAGCGCGTCGAGGCCGTCGGCGACGCCGCCCGGCATCGGCACGCCGATTACGGGCAACTCCGTCAACGCGGCAACCGCGCCGCCCAAATGAGCGGCCATCCCGGCCCCGCAAATAATAACCTTAACGCCGCGACCCGCGGCCTCTTCGGCGTACGCCCTTACCCGGGCCGGCGTCCGGTGCGCCGAGGCGACGCGTAACTCGTAACCGACGCCCAATTCCTCGAGCGTCGCCGCGGCGCTCTTCATTACGTCGAGGTCGGAATCGCTTCCCACCAAGATACCGACTGGAGACGTCTTGCCCATTGTCGTTATCCCCTCCTCCGCGCCACGGCTTTGTAGCCTATATCGCGACGGTATTGTATTCCGGCGAACCGTACGTGCCCCATAGCTTCGTACGCTTTCTTGATGGCGTCGGCAACGGTAACGCCGAGCGCGGTTACCGCTAACACGCGGCCGCCGGCGGTCACTACCTTATCCCTTTCCTCCGCGGTACCGGCGTGGAAGACGATGACGTCTTCCATCGCGGCAACCTTATCCAATCCCTTGATGACGAGGCCTTTGTCGTATTCGCCGGGATAGCCCTTCGACGCGGCGACGACCGCCACGGCCGCCCCCGGCCTCCACTCGAAATGATTAAACCCAAGGTTGCCGGCCGTCGCGCTCGCGCACACCTCGTAAAGGTCGTCCTGGAGCAAAGGGAGCACCGCCTGCGCTTCTGGGTCGCCGAAGCGGCAGTTAAACTCCAACAATTTCGGCCCTTCGAAATCCACGATCAAACCCGCGTAAAGGCAACCCTGATAAGGGGTCCCCTCGGCGGCCAGAGCGACAATCGCCGGTTCAATAATGGTTTCGGTAACCGTTTTGAGCGTCTTCCCGTCGATGACGGGCGCCGGCGCGTACGCCCCCATCCCGCCCGTATTAGGCCCGGCGTCGCCGTCTTTTAGACGTTTGTGGTCCTGCGACGGAATCATCACCGCTATATGCTCGCCGTCCGTGACGGCCAAAATAGACGCCTCTTCGCCGCCTATATAATCCTCGATAAGGATTCTATCTCCGGCCGGACCGAACTTCCTCTCGACCATAGCCGCCTCGACCGCGGCGTACGCTTCCTCCTCCGTCATCGCGACGGTAACCCCTTTACCCGCGGCGAGGCCGTCCGCTTTAACCACGCACGGCGCGCCGCTTATGTCGATATAGCGCCGAGCGGCTTCCGCGTCGTCGAATATCTCCGCCGGCGCCGTCGGTATGCCGGCCTTGAGGGCTAGTTCCTTCGCGAAAATTTTCGAGGATTCGATGAGCGCGGCTTGCTTGGTGGGCCCGAAGATGGGTAATTTGGCGGCGCGGAACCGGTTGACGATACCTTCTGCTAACGGCGCCTCCGGGCCTACGACCGTCAGGTCGACTTTCTCTTTCTGTGCGAATTTCGCGAGAGCTTCTATGTCGCCCGTGCCGACGGCGACGTTCTCGGCTATTTGCGCCGTACCGGCGTTCCCGGGCGCCGCGAACACCCTCCCGACCTGGGGAGATTTATGGAACGCCCACGCGAGCGTATGTTCGCGGCCGCCGCCGCCGACGACGAGGACCGATTTCTTTTTCTTCGACGCTTTGGCGACCATAATACCCTATCCTCTTAGACGACGCAGAAATCCGACTTCCCTATTTTCCTCAATGCCTGAAATGGCGCCTGGCCGCGAAGAACAGCGCGACGCCGTACTCCTTCGCGAGCTCGACGACGGCCTCGTCGCCTTTGGAACCCGGCGGTTGAACGATGGCCCGCACCCCGGCGCGACAGAGGGCTTCCGGCGTATCCGGCTTGGGGAAAAAGCCGTCCGACGCCGCTACCGCGCCCCGGGCGGCCTCGCCGGCGCGGCGAACCGCGTCTTCCGCCGGCCACAGGCGGTTGACGGACCCGGCGCCTATAGCCAACGTAACCGAGTCCTTAGCTATTACCACGGCGTTGGAGCGCGCGTACTTGGCCACGGTCCACGCGAACCGCAAATCCTCTATTACGTCCGGCGGCACCTCCGGCCCGGCCACCTGCTCCCACCGATCGCGCGCCGCGGGCCGCCGGTCCGTATCCTGGACCAATAGGCCGCCGAGGACGCTTCGGTACTCGAGGCGAGGCCGCGTGTATTTCCCCGCGAAAACGCGCAAGCGGTCGGTCCAACGCTTGGCGGTCCGTAAATACTCCACTACGCCTTTCTTAAACGAGGAAGCCGCGCAGATGTGGAAAAAGGTCCCCTTGGCCATCATGGCCGCCGCGGCGTCGTCGTCCACGGCTTTGTTAAACGCGACAATGCCGCCGAAAGCCGACAACACATCCGCGGCCCAGGCGCGCCGGAAAGCCTCCGCCGGCGTATCCGCCAGTGCGACGCCGCAGGGGCTGTTGTGCTTCACGACGACGCACGCCGGCCTTTGGAACTCGTTCGCCAAATCGACGGCCGCGGCCAGGTCGAGGAAGTTGTTGTACGAAGGCGCCGGCCCGGCGAGTTGTTTAAAGCCGGCAGCCCCGCCACCGTAGAGAGCGGCCCGCTGGTGGGGGTTTTCGCCGTACGTTGCTTCCGTTATCTTCTCGTATTCTAAAAGTAGATGGTCCGCGAACCTCTTCCGCCGCGGCGTCCACCCGCCGAAGTAGTTGGCGACGGCCGCGTCGTAGCGCGCCGTCACGCCGAAGGCCTCGCGCGCCAGCTCCCATCGCCAACCCACGTCGTTGCCGCCGGACCGTAAACGCTCGAGCGCCTCCTCGTACTGCGACGGCGACGACAGGGTGACGACGCGTTCGAAATTCTTGGCCGCGGCGCGCAGCAGCGCGACGCCGCCGATATCTATTTGTTCCACCGCCTCCCGTTCGGAAACGCGCGCGCCTTTCACCGTCTCCTCGAAAGGGTACAGGTTGACGGCGACGACGTCGATGGCCTTGATGCGCTTTTGGGCGAGCTGTTTGCGGTGGCCGGGCGTAGGCCGGGCGAGGATGCCGCCGAATATCTTCGGGTGCAGCGTCTTGACGCGGCCGCCCAAGATTTCGGGGAAGGCCGTTACGTCGGCGACTTCGACCGCTTCGACGCCGGCGCGGCGCAGACGGCGCGCCGTGCCGCCCGTGCTGATTATTTGATAGCCGAGCTCGGCCAAGCCCCGCGCCAATTCTACCGCGCCGGTTTTATCGTAAACCGCGACCAACGCCGCGCGCGCCGCCATTACTGATTCCCTCCTATCACCTTGGTTTCGATTCCGGCCTCTTCCATAATGGCCAACCCGAGCTCGTCCGGGTACTTCTCGGTCGCGACGACGCGCCGCACGCCGGCGTTGACCAGCATCTTCGCGCAAATCACGCACGGCGTACCGCCGTACACGTATATCGCCGCGCCGTTGCTGGAGACGCCGTTGCGGGCGCACTGTATTAAGCAGTTCTGTTCGGCGTGCAGGCCGCGGCACAACTCGTGTCGCTCGCCGGAAGGGACGTTGCTTAATTTCCGGATGCAAAAAGGGCAGTGCGGCAAGCCCGCCGGCGCGCCGTTGTACCCGGTGGCCAGGATGCGCCGCTCGCGAACCAGAACGGCGCCGACGTTCCGGCTCAGGCAGGTCGAGCGCTCCGCGACGAGCGCGGCGATGCCCGTAAAGTACTCGTCCCAGCTCTTCCGCGTCCGGAGGCGCACCGGCGGCGTCTCCGAGATGCCGAGCTGCTCGAGTAAAATGGCTATATCTTTAGGAAGGTCCATACGGTATCTCGCGCAAATTAGGGCGTTAGGGGGAACGGGTAGTCTCGGAACGCGCCGAGTATTTGGTATAAAAACCGTAAGTTGTTGGCTAGCTCTAAAACCAAAAAGCACGTTAACGCGCCCGCGAGTACGTAAAACGCTTTGGTCCCGGGCCGGCCGTACGGACGCAGCGCCAAAGCCGCCGAAGCCAGCAACGGAAACGCGGTGCTTATCGCGTACACGTATAAAGTCGTTCCGTAAAAAAAATAAAATGCTACGTTAAACGCCAACGTCAACAGCAACCCGATTAAAACGGGCGTCCGGTTTTCTTTGTGTCTGATAAAAGAGTACGCGGCCCAAATTATTAACCCGAGCCAAAACGCCGCCGCGATAAATCCCACCGGGCCGAACCGCGCGAAATCGACGTCGACGAAAGGTTTAAGCGGAAGGCAGAATTCGCCCGCGGAATACCACCGGACGACGGCCTGGGGCGCGACGACGTTATACAGGAACAAAACCCCCGCCACCGCCCTTAACCTCGCCCACAGGTAATTTAGTTCTAAGCCGCCGAAGTACTTGACGATAGGCGAGTAGGTGCTGAATTCGTAACGGTAAACCTCCGGGAGAAAGAAAACCGTCGAGCGCGGATACAGGAGCTTTTGTGCTACGCTGAGAACCGCTACGCAACCGGTTACGACCAGGCCGAAAACTATTGTTTTAATTAATACGGCTTTAAGACTAGCGCGTTTGTAAATACCGGCCGCAAACGCGAGGGCCGCGGGTACCAAGTTGGTCGTGGCCATCCCCGCCGCGAATACGGCCGCCGGCACAAACGCCGACGTACGACCCGGGGTAACGGCCGCCAAGAAGTAGAGTAATATTATCCCCAACGCGGCGAATATCCACGTCTCGGGCGTGGCCCCGAAAAAAATATGCGTCGACGATAGCCCCAGTATCGCGGCGTAGAGTACCGCGAAAAGCCACCCGAAACCCGCCCGCCGGAAGAAAGCACAAGTCAAAACGACGCACGCTGCCCCGGCCGCCGAATTCATCGCTACCGCCGCGACGAGCCTGGAGCCAAACCCTCCGCTGAGCAGTACGCCGACGGGATTTAAAAGTAAGACGAAGAGCGGGTGTGCATCCGTCCGGTCGTGATCGCCGGCCACGACCGTAAGATCGCGGACGACGCGTTTGTGGTCGGCGTTAAGCAGCGCGTTAACGTACTCGTACCCGCCCGCCTTTCCCAGCGCTATACCCCAACCGAAGTACAACCCCCCGAAGAGAACGAAAAGGGTTAAATATATAAAAAAAGTCTTCGCTAATACGCCGCTTTTACCTCCCATCGTCTTATCCGCATCCTCGCGAGGTCACACCAGCGCTACGCCCTCTCCGCTCGTGCATTCGCCCACGACCATACCCTCGCCCAACGCCTCGAGCGCGCGCTCCTCCTCGCCGCGGCCCACGACGACCAACATCCCCAACCCCATGTTGTAGACGCCGCACATCTCTTCTTCCGGGACGCCGCCCCATTCGGCGATCTTCGTAAAAATTTTGGGTACCGGCCAGCGGCTTTTCTCGAGCCGGGCGCCGACCCCCTCCGGCAAGACGCGTACGAGGTTGCCCGGGATGCCGCCGCCCGTCACGTGGGCGACGGCGCGAACGTCCACGCCGGCCTCGAGCAGCCGCATTACCTCCGAAACGTAGACCCGCATGGGCGTCAAGAGCTCTTCGCCCAGCGTCCGGCCCTCGTCGAAACGCTCGGCGTACTCCAACCCCTGCTCCTCGATGATCTTTTGTATGAGGGTAAAACCGTTGGAGTGAGCGCCCGACGACGCCAGGCCGACGACGACGTCGCCCGGGCGGACCCTCGAGCCGTCGATTATTTTCGAACGTTCCACTACCCCGACGGCGAAACCGGCGAGGTCGTAGCGGCCCGGGCGGTAAAACGTGGGGAGCTGGGACGTCTCGCCGCCCAGGAGCGCGCACCCCGCCTGGCGGCACCCCTCGACGATGCCCTTGACGATGGCCTCGCCCTGGCCGAGGTCCAAGCGGCCTACCGCCATATAATCCAAGAAGAAAAGCGGCCGGGCGCCGCAGCAGATGACGTCGTTGACGCTCAGGGCGACGAGGTCGATACCGACGGTGTGGTGATTCCCGAGGGCGAACGCTACCTCCAGCTTCGAGCCCACGCCGTCGGTCCCGGCCGCCAGCACGGGCTCTTCGTACCCGAGGTCGCTTATGTCCATCAGGCCGGAGAACAAACCGATCTCGCCTATTACGCGCGATTCGTCGAGTACGTGGGAGAGCCTTTTTATCCGGCCTACGAACTGGTCGGCGCCCGCCTGGTCGACGCCAGCTTCTTTGTACGTAACCACTAAAGTTTAACCTCCGAGCCGCCCTCAGAAATGCGTAAACCGTTCCGCGGCGTAGCGACGCCGCTTCGCGACGATGAAAATTAAAAACACCCCGACTACTACCACCGAGTAGTAAAAAGGCACGTCTATCGAGCCGAAGCGATAGTCGCCTTTATAAACCAAAGTAGTCGTCGCGACGAGGTGCTGCAAGGCCGCGGTTAGAATTAAAGACCGCGACCAGAAATAATACAACGCGTAGCCGAGGCCGAAAACCGCGAGGACCACTAACTGCGAGATATTACGTCCTTCGGGAAACGCGTGGAACTGGGCCACGTGATATACGACCCAGGCGAGCGCCGCTAAAGTCGCGGCCGGAGCCACGGGCATCCGCCGTTTGAACGCCGGTAAAAGAACGCCGATCGTCGCGGTCACCGACGCCAGGTGCATCGCCGCCGGGCCGAAAAACGTCACCGCCGCCGGGCCCCACGCCCGGCCTTCCGCGAAGATGGCGACGAGCATCTCCACCCGGGCGAACAGGAACACCGCCAATAGTACCGCCAACGCGTTATCGCCGGTACCGGGCGTAGGCCACACCGGCAACGTAAGACGCCCCCGCCCGGCGAGCCACAGCGGCGCGGCCAGGCCGACCAGCGTTACGGCGCCGACGAATAACAGGACCGCGCCGACGACGGCCCGCCCTTCCCCGACCGCGTCGGGCGGGCCGCCGAAGACGACGTTCGCCGCGGCTACCAACGCCGCGAACGCGACGAATATCGCCACCGCGTAACCGAGCGGTTCTTTCGTCTCCTCAGCCGTCATCATTAGAACATCTTGTCGCCGAACAACCTCGGCGTCATCATATCCTTCGCGAACTGGTCGTATATCGACGTCGGGTATTCGCCGGTGAAGCAGGCGGAGCAGAACCGCTCGGCGACGCCCTCTTCCGTTAGTACGTCGCCGCCGATGGCGCGGCGCAAGCCGCCGAGCGAGAGGTACTTCAGCGAATCGACGCCGATGTAACGCGCGATCTCGTCCACGTCCAACCTCGAGCCGATGAGCTCCTCGCGCGTTGGGGTATCGATGCCGTAGAAACAGGGCCACCGCCACGGCGGACAACTTATCCGGAGGTGTATCTCGCCCGCGCCCGCGTTGCGTACGATGTCGATAATTTTGCGCGACGTCGTCCCGCGTACGATGGAGTCGTCCACGATGACCAACGACTTCCCGGCGATTAGGTCTCGCACCGGGTTGTACTTCAGCCGCGTCCCGAAAGCGCGGATGCGCTGCTCGGGCTCGATGAACGTTCGCCCGATGTAATGGCTGCGAATGATGCCCAGCTCGAACGGTATGCCCGATTCGTCGGCGTAGCCGAGGGCCGCGCTGTTCGACGAATCCGGGACCGCTATCACCATATCCGCCGTAAATCCCGGCTTTTCTTCCCGCGCCAACGCCGCGCCCAGGGTTTTACGCGCTTCGTAGACGCCGCGGCCGAATATGTACGAATCCGGCCGCGAGAAATATACCAGCTCGAAGATGCACATCGACGGCTTCACGGCCTCAAACGGCCGAAGCGATTTTACGCCGCGGGACGTTATCTCCACTATCTCGCCGGGCTCGATATCCCGTTCGTACTTGGCGCCGACGAGGTCGAAGGCGCAGGTCTCCGACGCCACCACGAACGCGTTCCCGAGAGTGCCCAGGCACAGGGGCCGCCAGCCGTGAGGGTCCCGCGCCGCCACGAGCCGGTTTTCTTCCAAAAAGAGTACGGAATACGCCCCCTCCAAACGCCCCAGGGCGTTGGGGATAGCGGTCGTTAAATCGTGGTTCTCGTCGTGCGCGATGAGGTGGATTATAATTTCCGAGTCCGAAGTAGTCGTGAATATCGAACCCCGCTGCTCCAGCTCCTCCCGCAGCGGGAGCGCGTTCACGACGTTGCCGTTGTGGCACACGGCCAGCGAACCCCGTAAGTAATCTACCTTTACCGGCTGCGCGTTCGCGAGCGACGTGTCGCCCAGGGTCGAGTACCGGACGTGCCCTATGGCGGCATAGCCGGTCAGCCGCCTGAGCACTTCTTCGCGGAATACGTCGTTCACCAGGCCCAAGGCCCGGTACTGGCGTAGCCTTGTACCGTCCGACGCGACTATGCCGGCGGACTCCTGGCCGCGGTGCTGCAGCGCGTATATGCCGAGGTACGTCAACGTCGCGGCCTCGGGATGCCCGAATATGCCGAAGACGCCGCAAGCCTCTTTGGGATAATAGCGCTCTTTCATACGGGTAGGGACAAAACCAGGTTTATTATTGTATCGTTAATTGCTCGCGCCAAAAATCTTCCACCGCCGAAATAATATTGGAATACCTTTTGTCTTCCAGGTCTTCGGGGCCGGTTACCGTAAACGTATTGTCCTTTTTAACTTCTCTTACCCTGACGGTATAAGTAGGCTGGTCCCGGGAGCCTTCGGGTCCGTCTTCCAACATAAAAGCGCGGTTTTTATTAAGCTCGAGCCAAATCTTCTCGAAGGATTCGAAGTCGACCTTACGCTCCGCTATAACGTAGTCGCGGCTGTGGTATACGACTATGTACTCGACGTGGACGACCTTGAACTCGACCTCTTTTTCGTATATTTTAACGTTGAGTACTTTTATGGGGGACTTCCCGCCCGTCCGCGTGACGACGACCGCCCGGCGAGCATCGTCCGGTACGCTCGCATCGCGCGCCTCCACCTCCACCCGCTCGACCGGGTACAACTCCTGGCGCGGCAGCATAGCCGTCGGCAACAGTAAAAGCGCGATTAGGACGAGGATCATCTTGCCCTCCCGCCGCCGGCGTTATGCCGTTAGCCGTCGAACGACCTCCTCGTAGTGGCTCTCTACTTCGCCTAAATCGAAACGGAACCTGTCTTTGTCGAAGACTTCGCCGGTGGCGGCGTCCCATATGCGGCACGTATCCGGCGAGATCTCGTCGCCGAGGTATATCTTACGGCCCCGCTCGCCGAATTCCAATTTGAAGTCCACGAGCTCGAGGCCCCGTCTCTTCATGTATCTCGCTAAAAAGCGGTTCACTTCGGCCGCTTGTTCTTCGACGTGGCTCAACTTCCGCTCCGTCATATAACCCAGGACGAGGACGTGATTGCGGTTCATCATCGGGTCGTGCAGCTCGTCGTCTTTGAGGTAATATTCCAGCAGCGGTTTCTTCAAGGGCGTCCCCCGCTCAAGGCCGTAACGCTTCGCCAGGCTGCCCGCGATTTTATTTCGCATCACGATTTCGACCGGATACATCTTGAGCCGTCGCACGAGCAGCGAACGTGCGTCGACCTGCTTTACGAAGTGGGTAACCACCCCCGCGCGCTCGAGCGCGGCGAATAGCTTGGCCGACATAGCCGCGTTATACTCGCCCTTCCGCTCGATCGTGCCCTTCTTGACGCCGTCGAACGCGGTGGCGCTGTCTTTGAATTCGGCCCAAAGGACGCCCCCGTCGTCGGTCTCGAATATATGCTTCGCCTTACCCTCGTAAAGGAGTTTGCCTTTCTCCACGCTCCTCCTTTGGGTTTGAACGTGCGGCCACGATGGGCCATTTTATAGAAACCGCTTGCGCTTGTCAAACGTTATTTATGGGCCGGTAAATTTTTAAGGCCCCGGAATATCCGGGGCTTCTATCCCTACCGCGATTACGGCCGACGGCCGTCTGATTTAATACGGCCTTTACCTTCTACTCGTACTCCGGTATCGCGGCACCTTCGGTCCGTACTATATTCCCCCGTTCGTCCAAAATCGGTTTAACGACCGCGTTCAATCGCACGTATCCGCCGTCGCCGAGCCGCAACCGCACTTCGTACCTGATTACTTTCTTTTCGGTTCGCATGACGTGGTTGGCGGCCGAAACTCTAGCCCGGTCGCCGGGGTGTATCAGCTCGAGCCAAAACGTGGACCGGTCGTAGAATTTTTCCCGGTCGTAGCCCAGCGCCTCCTCAACCGCCGGGTTGACGTAAATCATACGGCCGTTCACCTCGTCGAACGCCCACAATATCGCCGGGCTATCATCGACCATCCGGCGAAACCGTTCCTCGAAACGGTCGTCGTTGCGTACTTCAGACCCGTTCGGCACTCCCGCCATCTCCTATAAGCCCCTTCTTAATCTAACATTTAGATATATTACCGTTTTGGTTAACCGGGTCTTTCGATTTCAAAGCGCCACGCGCAAAACTCGTCTTCCGCCAGTTCATCCGGAGGGCATTTAATGCATTCGGTTTTGATACGTTCGTCCACCGCCCGGGCGAACTCGCCGAACTCCACCTCACCGACCGTTTTACAGGGGAAATCCGGCAACGTTTTCCGCCGCCTCGCCTCTTGGACGCGGCAACCCTTCATCTCGATTATTAAAGTATTTTCTGATAAGACTATATCTTGTTCATTCAACCAATTATACATACGGAATTTTAAAGCTTCCGCTAGTGCCGGAAGGCCGCCGCCGGCCTCGATGCCGCGGGCTTCCACCACCCGGCGCGCCTCGAGGGGGGCGAACTTGCGCCACGCCTCGCGGTCGTACCTTATCGCCTCCTCGGTCCCCAAATCCTCCTCTACCGACAGGAACCAACAACCGTCGTGCGCGAGCCAACATTTCGCGTAAGCCTTAATAAGCGCTATCAACTCTTCCGTCTTAATGTCCTCATTTATCAAGCTTTACGCTCCTAAATGCTAATTACGAATCTTTTTAATGAGCCAGGCGACATTTTGGCCTAATTCTTTTACGGTCGCGACGCCCTCGTCGTCTTGCAACGCTTCGCCCGGGGCGCCGCCGAAGGCGATAGGCCAATATCGGGCGCCGGGCACGACCATCCCGTTAATCAGGAAAAAATAATTAAGCTGGGCGACGGTGAAGTTCTGGCCGGCGCGACGCGCTACTACTATGGGGGCGCCGACTTTCCGGTCTAAAAGGCCGCCGTTGGCGCGCGAGACGTAGCCGACGCGGTCGACGAAAGCCGTCATCTCCGCGGTCGCGGCGCCGAAATAGACCGGCGTCGCCAGCAACAGGCCGTCGGCGTCGTATATAGCGGGCAGCGCCGGCGGCAAGTCGTCGTCGCGGCCGTGGCACAGGCCGTCCTTCTCTTCCCTACACTTCAGGCACGCCGTGCACGGTAAAATCCGTTTTCCGGCCAGTAGGATTTTTTCGGTCTCGATACCTTCGGCGTTGATTACGCCGAGGGTTACGTCGAGCAATTGCTCGCTATTGCCTTGCCGCCTGGGGGAACCGCACACACCTATTACCTTCATCGCACCGCCTTTTCGGTAACGTCTCCTCAAGCGATCTCATTTTAATAAAGTTTAACGAACCATTCAAGGGATTTAACGCCGGGCAATACGTCCCGCCGTTCGGATTAAACAGCGGCCGAGCTCGGCCACCGGCTGCCGCAACGTTACGTCACGGGCAATCTATGTTAAATTATATCCTGCATATGGCCGAATGTAAACTTTGCGGAACTAAGTCGCCCGTCGTCTCGGTCGCGCTATCCGTTTGCCGCGAATGTATCGTCACGCGGCACGGCGAAGCCCGGCCGTACGTCGAGGAAGCGCACCGCCGCGCGCGCGCCCCTTACCCGCTCCCCGCGTTTCCTCCCCGGGAAGGGCCGCCGTGCCCGCGGTGCGGCAACGGGTGCCGGATAGGCGAAGGCGAACGCGGATACTGCGGCATGGTCGAAAACCGCGGCGGCCGCCTGCGCGTTTTGGCGACCGCCAAAAAAGGATACCTGTCGTGGTATTACGACCGGCTGCCGACTAACTGCGTCGGCTCGTGGGTGTGCCCGGCGGAGACCGGCGCCGGCTATCCGGAATACGCGTATCGCGACGGGCCCGAGTTCGGCTATAAGAACGTGGCCGTCTTCTATCACTCGTGCACGTACGACTGCCTTTTCTGCCAGAACAGTCATTTCCGCGGCCAATACCTCGACGGCGCCGCGTCCGCGGCCGAGCTCGCGGCCGCGGTAGACGACAAGACGGCCTGCATCTGCTACTTCGGCGGCGACCCGGCCTCGCAACTCGAGCACTCGCTCGTCACGTCGCGCCTGGCGCTGCGAGAAGCGAACAAAGCGGGTCACATATTGCGGATATGCTGGGAGACGAACGGCTCGGCATCGGCGCGCGGCGCTCGCCAAATGATGGAAATGGCGCTCGCAAGCGGCGGCTGCGTCAAGGTCGACGTCAAGGCCGCGGACGAAAACCTGCACGTCGCGCTTACCGGGGTGTCCAACAAGCAAACGTGGGAAAATCTGGCCCGGCTGGCCGAATACGTTCCCCGGCGACCCGCTCCCCCGCCCCTCGTCGCCAGCACCCTCCTCGTGCCGGGATACGTAGACGAAGACGAAGTAGGCGTTATCGCGAGCCGGCTTGCCGCGTTGAACGACGATATCCCTTACGGCCTGCTCGCGTTCTACCCCTCCCACCAAATGCGGGACCTGCCGACGACGTCGCGCGCGCACGCCGAGCGGTGTTACCGGGCGGCGCGGGGCGCCGGCCTGAAAAGGGTACGGCTGGCCAATGTTCACCTGCTGGGCCCCGGCGACTACGCCTGAAAGACGCCGCCGTTGCGGTGCCCGCCCGACGGGAGGTTGGGACCTACGAAAAACCGGCTCCCTATCGGGGAGCCGGTTCGACACTCGCTTTCGGGCGGCGGCGATACCGCCGCGTCGCTTATTTTATAGTACTAACGGACACGCGCTCGCCGGTTAAGCCGAGCGGAGTGCTCTTGCCCCGGTTCAGACTACGGCGCTCGAGTATCTTAAGCAGGTCGCCCTTCCGCCGCAGCCATTTCTTTACCAAGCGGTGGCCGTAGTACGTCGTCACTGCGGCGAACCAATGGAACCGCTGGACTTCGTGTAATACGCGTCGCAAGGAATAAAATTCGCGCGTGGCCTTAATCAAACCCATTTGCAGCTCGAGCGGCGTCATACGCGCCGGCTCGATAACCGCGTGATGGCCGTCGTAGAGCGCCCAATCATGGCTGAATACGCGCCGCTCCTCCTCGAGGCGGCTGTAGAGACTCGTCCCCGGTATGGGCGTTAACGCCAGGAATTGGACGGAATCGATATTATGGTCCTTGGCGAAGGCCACGGTCTGGGCGGCGGCATCCGGGCCGTCGCCGTCGCCCCCCAGCATAAACATACCGTGGATCCAGATGCCGTACTTATGCAGCGTCTCGATGCAGCGTACGATGTCGTCGCGGGTTTGGCCTTTGCGGTACCCGGCCAGGGTCTCGTCGTTCACGGATTCGAACCCGATCGCGACGCGTTCGCATCCGGCCCGTTTCATCAACCGCACGAGCTCTTCGTCCCGGCCGACGTCTACGCCTGCTTGCGCCGTAGAGCGCGGCGCGCTCTTAAGCCCGGCAAAACCCTCGAGTACCTCCCGTACGTATCGACGGTTCTCCGTAAAATTATCGTCTACGATGAACATATCGCGTTGGCTTACCCGCCGCACTTCTTCGATCACGTCTTCCGGCGCCCGGCGCCTGACTTTATGGCCGAACAGCGGCGTAACGGCGCAGAAATCGCAATGGCGCGGGCAACCCCGGCTCGTCGCGATGGGATACACCTTCATCCGTCGCGCGCCCTTCATTAGCGTAAAATCGGGCCAGGGAAGGTCCTCTAGTTTTTGAACCGGCGGCCGCAGCGGCTCGTGGACCGTTTCTCCGTCCACGCGGTACGACAGGTTCCTAATACCTGCCGGCGAGGCGCCGGCCTCCAGTGCTTCTACGAGTTCGACCGCGGCGCCCTCGCCCTCGCCCCGGACGACGTAGTCGCCGTACCGCAACGCCTCGTCGGGGCAATAGGTGGCGTGCGGGCCGCCGATGACCACCGGGACCTTGGCCAACCTTAAAGTCCGCGCCAACCTGTAACCGGCGGGCGCCGTAGAGGTCGTTATCGAAATACCCACTAAGTCCGAGCGTAGGATGTCGCAAAAATCGCGCGCCGTACGTTTCGCGACGCTGTCGCAATAAAAGTCGACGTCGTGGCCGCGCCGCGCCAAAATCGTCCCGATTAACGGGAGTCCTAACCTCGGTTGAGGGAACTTCGTGTAGATATGAAAATCGGCAGGTTCGGGCTCAATTAACGATATCTTCATCAGAATTCCTTCCAAACGTAAAAAGGTATGAAAATACCCGGCGCAGGCGCTCGCCCACGCGGGCGCGTATTTTTGGCTGGGGAGGGAGGATTCGAACCCCCGCATACGGAACCAGAATCCGCTGTCCTACCCCTAGACGACTCCCCATTAAGGCACATAAGCATAAACTATTTAAGCCGGCCTGTCAAGGTAAAACCCTATTTCACGGTTTAGATAACCGTTCGGTTTCAATAAAAACCGCGGCGAAAGCCGCCGCGAACGCGGCCAAACCCAGCCCGAATAACGGCCAGGGATACGAAGACAGCCGCGCGCCGCTCACGCACGGCCCGACGTTCCAGACGAACGTCGCGAGTATTAAGGCCGCGCCGGCCCCCGCGGCACCCCACTGCCAAAGCCGCGTTCGAACGGCGCCGCGTCTGATGATGCCGTACGCGCCGACGGCGACGAAACAAACCGCGACCGACGCCGGCGCGAGAACCGGCGCCGACCACGGGACCGGTATCAGGAAAAGCACGTCCCACGTGAAAAGCGACGGCGGCCAACCCAGAAGTATCTTCAGGCCGACGTAGTAGAATATATCCCATAGGCCGAAGCAGAACAAGAACCGCGCGAGTTTTAAAAGGGCCCGGCCGCCGGTCGCCAGCGCCGCCGCGGCCAGCATCGCGAGCGTCGCCGCCTCACGGCCCATTTCGGTCCCGAGGATTAAGGGAGGTATCGGCTCAAGCGGAAAAGAATAACCCCCGGCGTACGCGATCGTCCGGAGGTAAACGACTACGGCGCCTTCCAGGTAACCGAACGCGACGCCGAAGACGGCGAGCCAAAATAGTTCGCGGCCGAATCCGGATTCCGTATTCATACCGCGCGGGAGCGCTATCCTACGGAAGCCGCCCCCCGAAAAGGTTCTCTTACCGCTTATAAACCGACGTGGCCTTCATCAACCGCTTAACGACCCGTTCCTGCCCCATCAGCGCCGCCATCTCGAAGAGCGAGGGCCCGGTCGTCCTTCCCGAGAGCGCGGCCCGTATGGCGTGAATAATCTTACCCGCGCTTATACCCTTTTCTTCCGCCAACGCCCGGACGCTCCCCTCCAAAGTCTCCGCCGTGAAATCCGGCAGCGTAGCGCAAAGCTCCGCAACGTCGCGCAACACATCCACACCCCCCGGAAGTTTCAGCAAGTTCTTAGCGGCGCGGTCGTCGTATTCGATTTCCTCCGTGAAGAAAAATTCGACGAGGTGCGGGGCTTCGCTAAGCGTTTTCACCTTGTCGTGTTCCAGGGCCAGCGCCGCCCGGGCGAGGGTCGCGCGTTCGTCGTCCTCCGCCCCAACCAACCCCGCCCGCTCGAGCCAAGGCCGTGCCCGCTGGAACAATTCCTCCGGCGAGAGCTTCCGCAAATAGACGCCGTTCATCCATTTAAGTTTATCGACGTCGAACACGGCGCCTTTCTTGGTTACGCGCTCGAGCGAAAAAACCTTCTTGAGCTCTTTCAACGTGAACAGCTCGCGCTCGTCGCCATACGACCACCCGAGCAAAGCGAGGAAATTAACGAACGCTTCGGGCAAGTACCCCTCCCCCTCGTATTCTAAAACCGCTTTCGCGCCGTGCCGCTTCGACAGCCTGCTCTTGTCGGGCCCGAGGAGAAGGGGCACGTGGGCGAACGCCGCCGGCTCGAAGCCGAGCGCGCGGGAGACGGCGATCTGGCGCGGCGTGTTCGATATGTGGTCCTCGCCCCTTATGACGTGGCTTATCGCCATCGTCGCGTCGTCCACGGCGCATACGAAGTTGTACGTGGGCGAGCCGTCCGGCCGCGCTATTACGAAGTCGTCCAGGTCCGCGGCCTTGATCTCGACGCGGCCCCGAATGAGGTCGTCGAACGCCAGGTCGGCTTCCTGGTCCAGCCGAAAGCGAAGGCACGGCTTGAGGCCCTGTTGGGTCAGACGTTCCCGCTCCGCCGGCGAGAGGTTGGCGCAGCGGCCGTCGTACCGCGGCGCCCGGCCCGCGGCGCGCATGCGTTCCCGCCGCCCGTCGAGCTCCTCCGGCGTGCAGAAGCACTCGTACGCGCCGCCGCTTGCCCGGAGTTTATCCAGGAACTCGTCGTAGACGGCGCGGCGTTCCGACTGGCGGTAGGGGCCGTATTTGCCGCCCACTTCGGGCCCTTCGTCCCACTCCAGGCCGAGCCAAGTGAGCGCGTCGATTATGGAACGGTAATATTCTTCGCTCGAGCGGGCGGGGTCCGTATCCTCGAGCCGGAGAATAAAAACGCCCTTGTGCCGGCGCGCGAAGAAGTAGTTGAACAACGCCGTACGGGCGCCGCCGACGTGAAGGTGTCCCGTCGGCGCGGGCGCGAATCGTACCCGGACAGGCTTCTTCGACATAGAACTACCCGCTAATGCACCGGCCAGGCGTCGCCGTAGAGGTCCGCCCACGCCCGATCCATCAACAAGAGGAAGGTTAATATGGCCGTCGTGACGGCCTCGACGGTGGCGGCTCCCTCTCCTTTATAGGAACGAGCGATGGCCGCGACGATACTCCTGAGGTCGGGCCGGTTTAACTCGACGAAGTCCATAAGCTGGTCGAGTCGGGAGCCCAAATCGTCGAGCCCCTCCACGTACGCGAGTAGCCGTTCGACGTCTTCCGCCTCGAGGGCCGGCAGCATCTTCGATATGCCCGTGAACTCAGCCATAATACGCCGGATACTTTAACATAAAAAAAGGAGCCTCTACCTTTTTTTCGCGGCTCCGCCCGAAATATTATATACTTAGCAAACGCCCCCCCCGTATTCACCCCTGCGGAGGAGGCCACGACGTAACCGCGATGAAATTATTCCTGCGTAAAAGTTGGCACTTGCTGGGAGCGGCGTTCCCCGCTTTGTACTACTTCGGCCTCCTTTCCAAATCGCTTACGTTAGCCGTCGTAGGCGCGATAATCGCGGTCGCCGTCGCCATAGAGGTTCTCCGCTTCACTAACAGCCGGGTCGCCCGGGCGTTCGGCGCCGTCTTCGGCCTTATTATGCGCGACGCGGAGTACCGACGGGTGAACGCGACCATACCGTTCCTGGTTAGCACCTTCCTGGCCGTTTTAATATTCCCCAAGGCAATCGCCTGCGTCTCGCTCTTCTACCTGGCGTTCGGCGACGTAGCCGCGGCGTTGGTCGGCGGCGCGGTGGGCCGCATCCGTCTCGCGGCCGGGAAGACGTTGGAGGGAACGCTCGCCTGCTTCGGCGTATGTCTGGCCATCGGGATATTTTTCCTGGACTGGCGGCTGGCCTTGGCCGGCGCCGCCGCAGCCGCGGCGGCGGAGCTCTTGAGCCGCGGGTGGGCCGACAACTTCTCGATGCCCGTCGCGGCCGGCGCCGTGATGTGGTCGATGAGCTACCTCGCGCGTATAAACCTTCCCGCTTAACCCCCCGAAATTACTTGACAAAAGCCGACTTTTAGGCTAATATATATATGATTATATAATCATATAGTAAATGATAACCATGAAAAAAGCCGCCGAAATATTCAAAGCCCTCGCTGAGCCCAACCGCGTCCGCATCCTGGCGGCGCTCGCGTCGCGGCGGGCGTGCGTGTGCGAGCTGTCGCGAGCGTTGGCGCTCAACCAACCGAACGTCTCCCGCCACCTCCGTATACTCAAAGACGTGGGCCTGCTCGAGAGCCGGCGCCGCGGCGCCTGGACCGACTACTTACTGAATAGGAACGCCGAGAACGCGCCCTTTATACGGTTGATTAAGAATTTAGCCGCCGCGGGCGACGCCCTTAAAAAGGACGCCGAGGCGCTGGCGAACGCGGACCGGCTGCAAATCCAAAAGTGCAATAAACGACGGCCAAGACGCCGATAGACTTACGCCATACCCGTAATGCAACTCCGCCGGCAATCGGCCGTAAGTAATCGTAAGGCCGCCGGTACCGCTTAACGTTCGGAGGAAAGATGAAAGTCGAAATTTTCGGGCCCGGGTGCCCCCGCTGCGAGGAGACGTTTCGGACGATAATAAACGCCGCCGCGGAACTCGAAATCCCGGCGGACATCCAACATATCACGGACGTCGCGACGATCGCCGAACGCGGCATTATGTCTACGCCGGCTGTGGCCGTCAACGGCGAGGTGGTCCTGCACGGGAAAACGCCCACGCGCGCCCGGGCCAAAGAAATCCTCCGGCAATACTACGCCGCCGAGAAATGAAGACTTCCCCTCCCGGTACGACGTACCGCCTCCCGGGACGGTAGACGCTAATGCCCTCCCCCCGCGCTAAGTCGCTCAGCTTCTTCGACCGCTTCCTTACGCTGTGGATATTCGCGGCGATGGCCGCCGGCGTGGGCGCGGGTTACGTCCTCCCGCGGCTCGCCGACGTCCTGGGTCGGTTCAGCGTCGGTACGACGTCGATTCCGATCGCCGCCGGCCTCATCCTCATGATGTACCCGCCGCTGGCGAAAGTCCGCTACGAGGAAATGGGCCGGGTCTTCCGGAACGTTAAAATCCTCGGCCTATCGCTATTTCAAAACTGGGTCTTGGGGCCGATACTCATGTTCGCCCTCGCCGTCCTTTTCCTCCGGGGCTTCCACGAGTACATGGTCGGCCTGGTTATGATCGGCCTCGCCCGGTGCATCGCGATGGTCATCGTCTGGAACGATCTCGCCGGCGGGGACGCCGAATACGCCGCGGGGCTCGTCGCGCTGAACTCGCTATTCCAGGTATTCTTCTATTCGGTTTACGCGTACTTCTTCCTCACGGTCGTGCCCCCCTTACTCGGCCTGCACGGTACCGCCGTCGCCGTAACCATCGGCCAAATCGCTAAGAGCGTTTTCATATATTTGGGGGTACCGTTCCTCGCCGGGATTATCACGCGGTTCGCCTTCCTGCGGTTCAAGGACCGTGATTGGTACGAGGCGAAAATCGTACCCCGCCTCGCGCCGATAACGCCGGCGGCGCTGCTTTTCACGATCATCGTCATGTTCTCGCTAAAGGGGCGATACATCGTCGCGATACCGCTCGACGTCCTCCGGATCGCGGTCCCGTTGGTTATATATTTCGTCGTAATGTTCCTCCTGTCCTTCGTCATGAGCAAATGGGCCGGCGCCCCCTACGCCCAGGCGACGACGCTCTCGTTCACCGCCGCCTCCAATAACTTCGAACTCGCCATCGCGGTAACCGTCGCCGTTTTCGGCTTGAACTCCGGCGCGGCCTTCGCGGCCGTCATCGGACCGTTGGTCGAGGTTCCCGTCCTTATCGGCCTGGTGAACGTGGCGCTGTGGTTCAAGCGACGATGGCGTCCCCTCCCGAACGCTGTTTAAAAAAGGGCGGCCCGAAGGCCGCCCCTTCAGTCATCGTATACTGTAGGGCCTACGATTCTCTCCAACGCGTCGGCGACCGGACGCCGCCGGTGCGAGGTTTAATTAAACAAACCCTTAATCCGGCCTACGGACGCGGGTTCGACGCCGACTTCGCTCCACGTCGCCAGCCCCGCCTGGTACACCGCTTTGGTCCCGAGGTTCTGAACCCAAACGACGAAATGAAGGTTGGTCCGCTTCCAGGGACCGGTAAATTTACCGTTAACGGTGACTTGCTTGGTCTCGTCGTTATTGATGGTGAACGCCGTCCCGCCGGCGTTGGGGTACATCTTGCGGAGGACGTGGTGATAAGAGCGGCCGCTATGAATCAAGTTTTGTTCCGTTAAGGCCACGTGGAAACGGAGGCCCGAACTCGGCATCGTGCCCTGTCTTTTAATGGTAGCCTTAACGGTGAAATTATCGTCCGAAGTCGTTATCTTCAGCTTTATCTCGAGCGGGCTGGCGACGTTCTTACGCTGGTTGAAAATGGCCGGCCACGTCGGATAAGGTTGACCGGTCACGGCGCCGTCGAAGGCGGCCGTGGGCGTAACGGTTATGCCGTAATACGCGCAACGGGCATCGGCGTCGGCGATGGCGAAGGGGTCCGAGCCGCCCCACGTCGGATGGTACTCCACCGCGGCGAACCTGCCGCGGTTATTCTCGAAAATCTGATGGAACTGCGCTTCCGCAGCCGGGCACGCCGCTCAAGAGGTAGACGTGGTGAGTTCGCCTAAAACCACGCGTTGGAAGGCCAACGCCGGGAACGCCGCTGCGATACAAAGTACTAACAACGTTATCTTTTTCATCTCGCCCCTCCTTGGCGTTTATCGGTTGGTTACGTGACCGCTATCATAATAATCTCCGGCGAGTATTGCAAGTAGAAATTACGAATACGCGCGTCGCGTGCGTCCCCTCGTTTGTTTTACCTTGATTTCGCGAAACCGGTTCCATATAATTGCGCGTTTAGCGTCCAAGGAGGTTCCCATGCACGCCATCGTGTGCATAAAACAAGTTCCCGATACCCAAGAGCTCCAGGTGGACTTCGGCGCCGGCGCAATTAAACGCGACGGCGTCCCCCTTATAATTAACCCCTTCGACGAGTTCGCCGTAGAAGAGGCCGTCCGCTTGAAGGAAAAGCACGGCGGCGCGGTGACCGCGGTGACGCTGGGGCCCCCCTCGGCCGACGAGGCGCTCCGTGCGGCGCTCGCGATGGGCTGCGACGGCGCGGTCCATCTGCTGGACGAAGCTTTCGACGGCGGCGATACGTGGGCGACGGCGGTCGCCCTCGCGAAGGCGGTCGAAAAGGTCGGCGCATACGACGTCCTCTTCTTCGGCAAAGCGACCTTTGACGGCGACACCGGCCAGGTAGCGCCTCGCGTCGCGGCGCTGCTCGAGCTCCCCATGCTCAACTTCGTCGCGAAGATCGACGATATCGACTTCGACGCCCAGGCGGTCACGGTGGAGCGGCTGCTGGAGACGGGCCGCGAAGTGGTCCGCGCGCCGCTGCCGGCCGCCATCTCGGTGGTAAAAGAAATCAACGAGCCGCGCTACCCGTCGCTCTTGGGAATACGGAAAGCCAAGAAGGTCGAGGTCCCGACGTGGGACGTTGCGGCGCTGGGCCTCGACGCCGACGGCGTCGGCTCCGCCGGCTCCCTATCCAAGATGGAACGCCTGTACCAACCGCCGGCGCGCGCGGGCGGCGAGATCGTACCCGGCGAACCCGCCGAAGCCGCTAAAACCGTAACCGAGAAACTTATGGACCAGGGAATTATATAGCCCAGGACGAAGCCATGGCCGACGAATACAAAGGAATTTTAATTTACATCGAACGCCGACGCGACGGCGCCATAACGCCCGTGGGCGCCGAACTCCTCGGCAAAGGCCGCGAGCTGGCCGACAAACTGGGCGGCGAACTCGCCGCGGCCATATTCGGCCCGGGCGCGGGCGACGCCGCGGCCGAGCTCTTTCCGATGGGCGCGGATAAGGTCTACGCCGTTGAACACGACATGTTGAAGGAATTCAGGCCGCGTCCCTACGCCAAAGCGCTCACGCAATTGGCGCAAGAGGCGAAACCGGCCATACTGCTCGCCGGCGCGACTACGCAAGGCCGGGACCTCGCCGGCGCCGCCGCGACGTATTTAAAAACCGGCCTAACGGCGGATTGCGTCGCCCTGGAGGTAGACGACGCCGGCCTTCTGAAGCAGACGCGCGTGAGCTGCGGCGGCCGCGTAATGAGCGACTGGATAACGGCCGAAGCCCGGCCCCAGTTCGCGACGGTCCGCCCCAAAATTATGAAACCGCTCGAGCGCGACGCCGGCCGTACCGGCGAGACGGTCGCCTTTAACGTTGACCTAACGGCCGAAGACGACGTGGGCGAGGTCGTATCGTTTCTGGAAGCGACGGAGACGGTAAACCTGGGCGAGGCCGATATAATCGTTTCCGGCGGCCGGGGCCTGGGCAACCCGGAAGGTTTTGGGATAATAAAAGAACTCGCCGAAACGCTCGGCGCCGCGGTCGGTGCCTCGCGCGCCGCCGTGGACGCGGGGTGGATCGAGTACGCGCACCAGGTGGGTCAAACCGGCCGGACCGTTAGCCCGAAACTGTACTTCGCGTGCGGTATCTCCGGCGCGGTCCAACACCTCGCCGGGATGGGCACCGCGGACGTGATCGTCGCCATAAACAAAGACGAGGAAGCGCCCATATTCAAGATCGCGACGTACGGCATCGTCGGCGACCTATACGAAGTCGTACCGGTCCTAATCGAAGAGATTAAGAACCGGCAGAGTTAACGAATACGAAAGCCGGGAGGGACGGCGTACATCCCGAACATAACAACTACGGCCGACGCGGCCGCGACTTAGTTATCGGGGGGCATACGCCCCAGCCCCCGATTACGGTTAGGAGATAAAAACCACATTGAACTTATTCACAGCCGAAACGAAGTGCCTTTTAGTACAACCTAAATTCTCTTGCCACAGCTTCTGGAACTATACCGACGTGTGCAAGATCGCAGGGGCGAAATACCCGGCGCCGCCGTTGGGGCTCTTGACCGTCGCGGCGCTGTTACCCGCCTCCTGGAAAATAAAATTAGTCGACGAAAACGTCGAGAAGCTAACCGACGACCACCTCGCCTGGGCCGACGTCGTGATGACCGGCGGGATGTTGCCGCAGCAAGACGGCGTATTACGTATCATCGGGCGTGCCCGGGGCCTGGGTAAACCGGTGGCGGTGGGCGGACCGGACCCCACTTCCCAGCCCGAGGTTTATAAAGAAGCCGAATATCTGGTATTGGGGGAAGGCGAGGTTACGATCCCGCTTTTCCTGGCCGACGCAAGACGGGGCGCCCGCGCGGGAGTGTACAAAGCGGAAGAGAAAGCCGACATGACCCGGGCCGTAATCCCCCGCTTCGACCTCATCAAGTTTTCCCATTATATGCACGTCGGCGTGCAGTTTTCGCGGGGGTGCCCCTACAACTGTGAATTCTGCGACGTTATCGAACTCTTCGGCCGGAAGCCCCGTACGAAAACCGCCGACCAGGTCCTCCGCGAGCTCCAATACCTGTATGACTTGGGCTATCGCGGCCACGTCGACTTCGTCGACGACAACCTAATCGGCAACCGCACAGAGGTCGTCGCGGTTTTGAGGGCGATGCGGGATTGGCAGGAGGAACGGCGTTACCCCTTCTTTTTCAGCACCGAGGCCTCGCTCAACCTGGCGAAAAACGAAACGCTCCTCACGCTCATGCAAGACAACGACTTCCGTTACGTCTTCATCGGCATCGAGACGCCGGAAGAACACATCCTGGATAAAACCTCCAAACAACTCGCCGTCAACGTTACCGTGGCGGAGGCTATTAAAACCATCTCCTCCTACGGGATGATCGTAAACGGCGGCTTCATTATCGGCTTCGACAACGAGGACGAATCCACGGCCCGCAACCTGATCAGCTGCATTCAAGACACCGGAATATGTATGGCGATGGTCGGCACCCTCTACGCCTTGCCCAACACGCAACTGACGCGGCGGTTGGAACGCGAAGGCCGGCTATTGTCGAACGGCAGCACGCTGGTGGACGCCGGCCGCGACGTCGACCAAACTTCCAGCGGCCTTAACTTCGTACCCTCCCGGCCGTGCCTCGATATCCTGCGGGACTACGTCCAAGTGCTGGAGCACATTTATACGCCGAAGAACTACTACGCCCGCGTGGCGCGGACCGGCGCCAACCTCCGCTCCCGTAACAAATACCGCCCCTCCGGCCGGGCGAAATTGAAAATGTTGTGGGCCTTCGTAAAAACGAGCTCGCACGTCAGCGTAAAACCGAGCGTAGCGTTCTTTTATTGGATCACCTTCTTCCGGTTTCTCTTCTTTTCGCCGCGGTCCCTCGTCGCTACCGTAAGCCTGGCGGCAATGTATATTCATTTCTCCAAACAGTCCCGATTTATAATCGAGGATATAACAAAACGGATCGCCGACTTGCGAACGGTCGGCACGATTCCCCGGGAGCGCGCCGCGTACGCGGCCGACGCGCGTAAGCCCTAATTCCGTTTACCCTTTTAACCCCACCGGACAGGTCGAAATTCGTTGATTCCCTAAACGGAGGGTTTTATAATTACCGGCCGGTTGAAACGCCGCCTTTATAAAAGGGACGAATGTGAAATGTTTCACGTTCTATTTCGCCCTTTACAAAGGCGCCGCGGTTTTACTATAATGGCGACGAAAAGGGTTGCTCGTGATTCGTCTTACCGGAACTCGGGAAAGTAGCGTTGATATAACGCGGATGGAAGCGCATCTCGGCCACCCGCTGAGCCAATGCTACCAGTGCGGCAAGTGCTCCGCCGGCTGCCCCGCCGCGTACACGATGGACGAGCCGCCCAACCGCGTTATACGTCTCCTCCAACTCGGCCTGTACGACCGCGCGCTCGCGCAGAACTCCTACTGGGTGTGCTCCAGCTGCGAGACTTGTACGGCGCGCTGCCCCCGCAACGTCGAAATCAAAGAGATAATGGAGTTGCTCCGCCACGACGCGTTCCGCCGCGGCGTGACGTCCGGCGAGCGAGCCGTCGTCGTCTTCCACAAAGCTTTCCTCAAAACGGTGGAGTGGTTCGGCCGCCTCTACGAGCCCGGCCTTATCATGCTCAATAACCTTTTGAGCGGCCACTTCTTCAAGGACTTCGCCGCCGCTCCCGGTATGGTCTTCAAGGGGAAAATAAAACTCTTCCCCGGCCGCGGCGCGGACAACGCCGCCGTGCGCCGCATCTTCAAGTACAGCCGCGAGGAGGCGCCGCGCGGTGAAGTTTAGCTATTACCCCGGCTGCACCCTCCACTCGACCGCGGTGGAGTACGACCTGTCGGCTCGAGCGGTTTGTAAGACGCTGGGCATCGAGCTCGTGGATATACCGGGGTGGGCGTGCTGCGGCGCGACGTCCGCGCACTCCGTTAAAGAGCTCGTCGCCTACGCGCTGCCGGCCCACACCATAACCAGCGCGACGGAGGACGCCGTTGTCGCCCCGTGCGCGGCTTGCTACAACCGCCTGCGCTACACGGACGTGAACCTGCGCGAAGACGCGCACCTCCGCGCCGAGGTCGAGGAAGCCCTGGGGCGGCCGTACCGCGCCGGCGTCGCCGTCCGCCACCTGTTGGATATAATCGCCAACGACGTACCCCAAGAGGATATAAAGGCCAATCTCGCCGGCACGCTCGGCGGCGTTAAAGTGGTATGCTACTACGGCTGCCTGCTCACGCGGCCCAAGGACGTCGCGGCCTTCGACGATATGGAAGAGCCGCGGACGATGGACCGCCTTATGGAGTTGTGCGGCGCCGAGGTATTGGATTGGCCCCGCCGCGTCGTATGCTGCGGCGCCGCGTTCTCGCTGTCGCGCACCGACGTCGTGTACCACATGACGGGCAAGATCCTCGCGTCGGCGCTTAAAGCCGGAGCCGACGCCGTCGTCGTCGCGTGCCCGATGTGCCAGTCCAACCTCGACCTGCGGCAGCCGGCTATTCTGAAGAAGCTCGGCCTGGAAGGCCGCGTTCCCGCCGTCTACTTTACCCAACTGATGGGTTTGTGCATGGGTTACTCGGTGGGCGAGCTCGGCTTCGGTAAAATCATGGTAGACACGTCGCCTTTAATTAAAAAGATAACCGCCGGCCGCGCCCAAGCGGCGGCACCCGCCGAAGGATAATGGCCCGCGTAGGCGTATTCATCTGTTGGTGCGGCGCCAATATCGCCTCCACGGTCGATACCGAGAAGGTCACCGAGGCGGCGGCCAAGTTCCCCCACGTCGTCTACGCCACCAACTACAAGTATATGTGCTCGGACCCGGGCCAGAAGATAATCCTGGACGCGGCCCGCGAGCACAAGTTGGACGGCATCGTCGTCGCCGCCTGCTCTCCCCGGATGCACGAGCCCACCTTCCGCGCCGTCGCCGCCGAGGCCGGCATAAACCCCTACCGCATGCAGATGGCCAACATCCGCGAGCAGTGCTCGTGGGTGCACGCCGACGTCGACGAAGCGACGGCCAAGGCGGTAGACGCCGTACGCATGATGGTGGCGCGCGTGGCGCAGAGCGTCGCGCTCGAGCCCATCAAGGTCCCCGTGACCAAACGCGCGCTGGTCATCGGCGGCGGCATCGCCGGCATCCAGGCCGCGCTCGACGTCGCGGACGGCGGCGTCGAAACCATCCTGCTCGAGCGGACGCCCTCCATCGGCGGCAAGATGGCGGGCCTGGACGAGACCTTCCCCACCCTCGACTGCTCGCAGTGCATCCTCACCCCCAAGATGGTGGACGCGGCGCGCAGCGAGCTTATTAAGCTCTACACGTACTGCGAAGTGGAAAAGGTCGACGGCGCCGTCGGCAACTTCAAGGTAACCATCCGCAAGAAGGCCAAGTACGTAAACCACGAGCTCTGCAACGGCTGCGGCGACTGCTGGCTCAAGTGCCCCTACAAAAAAATCCCCAGCGAGTTCGACTTCGGCGTCGGCAACCGCAGCGCCATCTACGTCCCGTTCCCCCAGGCCGTCCCCAACAAGCCGGTCATCGACCGCGAGAACTGCGTCTTCTTCAAGACCGGCAAGTGCCGCGCCTGCGAGAAGTTCTGCCTACGCGGCGCCATCGACTTCGAGCAAGAGGACGAATTCGAAGAAGTAGAGGTCGGCGCCATAATCGTCGCGACCGGCTACGACCTCCTCGACCACACGCAGATGGGCGAGTTCCGGTACGGCGCCATCCCGGACGTCATAACGGGCCTGCAGTTCGAGCGCATGTCGTCGGCCAGCGGTCCGACCGAGGGCAAGATCGTACGGCCTTCGAACGGCGAGGAGCCGAAGGTGGTCGTCTTCGTCCACTGCGTCGGCTCTCGCGACGAAAACTACAAAGAGTATTGCTCGAAGATATGCTGTATGTACAACGCCAAGCACGCCATCATCCTCAAGCACCGCATCCACGACGCCCAGGCATATCTTTTCTACATCGACGTGCGCGCGGGCGGCAAGGGGTACGAGGAATTCTGGAAGCGGGCGTGCGTCGAGGAGGGCGCGGAGTACCTGCGCGGCCGCGTCTCCCGCGTCTACGACGAGGGCGGAAAGGTAATCGTCGAGGGTCAGGATACGCTCTCGGGCGAACAAGTCGAGGTGGCCGCGGACCTGGTCGTCCTGGCCACGGCCGTAGTGCCGGCCAAGGGCGCCGAGGAGCTCGCCCGGGCCCTCGGCATCTCCACCGATAAGGACGGCTTCTTCAACGAAGCCCACCCCAAGCTCAGGCCGGTGGATACCGCGACCGGAGGCATCTTCCTGGCGGGATGCTGCCAGGCGCCCAAAGACATCCCGGAGTCGGTGGCCCAGGGTTCGGCCGCGGCGGCCAAAGTATTGGGCCTGCTCTCGAAAGAAGTCATCACCCGCGACCCCACGGTCGCCGTCGTGGACCCGCTCATCTGCACCGGTTGTTGGAACTGCGTCAACGTCTGCCCCTTCGGCGCGCCGGAGAAGTCCGAAATTACGATTACTATCGACGGCAAGAAAGTGACGCGGCCGGTTTCGGAGATAAACGAGGCCAAATGCGAGGGCTGCGGCCTGTGCGTCGCGACGTGCCCCGGCAACTGCATCGACCAACACGGCTTCAGCGACGACCAGGTCTACGCCGAAATCGGCGGTTACCTGGACCGGGTGCGGGCGGCGAAGAACAGTGGCTGAGGGAAAAAAGCAAAAAGCACCCGAGAAGGCGCCGCCGTGGGAGCCGAACATCGTCGGCTTCCTGTGCAACTGGTGCTCGTACGCCGGCGCGGACCTGGCGGGTACGAGCCGCATCCCGTATCCGTGCGACGTTCGCATTATCCGGGTGCCGTGTTCCGGGCGCGTCGACCCCCTTATGATACTCCGCGCCTTCCGCGAGGGCGCCGACGGCGTACTCGTCTCGGGCTGCCACCCCGGCGACTGCCACTACATCGAGGGCAACTACTACGCCCGGCGTAAGTTCATCGCGCTTAAAAAACTGCTCGACCACGTCGGCATCGACCCGCGCCGCTTCCGCGTCTCCTGGGTATCGGCGTCGGAAGGCCGCAAGTGGGCCGACGTCGTCGGGGCCGTAACGAAGGAACTGCTCGAGGCCGGGCCGCTCCGCTACGAAGAGGATGGCGACGATTAGGGAAGAACTCCAGGCCGCGGTCAAAAAGCTGTTCGACGACGACAAGATCGACTACTTCGTCGGCTACGTGGAGGACTACGGCCACACGTTCCCGGCTTTCCTGACCAAGGACTCCGACCTGAGCCGCCTTACTTTCGACCGCAAGTCGTACAACAACCTCGCGAACTTCCTGCCGGAGCTGCGCGGCTTCCGCGTCGGCTTGATATGCAAACAGTGTGAGGTGCG
>Ga0307377_10001221_pt1 | contig 33551 bp, 37 predicted proteins | sample TR3MG_FD_202535 | JGI IMG/M metagenome (GOLD analysis project Ga0307377, IMG submission 202535) | Soil microbial communities from Risofladan, Vaasa, Finland - TR-3 | ecosystem: Environmental > Terrestrial > Soil > Coastal area > Acid sulfate soil | place: Finland: Risofladan, Vaasa | collected... | reverse complement strand
GACGCGGCGATCCTTGTCGTGGTGGTCGAAGTACTCGAGCTTGTCGAGCACGGCGTTGCACATGGGCCACCACCGATGACAGATCTCCTGGAGCTTCTCGACCAAAGTCCCCTGCTCCGTCTTGCACTTGAAATCCCCGATGTAGAGGAACGTGACATGCGACGGTGACGAGTCTTCCTGACCGAGTGACGGGAACTCCTTGGCGAGGTCCTTCGGCAGCGGGATGAACAGCCCGACAGACTCGCCGTTCCCGCATTTGGTGCCGGTCGCCTTGGCGGTCTTTTCATGAACACGTTGCATCCACCTTTCGGCGACTTGCTTCGTGAAATTGCTGTTGAGCGGGCGCGGCACGCGGAGCCTCTGCTAGAGGGCCCCCGATAGACCGAAAACCGCTAAGTGGACTCTGGGGCGGGCTCGGACTTGCCTGTGCCCATCTCATGAAGACGACGAGCCACTTCATGGGCGAGCTTGCTGAGGATGGTGTCCTCGGAATCGACTTCCTGGCGCCGTGGGGGCCCCAGAGAGGCGAAACGACCCATGCCCGGCTCCTCGGGCTTCTTGTAGTCGAGCCCGAGAGTCTCCGAAATCCTCTCGACCAGGTTCGAGCCTTCGACGATCTGATCTCCGGCACGACCGTACATCGAACGGAGAACTTCGCTGAATTGAGCATCGTTGAATGTAGCGAAGTCGCGCTCGAGACGCTCTTTGACCAGGATGGGATCGATGTTGAGCAGGTCGAGGATAGTCTCGATGTCCAACGAACCTTTCTGGTAGAGCTGGAACAAGGCATCGAAAGTGTCCTGGTTGTCCCGAAGTGCAAGCCTCGTGAAACTCAGGCGCGGGTAGATGACCTGCATCTGACCGTCTTCGTCCTCCTCAATGAAACCCATACGCTTGCACATGGGCTTGAAGAAGAACTCCTCAGCCAGGCGCTGGATATTCTCACGCAGGAGCATGTACCTCGTGTTGATGACTTCAAGGTTGATGCGGTCACCGCTGTAACTCGACTCACCGTTGAGCAACGTCTCGGTGACGCCAAGACCGGCGTAGAGCTGACGAGCCACGAGATCATACTCACCAGTGAGCTCGAGCAGACGGCCGTTGGAATTCATCTCCTCCCAGGTGACCTGGAAGTTCGTGACGATCGAGTAGTCCGGGTCCATCAGGGCCAGATCGATCTGGTCACGGAGGGCTTCCGTATCCGCCTCATCCATGTCCTCGGCGTACACAAGCCGGATAGGCGTCATGTGGCGCGAGGCGATGCTCGTCTGAGCCTGACGGAGCTTGTCGAAGTACACCAGGGTCCGCAAACATCGCTGGAGGATGCTGTGACCACGAGGTTCGTACTGCGACTTCTTGTTCGCCATGTAGTGGACGAAGGACCCCCCATCCGGGTCAGTGGAAAGTGGAATGTTGTCCCCACGACGGAGAGCATCAATCACCGTCGGGTCCATCGAATTCGCGACACGCTCAGCGTTGCGATCTCCTTGCTCAGCCATCTCCAAGACATGCTTGGTCTTGGCATCCGGGATAAGCTCGATGATCACTTCATCGGTGAATGGGAAGGTCTGGATGTGCACCTGCTCGGGGGGCAGGATGCGGATCTTCGTCCATCCCCGATAATTCTTCTTCTGCCACTCGATGGTCTTCTCATCGGCATCTTCGCGCTCGACCCACTCCTCGGTCAGTGTGTTGTCCGCTTCGACGCGACGCACCGCCCGCTCGCGGATCTCCCGAGGCATCTCGGGATTGCCATCTTCACAGAAAATGTAGACCTCACCGATGAGGTAGTAGTCGTGAACGATCTCGATCAGGCGTTGCAACAGTCCGATACGCTCGACCCACTTCTCACAGAAGCGGAGAGACGCCTGGGCCATCTTCAGGTTGTTGGCCGCAGGACGGGCCAGTCGAACCTTCGACAACGGGAGCTCGGTGTGCAGATCGATGGCCTGCCCAACGAACGGCTCGTTGTTGTAGAAGAACCGGTAGTAGTTCCACTGCTCGTTGAGCGACTGTGGGAGCTCGAGGAAGTCGGTCGAAAGCTCAGGACTGTAGAAGTTGCCCGAACTAGCCTCGGTGGTGCCCCCGACGCTTCCGATACCTCCTCCGCCACCACCACTGAAACCACCGCCGCCACCGCCAACAACACCGCCGGTTCCTCCGATACCTCCGCCCGTACCACAAGAAGCAGCGACACGATCTCGGAAGCTGCTGGGACCGCCCTTGCTGCGCATGGACCCGGTGACGACACGCTTCGGTTTCCCGATTTTAAGAGAAGGGCGCGTGTTCGGCACGCCAGCGACGACGCGCTCGTCCTCGTTCTTCTGGCCGTTCGGTACAGAAGCGGATCCTGTGACTGCGTTACCTGATCCTTCCGCTGGCATGGCTGCTCATCTCCTTGTGGTCCTGTGTTTTGTGTTCTGTGGGTTAGTCCGCATCGACCGTGGAATTGAGATCCATGTCGACGTCGGATTCGTAAAAAGTGCCTCGGCCAACTTGGCGAAGAGCACCCAGCGCGGACTCGAGCGACCGCGCAGTTCGCTGGGCTTCCCGGGCCTCCGGGGAGTGCCTGGGAAAGGGAATCTGAGTGGCAGCCCTACGAGCCGCTCTGAGCGCCCTGGAAGCCGCGGCCACATGGGTGGCCACTTGCTCGTTGGACTCCCGAAAAGCCTTTACACGGCGCGCCTGAGCCTCTCTGGTGGTCTTCTGGTCCTTCTCGCGGCGCGTCTTGATGCGCTTTTCCTTGGCCTCGCGCTTCTTCTGGACGATCTCGAACTGCTGAGCTTTGATCTCAGCCCGCTGCTCGGCTTGAACCGCCGCCAGAACCGCACGAATCGTCTGGCGTTCTGTCTCCCGATCCTGCTCTTCGGGGGGTTTGTCGGTCCGATCTACCATGGCGCGCCATTACCCTACCGAAGCTGCGGCTTCTTGGAGAGGAAGCCTTTTTTGACCGCGAGTTTGATGATTCGACGTAGAAGGACAACGTCACGAACGGAGCCTTTGAACAACCGTTCCCAAGACCCACCAGCCTTTTGGAACACGTCGGAGACATGCTGATACTCATCCGGGTCTTCGAGCACCGGCTTCTTGTTCATGAAATTCTTGACCTGGTACTGGATGTACCGATGGTCCGCCCGCGTAGGGTCGTCCGGCATGATTCCTTTAGACATGCCTTATCCCCTCCTTCGGCGAGGTACCTGCCGCTTGGGGTCGGATCCTCCGAGAAGTCGCTTGCGATGATTGGTCCGTCGGACCTGAGCGGAAACCCCAACCTGATTCGGATCAAGGTTTCGTGTCGAGCGAGCGATGTACTTCATCTTGCCAAGATGGATACTGGACAGATAGATGGAACGCGCGAGGGCGTCCGCCAAGTCGTCATGCTTGCCATCGACCTGCGGAGCCTGAACGTCGATGATGTACTGGCTCTTGTAGGTCGCCTGGAGCTCAAGCAACTGCGTGAGATAGGGCAGGTGCTCGGGAGGTCGCTCATCCCGCTGAAGGTACTTGGCCTTGTCCTGCTCAGTGATGTCGTACAAAACGAGCCGTGGCCGTCCATCGATCCGGTCCCAGATCATCGACTTGAAGTTGGCCCAGATCTCAGATTTGTCCTTGGGCGTGAACAACTTGCCCTCGAACATGGACAAGCCCTTCTTCGCCAATGCCTGTTCAAGGGGGATCGCTCCCCATTGATCGAAGATTCCCTTGTGAAAATGGAACCGGCGCGAAAGGACATGAATCCATGAAGCCACGTCCTCGAAATCGAGGCGTTCCTTATTCGCGAACTCACCAACACCGGCTTGGATTTGCCCAGCGTAGTCCAACATGATCTGGCCACCGGGCTCGATATGCGTGATCGCAATGGCACTCGGGTCGTTGACGAGACCAAGGTCGAATCCCACGAAGTAAGGAACCCGAGGCACCCCGCGACTCTTGGCCTTGAGGCTCTTGTCGACACAAGCGAACAGATCGTTGGCATCCTCGAGCCAACCCAAAGTACGATCCGAAAACTCAGCTCCGAACTCCTGGAAGAACATGCGGGGGTCGTAGGCGTATGCCTCCAGGAACACGTTGGCCGAAACCGTCGGGTTCACTTCCCAGGTCGGGGCCTGGATTACCAGCATGTTGTCGGCAGCCTTGCCACCGCTCATGGCCTGTCGGAACTTCTTGTAAAACAACCCCTGCTTGCCAAGAGGAGACGAGATCATGATGATCCGACCCTCGGATTGGGTGTCCTTCCCCTCGATAGGATTGCCGAATTCGTCCTTCGGAGTGAAAGCAGCATTCGACGGTGACACGGCTTCGTATACCGTCTCAACGGAACTGCCACCCTGCTCAAGGAAGTGGGCGACCTCGTCAAGGATGATGACGATGTTGCCCGAACCGCGAAGGCTCTTGGCGTTACAGGCAGCGAACAGGACCTTGACGCTAGCTCGAGCCTGGGGGTCTTCGGCATAGGAGCCGAACTCAGTGATGTCGTTGGGCGTCTGGAAACGCGCATAGGACATCGTGTTGTTTGCCGTGTACCGGCGAAAAAAATTGCATTTGGCGAAGTGGTGCGAAACCTCTTCGTACAGAAGACTCGCCTGCTCTTTACCAGTGGCGACCGAAACCAGACGGATCGGGTTCGAGGCGGCGACGCCGTAGTACCGCTGAGGATTCCCCTTGTTGATGAGCTTGTAGGTCTCGTAGGCCGCGATACAAGCAGAAATCATTGTTTTCCCGGATCTTCTTCCGATAGGAAGGATCAGGTTGCGACGTTCCTGACCCGGCGTGACCTCGGCGATGTTGGAACGGCCTTCCTCGAACAGATGGCGGAGGTATCCCGCTTCGGTGAACTCCTGGGGGTTCTCCCGTTTCCAATCCGTGACAATGAAGGTGTTTTCGGGACCGTCGTCGAGCGGAACGCCGTAGTGAGCCTTGAGGATGACTCTCTGCACCGGGAACAGGCGCATGTTGAGACCCCACTCGGATTCAATGAACGTGATGATGTCCACCACGTCGACAACCCCACCGGTGTCTTTGCGACGACCAGCGTTGAGCGCCATCCGGGCGAGATTTCGTGCAGCCCCCTTCTTGGCCACGCTACGTCTCCTTCATTTTGTGGTGGGCTTCAGTCTCCCAGGTCTCGTCGTTCATTCGATCCGAAAGACGTGCGAACACGGTCTCGGCCTGATCACGAGGCACATTCCCGGCCAGCATCGCCTCACGGAACGTGTCGAGCATGAAAGCGAAAAGTCGACCGAATGCGGGACTCTCCATGTCGATGGTCTTACCGGAGAGCTGCTCCTTACGCTTGATCCAAGTATCCCCCAAAGCCTTGAGGGCGTTGACGCGGCGAATTGAGAGCTGGCTCGTCTCTCTCCCGTTCCGTTCGGCTTCGACGCGCTCGAACTCGAGGGAGACCGCCTCCTGGGCGTGACCACGCATGACCAAAAGGAGCGTGTCCTCGGACTCCGCATTTTCCTCGATCTGCTTGAGGAGCGGATCATTGTCGAAAAATGCCTGCTTGGCCGCAACGAGCTGGGCGATGGCCTGATTCAGCGGAGGGGGCACTTTGGGAGCCGGCGACAACTTCTTCTTGCGTCCCGGCGTACTTTTCATCGTGACGGGTGTGTTGCCGTTGAGAACGACCTCGTCGGTCAGCAAGATGGCATCCAAACCGTCGCTGATGTCCCGGTACTTCTCATGACCCTTCTCAGTCCTGACCTTGACGCGCTTCGCATCTGGCGGAATGAGAGCCAAAAGATCGTCACGACTCGGTTTATTCTGTGGTGATGCCATGCGCCCTTCCTAGCTACGGAGCGATCCCATTCGGGACGCCGGCAGGCAAAATGGTCGGCGGCTGAATCGGGCCACCACCGATGCCCTGACTGAGAACGCCATCACTAGCCACATAGGTGAAGGTGAAGTTCTCATCACCACCGCTGTAACTGGCCGAGAAACGAAGCCCAGACTGCCCAGCCGGACCGTCCACCGTCACGGTCGCTCCCGCTGGCGTTCCGGTATACCCAGGCAACGCACTCACAGCCGCAGCGATGGCGGTTGCAGTCGCTGCAACTCCACCACCGGTGACAAAATCCCGGTTCGATACCAGCTCGAATTGTCCGATGAACAGACTGGCCGACTGACCAGCGAAAACATCACTGGCCACGGTCACATCACCCGTGGGAGGAGGGGTCCCCCCAAACGGGTCCAGGGTCTGGTTGATCGTGTGGGTGATCAACGAACTTGCGTGAGTGGAAGTGCCACTGACGTGGTCAAGAGCAAACCCGATGTTCTGGACGTGCTGAAAAAGGAAACCCGTCCGCGTCTTCGTCGGCGCCATATTGGCGGTGTCGGATCCCACGATCAGGCTCTGGGTCGGTCGCGAAAAGTTCGCGACGAGCAGTTCATACGGGGCTTGTGCGCTTGTGGCCATGACTACTCCTTGGTGGAAAGAGCGGCCCAATCACCGGCCGCCATCTTGGCGGACTCCGTGGACCGAAGAATCTGCCGAAGCAGATACTCGTTCGTTTCGTGTTCGTTGGCCGTCGCCATCAGGAAGTCGTCCATCCCGAGAGTCAGCTCGCCGGCTTCTCCAAGGAAGTCGTAGACCTTCTCGTTGATCCCCTGGAAATCCTGCTCGGATAAAAGCCCGCGCTTGTGGAGACAGTCAGTCTCACTCCATCGACGAATGAAGGTCTCGAACTTGGCGCCCACGTCGAGACCGTCCACAGCCTCGGGGCCATACATGGCGACCATCTTTTCCGCGAGACCATCCACCTGCGCCTGCACGCTCTCGTAGAGCCGCTGGAACAGGAGGTGGTCACCGTAGAAAGTGCGGCCTTTCACCTGCCAGTGTGCTTGCTGGTAATTCCAGTACTGCGCACGCAGGCATGCCAATAGCCACTGGCACATTTCAACAGCCGCTTGTTCCTGGTCGCCCTCGTCCTGGGCAACCGGAGTCATGAAGGACCATCTTTCCAGATTCATACCTCGAACCCTCCAAAGAAGATGCTGTCCAAAGCTTCCGGTGCAGGGGCTTCCGTCTCGATATCATCGAGTGAACTGTTGTGGAGGCTGAACTCAAGGGCATCAGCCGTAGCTTCGTTCCCGACAGCGAAAAGGGCCGCGGTCTGCTCATGGTCACTCTGGTTGTGACTCGCCACGTTGAGCCTCTGGAACTCGTCCCGCATCTCAGGAGCCAGCTCATCGAGCAACTGCTTGTTGTACTTCTGGCAGACACTGTCGGCGTTCTTGTAAACGCAGCCCGCACAGCGATCCATCGCCATCACGAACTGGAGCCCGTTGGCACGATGCTTCAATGCACCATTCTCGCAACCGGTAGTCCCTTCCTTGGAAGCATAGGCAGCGGCTTCGACATACAGGTGACCCGAAACCCCCTCGTGCTCCTTGCGGATTTTGGCGATGTTCTCGCTCGCGGCCTTGAGGACTCTGTGATCCAACCGGAGTTGAATCAGTTGATCGAGCTCACGACCCGCCGAGCCTTCCGTCATCTGCTGACGAACCCAACGAGCAGCCTTGCGGATCTCCTGAATGGGAACGTCGATCTCTGGGCTCGAGGCCACATGCTGAGTGAACTTGGCCTGCTCGTACTTCTTGACCTCGGGGGCCTTCGGATTGAGAGCTCCCGTCCTCGTGAGGATGGGAGTGAGTAGCTCACGAGCAGCCAGTGCGTCGACCCGACTCGGCAGAGTTTCACGAATGAAGGCAGCGAGACGCTTGCCCTTCATTCCACCGTTGATCTGGGCCTCGATGAAACGGACCGCTTGCTTGATGCGATCCTTCGCGTCCCGATCCTGCATGTCCTGGGCATCGGCGGCTTGATCCACAGCCTTGCTCAGATCAGCCCAAGCGGCTTCCTTCGTGATCTTCTCGCCGCGAATCTCAGGCTCCCCGCCGGAGTAGCGGGCCGTTTTCACGGTCAGGGCGATCTTGGCCGCGGCCTTGAGAATGGCCCTGGGAGGCGCCTTGGAACTGAGCAGCTTCTGTGCTTCTTCCGGCGTCACCAGTTGGGCACGTACCATCGCTCCGATCTTCTCGACGGCCTTCTCGGCATCCTTCTTGTCATGCTTCTCGGCCATGTCGAGCACAACCCGATGCGGGATCGTGAACTCGGTGAGGCTCTTTTTGGCCTTGGCCACGGTGATGCCGTCGACCGGCATCGTGTGCCGGACCCGACTCGGCTCGATGTCGAGCCTAGGACTTTGGCTTGCCCCCAAGAACCATCCACGCAGGCGGTCGCGCGGGTTGCTGCTGGCCAGCTTTGGCTCCTGCCGGGTTGCTCGGAGCCTTGGGGCGTACCGCTCGAGTTCCTTTGACCACTTGATGTCGTTGGGGCTTGCTACGATTTCCAGACCCAAAGCAGTTGCACATGACTGGCAATCTTCTCCTTCGGCAGCGACCAGGTAACGGCATCCCTTCGCGGCCTTCTTAAGCTCCTTGACCCACTTCCCGTGCTGAAGGCGCGGGTAAGCCGAGGCGCGGATGTACACATTTCCAACAAGACCGTGCTCGGCCTCGATGGCCTGAACGGGTCTGGCGATCTGGCGAGCAACCTCGGGACCGAGTTGCTCGATGAGCACCGTCTTGATGAGAGGCATCGAGGTGCCCGATGCGGACTTTCGCATTGCCATGCGAACGAGCTTGGCGAGCTTGTCACGATGCAGAGGATCATCATCCTCCTCGTGCTGCATCGCGTCCTCGTAGGTGATGGCCGCGCGGTCGTAGAGATCAACCCGCTGGATACCGTCCGTGCGGTCCCCCCAGGCTTCCTGAAGGTCGGGGATTCCGTTGTCGACTGGCTTGTCCGGGAGACGGGCCGGGTCTTGATAGGCGTCTGAGAGCCACGTGTGGTCCACGATACCTACGTCGGTACGGTCCACATCCGGAGCCAGCTTGGCCACGATTCCGAGACCCTCGAGATCCATGGCGCCTTCGGGATCCTGGGTCTCGATCTCCAGGAGTTCCTCGAAGTCGGCACCCATAATCATGCCGTCAGGAAGTTGCGACAAGCCAGAGGTAGAGGGCTGAGGGATGGGGTTGGCAGGGGGGTTCTCCTTGAGCCCGTGCTCGTACTCCATGTCGTGCCAGAAGCCGTCCATCATGTAGTTGGAGCCCCAGTTTTCGTTGAGCTCGCCAGGGAGGGTGTCCTTGAACTGTTTGTGCTTGGACATCAGCTTTGTCCTTCCTTCTCGGCGAGCCATTGAGCTGCCAGACGTGAAGACGCAAGCTCGAGTCGCACCTCCCGGGCCGTTTTGTTTCCTGCGGTGCGCTGGATACCAGGGGTCTGCTGAGCGTCCGTGACTGTTGTTTCAACTTCAGTCTCGTTGCCCCAAGAGTCCCAATCTTCAGGGTCCGTGAGCTCGGGTTCATCCTTGCCACCGAACTCCTCATCCATCTCTTGCTCGGCCCACTGTTGCGGGTCTTGCTTAATCCTCTCAGCGTCACCGATGAGCTGCGAGACTTCATCCTTCGCTGAATCCTCTTCCTGCCTGGACATCACGGACCAATGCGGTGCATTGAGCTCGTCGTAGATGGTGTCCGCCAGAGCCGACAACGCTTCGACGCAGTTCATGTACTGCTTGCGCATGTCGGGAATCTTCTGGATGTACCCACGACCCCCGAGGTTGCCGTCGGGACTCACCCGTGCCGACTTGATCTTCGCGAACTTGTTGTAGCCCGACAGCGTGTGCCCGAGCGCGGCCAACGTCGTGCGAAGGATCTTCGCCAACGGCTTCTGATTCCGAGGCGAATAATTGAAGTCCTTCGGAATTGCACGAAGGGAAGGAGGGACATCGTTGTAAGCCCAAGACCCAACGTCATCCCCACGGTCCTTCTTGAAAATGACCTCGCCAGCAGTTTTCGCGTGCCCGTGGCGTTCCAGGTAGGCGGCAGCGACGCGTTTTGGATCGGGAGTGGACACAGTCGAAGTTCCTGCCAAGGGATGCCTATAAAGCGAAAACCACCGATCCAGCCGGTAGCGCAGCACGCGCGGGCCTAGACCTTGAGTGGCTCACCCGTGTCGTCAAACAGCCGGGAAATGACGAAATCGCCGCTGTCTGTGGTCTCAAAGGACCACAGATCGCGAGTAGCCTTGTGAACGAGCTCGTGATCTTCAGTCCCCCAACGCAAAAAACCTGAGAGATCTCCAAGATTTGAGACCCGACGGCTAAAGTTGGACGCGAGCTTTGTGTTGACCGAAGCCCTCCGCAGGTACTGCGGATCAATCTGCATGAAGCGACCGTTGTCGAATTTCACGAAAACGAAGCCACCAAAACTCGTTTGGTCGCCCTCTGCGGTACGCACCATGACGACCGTCCCCTCGGCCCCATCGTCGGGAGGATCGGGCCATTGGAGGACGCTGCCGATGTTCGAGACGAACGCGACTCGAGCTCCCACTTCTGCCGGGAGGGGGAACGCGTTGGATTCACGCCCACGGTCGGTGAGGGCCCGGAGCCCGGTGCCCGCGATCTGTTCCTCACGGTTCTGCAAATGAGCATCGAGCGATGAAGCAGTTTTGCTTTGCTGCCCGAGCGTCAGGTTCGTCCAGAAATCGTCGTCGTCATGTGCCATGTCGGTCCTCCTAGATGTCCCGCTTGACCATGAACTCCACGGTCGCGGCCTGGGGCGCTCCAAATGCGATGTCGAACCCGAGAGTGGTTTTTGCCGTCGCGAAGGCGATGTCCGCGATGGCGACGGGGATGACGGGCGAATCCAAAAACACGCGGTACGCCGTGTCAGGCTGCGGTTCGTCGAACAACACCGTGATCACAGGAACGGCAGCGAACACCGCCGATCCCTGGAAGGTTGTCTCTCGCAGAAGTCCCGTACCACCACCAGTCAGTGCCCCACGCGTGCTGTTGCTGAGAAGGATGTTCGGAGCCACGCCACCAACAGTGATGGGTCCGAAAGTGCAACGGTACGCGAACAGGCTTTGCGCAACGGCACCTCCACTGTAGACCGTCGCGCTCGTGACAGTGCAGTTGGTCATTTTCAGGCTACCCACGCCGGAGTATCCTGCGAGCAGTCCGGCACCGCCGACCACAGAGACGTTGTTCATCTCGTATGCCGACGTGCCGAGGACCGGCAAATCCGGGTTCGCACTGTCGTAGTTCAGAACAAGAGCCTGGGTCCCCACGTCGCTCAGATTGCAGTAGGCGCAATCGTTCACGCTGAAGGAGGTGCCCGTCGCGGCCTCGGTCCAGTTGCCACCACGGACATACATGTTGTTGATGGCGGCTGCCCGAAGAGTGAATCCGGCGGCCATCGTAGGCACCAGGTCACAGTCGATGATCTGGATCAGGTCATCGCCAACCGACGATCCAGGACCACTAGCGGTACCGCCCGTCAGCGTCGGGCCCGAGGGCACGATGACCAGAACCACCGTGCTCGTGATCGTGATGGCGTTGCCAGCCACACCGTCCGCGAGCGCCCGGACGGTCACGACGGTACCGGAGACCGTAGCCACAACCAGTGTGTTGAGCGCATTGACAGGGTCGTTGATGGCGTCCGTCAAATTCGCCGCCGTGGTTGCCTCGTCAATGCCTAGCTCGAACTCACCAGGCGCCGGGACGGACCCGTTGGCGATGGCAGTGAGCGTGGTGCCGTCCACGTCCGCGATGTCACCGATGTTCGGGACGGACGCGATCGTGAAGGTACCGCTGGCAAAGGTCGCGCTCGAAATGTCGATGCACGCCTCGCCTGCGGTGAGATTCTCGATCCGCATGTCGCGAATCATGACGCGACGCGGGACGGTGGAGACGCCCGCACGCATCCGGATGGTGCTGACAGCCGACAGATTTCGAAGGATGGCGGTGCCGATCCCCTGGATGGTCACGCCATCCTTGAGGAAATACACGTCCTCGACGTAAAGACCCGGGGCCACGAGCACCACCCAAGGGTTGTCCACGTCAGCGCTGTTGGGCACCGCATCGAGACCACCCATGATGGTCGTGATGGGGTCACCGTTGACATCTTTGCTGCCACCTTCACCCGTCTGGGAAACGATGATGGTGTTCTGGGCCTGCTGAAGACCCACGAGCTGATTGAGGTTGATGCCTGCTGGAATCCGGGGGTCTGTAAACCGGAGGGAGCCGTCGTTCTCATCAGCTTCGAGGAGACGAGGGCCAACGGGAGCATCAGCGTTCTCGACCTGGAAGGCGTCACTTCGGAATGGAGGTTGGACGGCCATGATCTTCTCCTAGACGAACACGTCGTACTGGACCGTTCCCGTGTAGGTGACGTTCAGCTCGATGTCGAAACCTGTGGTGGTCTTGTTGGTGATTCGATAGTCGATGAAGTCCTGCAACGTCACGTACACGCGGTAATTCGTGTTCGCGAACGGAGTGGCAAAAACGATCGACTGTGTCGTCTCAGCGGTGAAAGTAAGGGTTCCGTTGACTGCGCTCGACTGTGCCAAGATGTTCTCCACGTCTGCCTTCGCGGCGTTGATTTCGTCGAGTACCACCCCCGGCACCTGAAGCATCGAGTTGCAAATCCCTCCTTGAGGGGATCGAATATCTCGCACTCCACAGGTGCCGTCTTGGTTCACGACAATCGTGAACATCCACGACGGGTTGCACGGATCATCGATCCGCACGATGTACGTGAAACAGCTTTCGATGCGCGTTCGAACAGCAGCCATTTCACCAAATCCAGTCCGTCTCCAAACCGCGCTTTGCGAACCACTGCTGAAGTGTCTTCAGTGCTTCGCGATCGGACGACCACACATAGAAACCCTCAAAGTCCTCTTTCACCCCTAGGTCCGGAATCGGCGCAACGCTCCCCATTCTGAGTTTACCGTCTCGAAAAGAGCGAAGCACTGAGGGATAGTCTTTGGCATTCGGATTGAACACCCGAAACCGATACTCCGGTTTCACCTGCTTCAGGAGCCACTGCCGGGCAACCTTTTTGGTCATGACGACCCGGCGTGCTGAGGGTTTCTTGGACATGGTTCGTCCTGTAGGACAGCGCAGTGTTAGCCGTCAGCGCACTCGCTGAGGTCAATGGTCATGGAGGGGACACTGATCTTGCCGTCCGGCTCCGCGATCTCGTCCGCGACCGGCTTGATCATTCCGTTGACGTAATTGAGGACCCCAAGAGCCGCGGTGCCCTTTTTGCAGTTGGCCGTCTTGAGCTTCGTAGCGTAGTGAAGGACCGCCATCACAGTGATGCCGGCGATGCCCTCCATGAGTGCGGCGGCATCGGGATTGCCCTTGAGCTCGGTGACTTCTTCAGCGGCTTCTTCAGCGGCTTCTTCTGCCGGGGTTTCCTCGGCGGCTTCTTCGGCTGGGGCCTCCTCGGCGGCGGCTTCTTCGGTCGTAGCCTCTTCAGCGGGGGCCTCGGTCGAAGATTCGGCAGGACCATATCCGGCGACCATCGTGGAGACGTAGATGGGACGGTAGAGACTTGCGTTCTCGTCACCGGCTTCAGCGGGAGTCCCACGAAGCGCGAGACAATCCGACACGTCGATGTCGACAGCCGGGATCACGATCTTGTCCTGGAGCTTTCCCGACAGAACTTGGTTCGCCGCATCGAACGCAGTGATCAGGGTCGAAGCTGCCACACACCCCCCGAAATTCTTGGTCTTGATGAACTCTCCGTGACCGATCATTGCGGCCGTCTCGCCTCCGGCGAGCGCAATCTGGATCAACGGAAAATAGTCCTCTGGGCTGGCGGTCCCTTTTTTCGGAACACACCCTCCCAGGCCAAGTGGGAGAATCAGCGCGGCTGTAACCGTGAGTTTACCGATGCGGGACATGGAGAGCCTCCTACCCAGCGGACCTGGATAGGACGAAAACCGGCCCCTAATCCACGACGTAGTGGACTTTCTCGTCCCAAGCGGGCCTGTCAACCTCGCGCAGGATGTTCAAATTCTCCGCGATGGCTTGGAAAATCTGGGCGATTTTCGCCATCTTGGGGCTCTCCGACTCCAGCATCCGCTTCGTCGAACGCATGAACCGGTGACGTACTTTGCCCTGGGTGACACCAAGACGCTTGGCGACGGCGCTCTGGCACGTCGTCTCGTACATCAACATCATGATCAGGACGTCCTCGTTGTCGGAGAGAAATCCGCGAAGCACGCTTTTGAGCTCATCGTCCGTCACGTCAGGAAGACTGAGCACGAACCGGATCCGAGCAGTAGCCCTTTGAAGTCGGTAACAAACGGTCGGCTGCGAGACCTTGAAAATCTCGGCGATGTCCGTCTGTGTTTTATGGTTGAAAAAGTAGAGTTCCACGAAGTCTGCTTCCCGCGGGGGAAGTTCCATCATGATTTCGCGAACCCGCTCGAGGTTGCGCACAGCCTCCTCAGTAGGTTCTTCCGATAGAACCTGCTGGAGGAACTCCATATTGTCATCAGTGCTGACCCGACTTTCGAGTTCTGATGGATCTACCGTTCGGCAGTCCGCCCAGGTGCTTGGCATAGGCTCACGCGGTTGTGTCCAAGAAGACCTTTGGAATCTTGGAGATGACTTCGAGGGATCGCAGCTCAAAGCGGACAACCGCGTGGTCGCCCTCCACATCCATTACTACACCTTCTAGCTTACTGTAAACTCCGTCGGTCACTAAAACGATCATGCCCGGAATCAAGTCCGAAGCGACCTCTTCATTCAGTTGCCTGCGAAGATCGCTGACTTTGCTGTCCGGTATGACAGAAAGCACACGAATCCCGCGCGTCGAGCGCGTGGCCATGACCTGCTCCACGAGCTTTGTTTGCTCGAGACGGAAGTAGCGGATCTCCTCGAGACCGGTGGCGATGAACGCGTAGCCTTCCATCAAATGGACGGTGACACGCTTCCCGTTTTTCTCGTAGACGCGCGCCGGGATGAAAATACCCCAGTCCTCTTCGACATCCAGAATCCGGCGGAACTCATCCGCTAAGATCCCGTCTTCGACCAATTTTTCGCCATGATGCGTGAGTTCAAGAGCTACCCACGTCGTCCCGTCTCGCCGGTCTGCCACTGGTTGACTTCTCCTCCGTCAGCTCAATGACCCGGCGATGCAGTGTTTTGGAGAACTCCGATACCGTAATGGGATCGGCAACTCCGTTGAAACCTTGTCGTGGATCGATTCCTCGACTCATCTGCGCCTGCGGGTTGATGTGAACGCCTACTTCGTTAATGTAAGGCTCAGATCGGATAGTACCGGCGTGCGCTTGCGCTTTTGCAGTCGAAGATGCGTTCTCGACATTCTCTGGTTTCGGTGATGGTTCGATAGGTGGGGTTGGCGCCTCGATGACGGGGGCAGTTTCCATGGGCGCCGGGGAGGGCTCGGGGACCTGTACGGGCTCCTGCGGCTCGGGTTCCGTGGTCAAGGCCGGAACAGGAGATGGAGGCAAAACCGGCTCTGGCGTGGCCACAGGGGCCACAGAGAGCATGGTAGGGACTTGGACCTCAACCGTCTGGGTCGCGGTCACAACGATGCCGGCGCGCTGCTGATGGAGAGCCGCCACGTCGCAAGCAAACATCGAAACCGAGGCATAGGCGGGGCGCGCGGCAAACGTCTGCGCAAATTCAACCAGAAATTCTTTGTGGAGATCTCCCACCGCCGCGAGGCGATCTCGGTCCCAGTACGATGGGACCGTCGTGCCCCCGAGATTCGACAACCGATAGGCGAGCATCGAAACATCGGCCATCCGTTCGTAACAAGTGGCCGGTGATACTTGTTCGTTGAGTTTCTCGATGGTGGCCAGGACCTTGGAAATATCGCGCCCGAGGTTCTCCAGGAGGTCCAAATACAAACCGTTGGCATCCATGTGGAGATAGCGGTTCACATTTTCGCGATCCACCTTTCCCAACATGGAGACACCCTCGACCGCTTTGATCGAATCGCGGACGTGACACTCACAGACCTCAGCGATGAGCGGTAACACGGCGCCGTCGTACTCGACGCCCTCCGACTCACAGATGAACTCGAGCCGCGCCGCGATCTCCTCGGGTGTGTTCTGCCTGATCTTGAAGGCCGGTGCACAGCGCGACATGATCGCCGGACGCATCTTGTTCGGCTCGGTCGTACAAAAGATGCAGATGAGCTGCTTCTCTTCGCTGCCACGGATGTTGTCCTCGAGCGGCTTGAGCATGGCGTCCATCGCCTGCTTCGAGAGCTCATGGCAGTTGTGAACCAAGATCGCGTGCTCTTGGTTTCCACGACTAGAGTAGGCAAAGAAAGAGTGCGTAACCGCAACGGTTACGTCGTAGACCTTTTTCTTCCCGGCCGGGATGCTGCGCACAAGCCTAGCCATTTTAGCTCCCCACCTTGTACCCCATCGACTCGTACATGAAGGGGCGCACGGCCTCGACGGATAACATATCACGAACCCCCGTCCGAGGCGATGGACGCGATGCTCCTGTCGCATACCTCGTCCTCATCAGTCAGATCGGAAGCCGGAACCCATCCTCGGTTCAAAGTAAAAATCTCTTGATCCGTGGTCACCGTGAGGACCACCCCGTTGTCGAACTCAAGCGTCAGACATTCCCGCTCGTCGGGGATCTCGTACCAATCCGTCACAGGTTGCCAGCAGACTTCTTCAAAAACCCCCTGATACGAAGCTACCAAACCATCGTACTGGGTCTCCACCAAATCACGGATGCTCCGGGGACCCTCTGGGGTCAAGAGCATGGTGTCTTCAGTGAAGCACTCGTCGAAAAGGTAGATCTTCCGCTTGCCCGAGAAGGAACCGAACCGCGCTTCATCGGTGATCCGCTTGACGTGATCCTTCCCTGAGTTCGTGGCGGCATCGACCTCCATGAAATTCTCCGACTTGTCCTCCAGGATGGCTTTGCACGACTGGCACTCGTCGCAGGGCTCTCCGTTCTTCGGGTCCGCACAGAGCATGGCTCGCGCCAGGATGCGTCCACACGTCGTCTTGCCACCACCATGAGCACCCGCGAACACGTAGCTCTGGTGAAAAGCACCGCCGCTCTTCACGATCTCTTTGCACACCTCGATAGTGGCATCCTGGCCCAACACGTCACCGTAGCGAAGGGGCCGATATTTGGTATCGAGGCTCATGCTGTCCCGACCTCCCGACCTGGGAAGGTTTCCCTCGTCACCATGAGAGTGACGCGTAGAAGAACCTTGGCTTCGGGTAGCCCCTGCACGCGGGTGTCAAGACACCAGACGCACCCCTCGAATACAACTGCGCCTTCATCCGAGAGACGCAGAATGGGGATGACCGAGCTGGCCCGGATACCACACATAGGACAACTCCCGTGCGGACTGGCACGGAGCAACTCTTCAGGGGCCTTTTCCGTTGTCGTGAACTCCACAGGCATCACTGCCTACCTTCTACTCCAAAACGGAGGGCCCGGGAGGATCGACGATGTCAGAGTTTCACGAAACTCAATTAGACCCATTGAGGGCCTTCAGCACCCCATCCATGTCGTCATCCGCAGTAGGGCTTGCGCGATTTTGAACTGTAGCGGTGTGCTCCTTGGCCTTTTTGCCGAACATCTCTTCGATGACAGACAGCGTCTCGTCATCCATGGGGCGCCACATGCCATGACGTTCGATTTCTTCCTTGTAGCCCACGAAGTCCGGAGGGCGGATGGCACACTTGATCTCACCGCTGTTGGGGTCCTCTTCGACCTTCATAGCGCACAGGTGATGATCCAGGAGAGCGAGCTGCTGCTTGTCGTTGAGCTCGTTCTTCCAGACATCAGCGCCGATCTCGATGATGAACTTGTAGGCGAACTTCTTGTCCGTCAGAACGGACAGGAGGGGCGTGGCCTTCTTGGTCGCTCCCAGGAGCACCTTGCCCGCCTTTTCAGTTGCCTTCTCGCGGAACACCACCGCGATGTCCTCTTCGATCAGCGCGAGATGCGGGTGGTACTTGGCGATGAGCCCCTTGATCTGCTTCATCGTTTCGGGGCCGGCTTTCCAGATTTCCATGGTGTGTCTCTCCTTCAGAGGTACGGGAATGCTTCGTGTAGGGTTTGTACCCCACCACGATCCCAAATGAGTCCGGGGTCGTCCTGGGGTTTTCCGTACCGGAGTTGACTGCACGATACCCCACGACGGTCCAAATTCTTCAAAGCATCCTCCGTGCCCTTCTTGCCCGTCGGATCGTTGTCGTAGGCGAGGTAGACGTGGCCCTTCACCCAACGCGCCAAATACTCCACCTGTTTCCACGAAAGATGAGCAGGCCCAGATCCGAGGACGGCTCGATCCTTCGCCACGTGAAGCATGGCGTATACGTCAAAACGTCCCTCGACGATGATGACATCCTTCCCGGCCCACAAAAGCTGCATGGCGGATGGCATCCCGATCCACACGGGGTTCCAGCGACTCTTGGGAAGCAGGAAACGCACGTCGTCCTTGCGGTCGATATGACGGCTATCAAAACCCAGCAGCGTCCCCTTCGGGCTGTAGAGCGGATAGATGATCTTGTCCGCGAACCGCTCGAAGTGCTGCCCGTAGTGCTCGTGCAGATTGCTCTGCGGGCACGGCTCGAGAGGAGGGTCCCAGACTTTGATACCCCACTCTTCGATGATCTCGGGCGTCGCAGCACGGCCCATCAGGTAGTCACGTGCTTCCTCCGTCATCGAGCAGCCCGCGAGCGCCGCCTCAAGCCATTCGTCTAGCGCCATGCGACGGCGATTCCTCGTGCCACATTATGAACCAAGGCAGCGACCTTGTGGCGTCCAATGACCCACAAAGTTCCCAAGTTGGCGCGGTCCATCGGGACCACGACCAAGCACTCCGTGGGAATCCAATCCGCCTCGGTCTTCGGCACATTCGTGGGGATGTCGATCCCTTCCAAATCCGTGTCCGGCGAAATGAGAATCTCGAGGGGCTCATCATGGTAGTCGCGAAGATGCCCCACGCAAGCTTGGACACCCTCGGTAGTCAATTCGTGAACATTCCCCCACCCGGTTTCCTGGCCCATCTGGATCACGGCAGCGACGAGCTCGGCCTCGATCCCCTGTCGCTTGCGCACGGCGGCACGCACCGTGTTCTCCTTCGAAGCATGGGGGACCCAGACGACCGACCTGGTGCTCGACACCAAGAACGGAGCCAGCTCCGGGTTAACCTGGAGGTCCTCCAACGTGAGACTACGGCCAGCCTCACCTTGCGGCTTGAGGGCCACGACATCGAGCAGGTTGGGGTTCATTCTCCATCCTCCACCAAAGGTCGTTCAGGAACCTCATCGGGTTCCTCCACGTCTCCAAAAAACGCCAGGATGTTGCTCTCGGACTCCGGCTCAGGTTCTTCCTTGTTGGTATCTTTGCTCGGGCCCAGCACCCACAAAAGGGCGGCCACGTCCGGGTATTCCTGGGCGATATAACCGATCTCCCGTGGGGCGCCGCCGTCGATTCCGAGCTTGCGGTTGAACTCGTCCTTGAGCTCCTCGGCTGAATTGCGGTCTTGGAAAAAAGTGCAATCCGCTGCCTGGCGGTCTCCACCCATCGTGGAGTCGCACACAAGATTGCGAGGGCTCTCTCCGTCAAAACAATGCCCGCAGACACCCAATGTGGCTCGGTTCGCCATGTGGACCGGCAGATGAATCTTCTCATTGTACTGGCAGTTCTCGGGGTGCCGGGAGAGCCCTTGGCGCACGTACTCCTTGCGGTGCCGGAAAATGACCTGCTTGACCTTCTGCTTGATCTGTCCCTCAGACTTCAACTCTCCGCTCCCCGTAGTTCCTTGGCTGAGATGCGCTTGAAATGTGCTTTGTCTTTCGAGTAAGTCACAAAGTAGGCCCGATCTGCCGCATTCACCAGAGCCTCGTCGTGACTGATCAATAACACATCAAGGTCGAGCCGTTTGCACAGGGCCGATAGGAACCTCGCCGCGCGGTCGACGTACTTGTTCGCTACTGCTGCCAGGGTCTCGTCGAGCAACAACAGTGGGCGCATGTTGTGACGGAAAATCACCGTCACGCGCATGAGAATGCTCTGCATCGTCAACACGCTACCCCCGAAGGATTGCTCGACGACCCCTTCAACGATGGAGCCATCCTTTTGCTTCCGCTGCGTGAGTAACGTAACAGACACCTTGCCACGAGATTCCTCGACCTCAGCACGCACAGAAAGGTCCTGGTCGTAGAAAATCTCCTGGAGCCCCTCGGTCTGGAGTTTCTCGACGGCCTTCACGCCGTCGGTGACCTCCGTGTCGATGAGTTGACGAATGAGACTGGCGACGAGATTGAGCAGCTCTTCTTCAGTCTCGAGCTTGTCGATCTGCGTCTTGGTCTCTTTGATCTGCTGATCCAGCGCATCACGCAACCCCAAAGCCTTGTTGGCCTTGGCGCGAATCTGGGTCAGCTCTGGGAGAACCGGGCGATCCATGGGGAGATCACTTCAGCCATACCAGGAGCGCCAGGTAGTCATCACCATCGCGATCCTCGCGGAACCGCACCCAACCCCCGATGATCTTGTCATCTTTCACCTGTGGGTTGATTCCGAATTTCACGGTCTCAGCCTTCCATTGCCCAAGAAGACTGAGCAGGTAGGGGTACGCGATGTCGAACCCCTTATCGGGGATCGGCGTCGCGTCTTCCTTGGTGCTTTTCTCCTGTGTTTCCAGATGGAGCGTGACCTTCTCACCCGAAGCACTTGGCATCGAGAACCCAATCAGGTTCTTCTCGATGTTAAGGGTTAGACGACGCTCTTCCTTGGAAGCCGAAGCCACCAGCGCATTGACGGCCCCGATGATCTCGTCCTTGCGGAAAGTCCACTCGTGGGGATCCCCAATCTTCTTGTCCAGGGTGATGTCCGGGAACGGATGCGGAGGACGCCCCACAGACAGCACACCACCGTCATGGCGCACGATGAACAGACAGCGGTCGTGTTCCTTGATGTCCACGTTCTCGTCCCCAGACTGCCCGAGGAAAGCCAGAACCTGGCTCAGGTCCTTGCCGTGGATACGAAGGTTGCTGCTCTTGAGCTCCTCGATGGTGACGACCGCGAGCGCGCCCTTGTCCGTTGCCTGGAGACTCTGGTTCGCGATCTCCGTGACCGCAAGTTTCGGCGTCGTCGTGTCCTTGTCGCTGATGAACAGCTTGACGTGACTCAGGGCGGCGTGAAGCCGCTTGGCACCCACCGTCAAGCCCTTCTGGATCTCACCGAGGGTGTCATCCCAGTAAGAGAACTGGCTCGGGTCGAGCGACTGGAATTTCACGGAGCCCTTGGGACTCGTCGCTTTGACAAGCCCTTCGGAGAACTCGAGGGTGAGCACAGCATCCTCGACCGCGGAGACCCACTTGTTCAGGCGCCAGGACTCGACGGTGAAGGCGTTGTTGTCATCGGACAACGAGACCTTACAACCTTGGATGGGCATCGAGCAGCCGATGCGGTTGTTGTTCGAAAGCACCTCCACCGAGTTGTCATCCTCCCGATGGCGGAAGACGAAATGAGTGGTGAGGTCACTTCCTGTCGAGCCGGTCCCGATGGACACGACCTGGAGCGCGGTTTCGAGGTCAGGTTTGGCTACTTCGATTTTCATGGGGTTCCAGTTCCTGTCACAAACGGCGCGATTTTCCGTTCAGCTTCTTCGGTGTCCTTGATGAGCTCTTCCACGATGCCCCGGTACTTGTCTTCAAGCTGTTGGATGATGGCGTCGATCTTGTCGGGGTCGATCTTCTTCTCGCGGCATTCCGCTTCGATATCGGAGAGGTTCTGCTCGGCCTGTTCTTTGCGGCCCTTGAGACGTTCGAGGGTCTCCGCGACCTTTGTGCGTCGCTGAACGACATCTTCGAGTTGCTGGTCCAGATTGCTCACGGTCCCTCTACTCCTTATTACTCTCTGTAATTCCACCAAAGCCGAATTCCATGATTCCCTCGACCCCGTCCATGTCCACGATCGGCAAACTCGGAGTTTTGCCTTTCCGTTTCGCCACGTTCTCAGCTCGGTTCTGAATCCTGGCGTCGCATACGGTCTCGAAATCGCAGAAACGGCACACCTTGGCTACGGGCTTCGGTGCAAACTTCTCGTTCTCCATCCCCCGTCGGGCCTTCTTGGCTCGTTCGACAAGTTCTTGAAGATCCCTCCGGGTGAAAGGCACCCAATCGATCCCTTCCTCGCCGGTGTCGGCATCGTAGGGATAGCGGAACCACACGAACCCCAAACGGTCAGGCAACCTGTGGTAGGACAGGGAGAAACACAGGGCGTACCAACGAAGCTGGTCCGGGTCGACGTACTTCATCTTCGTGCCCGAATTCTTGCCATCGAGCAAGGAGATCCCGGTGTCATCACGTCGAATCACGAAGTCCGCACGACCGCCCACTGGGAGCCAATTCGCGATCTGTCCCTGGAGATCAACCTCGCTCTTGGCGTAGATCCCGAGCAACTTGTGATGCCGCATCGTGGGGAGATAGCCGACCACGCCGTTGATGCAGATTTCCTCCATCTCCTCGAAAGTGGTCTTGTCCCAGTCGATGAAGAACCTGGGCAGCATTCCGGCCAGCTTGTCCTTCGTCATCCGAATCAGGTGGCGCTTGAGATTTCCAGGCTGCTGGTACTCGGGGACACTCCACCATTCATTGTTGTAGAAGTCCTCGAGCACGGCCTGAATCACGATGCCCATGACCGCGTGGTGCTTGGAGTCATCCACCGGGCGCGGCTTGCCTTTGCCGGGACCGCGCCCCAACTCGATATCACCCCACCCATAGCCCCATAGATACTTCTGAGGACACTCCTCGTAAGCTTTCAGATGGGACCAGTACAGCGTCCTAAAATGCTGCGCCATGACCGCTCACTCTACCCCTTTGCGTGCTGCGTCGATGTACTGGAGTGCCCGTTCTTTGATCTCCGCAGGCACTTCCATCGACTCGACAATCTCACCGAACGGTTTGTCACTCGAAGACTGGAGCTCCTTCTTCACCGACTCCACGAAATCATCCAGGACCATCGCGCGCGTCTCCTCTTTGACGCGCTTCTCCAGGTCGAAAACCTCGTTGCTCGGTTCAATTCCAAGTTTCACGAACTCGAAAGTCGGAGGGATGTGCTTCTCACGGGGCCAGAATCCCATCACCACCACACCGGGCTCACGCTCGACGTTGTCCTGAGTCAGCGATCCCCGTGTCAGGCTCCCGACGTTGACGACCCATTTGTGCTCGTCGATCTGCTCGATTCCCTGGTTCTTGTGCCAGTGACCGAAACAAAAAACATCCACCGACGGCGCGAGGTCGATCAGGTCTCCGTACTTGATGATGTCCTCATTCTTGAACATCTCACCGCCTTGTGGCGACGCAAGGAGGTGGGCGTTGCAAATGAGCCAATCCTCATCATGGCGCTTGATGTTCCGGAGCCGGTCCAGATCATAGCGAGGGCCGTGGTACGGAACGCCCACCACACGGACCTTCACTCCCTCCTTCTCGTGCTCGTACTCGTGCTCATCGTAGAGCCGGTGGAACACCTTGGAAGCGAACAGAGTCTCAATAGGGTTCTCGGGAAGGTTGTCGAGCTGTGACAGCCGGAGGTCATGATTCCCGATGTTGGCGTAGGTGGGACACGGGTAGTGGGTATGCAGTCGCGCGATCCGGCTCACCAGGCGGTGACTCGTTCGGACGGGCAGCTTGTCATCGAAGAAATCCCCGCCGTCGATCACCGCGTCACAGTCGAACTTCCGAGCAATTTCTCCGACCTCGGTGAGCTTGCGGCAAACCGTCTCCACCCAGTCGTCTTTACGGGACGATGGGGCATGATCCCGACAATGCACATCTGTGCGCCAGAGGAGGCTGATCATCTCCTCACTTGTACCCACCGAAACTTGCCGAAGACCGACTAATTGAACTTCGCGAAATTCATGAGACCCGTTTCCGTTGCAGCCACGGTTCACGCTTACCGTTCTCGCACAGGTTGCAGGTCCGACGCACGGTGTCTCGCATCGTGATGCCGTCCTCGGTCACATGCAAAGGATTCACCTTGCATGGCCGTCCCTGGAACTCCTTGTGCCCCGCGAGTTCCGCCTCGAGAACGGCCTTATTGTACCTGCGCAGGTTGAAGGACGGCATGGCCGCCCCTTGTACGCCGGCTAGTGGACGTGGTCCAGGCCACCCCCACAGGTCGGGCACTCTTCGTAGGTTCCGAGCACGCTGGTGGTCTGTTCGATCAAATCGTCCAGTATGGCCTGCTGATCCCGAATCTGTTGCTCGAGCTCTGCGACCGCGTCCCTATTTTTCACATAACGGATCTTCAAGCTGTTGGCGTTCGAAAGTGCTTTCTGGAATTTCCCGGTCTTGACGATGAGCGTGTCGTTGAGATCGATCTCTTCCAGCGTGGCTTGCGCTTGCTCAGCTTGAGCGAGGTCCTCCTGAGCTTCTTCGTAGCGTATGGCGAGCTCAACGGTGAGGCCCACAGCCTTCCGGAAATTCTTCGCATACTGCATCCGTTGCTCACTCGGAAGCTCGTCCTCCACGGTCTCCAGGCCCGCCATAGACGCCACGCTCTTCTGTGCGCCCACCCAACGGTGCCGGAGCTTAGAAGCCGCTGTGAGGGCTTCTGACGCGGCTCGTGCGGTGGTCACCCGTTTGGATTCGGGAAGCGCTTTCTCGGCGTCATCGAGACCCTCAAGCGCGGTTACCGCACCCGCGGCGTCCTTGTAGCGACGTTGCAGTTTCTCGACGTTGTTCACAGCCCGGATGATCTTGTCGGCCTGTTTGACCTTCCCTTCGAGGGCCAGGATCTCTTCGACCGTCTCATCGAGTCCGATGAAGCCCTCACGCCTTTCGGCCAGAATCTTGGAGTCGGCGCGTCGAATCTTCAACTGGCTCTTAGCGCTACGTCGATCCGACTCACACGCCTTGAGAGCTCGAGAGAGCTGATTGACCCGGGCCACGTCGGCGACGGCTTCGGCGATCACGGACCCCGTTTCGTGAAGCAGGAAACTGACGCCGGTGATCGCTGGGGCGATCTGGGGCCAGAGCTCCGTCTTCCCTGCCGTCACCGAGTCGATGCCGAATATCTGGGCCTCCGGGGGAACTCCGACGTTGACCTTCGGGTATTCCTTGCCGTTGATGATGTACGTGTTGATGCCCTTTCCTTTTTTCCAGGTCAGGGTCTTCCCTTCGGGGAAGATGATGTCCACTTGACAGTGGGTCTCGTTGTTCCGAACGAAATCGTAGCCACGGGCGTTCGTGACAGCGCCTCGAATGGCACGAAAGAATGCCGACTTGCCAGCATTGTTCGTGCCCGTCATGACGGTCAGACCGTCAATCTCGATTTCCGCGTCCACGATGGACTGGAAATTTCTAACGCGTACTTTGATCGCCACGCAGTTACTCTACCTTCAAGCGGTGTCGTCGGGAAAATCGTCCACAGCACCGATGATGTCCGCAATTTCGGCATCCGCCGCCGCAAAATCGATCATGAGGTCGTCCTCATCCTCGATCTCTTCGGCGAGATCCCCCTCACCTTCCGAAGCCATGTACGGGAGTACCTGGCGTTCCAGGGCCTTCGCCATGTTGGAGTTCTGGGCGAACAGGGTGCGCAGTTTATCCTGACCCTGCTTCTTGTGTTTCTCACCCTCGGGATCGATCCAAGAGAACCACGCGCCCTCCTTGCGGATCAGCTTGTGGGCCTGGGCGATCTCCATGAGAGAACGTAGATCGTCGATGCCGGTTCCCCACCGAATGTAGAAAATCTCTTCGTTACCCTGCTGCGGGGAAACCTTGCACTTCTCGAGACGTGCGCGGGTCTTCACACCCACCACACGCTCCACCGACTTGTTGGTGAGAGGATCGTAGGAGGTGGCCTTGTCTTTCCCGACAGCTTTCAAGTGCATGCGAACAGCCGAGTAGAACCGCCATGCTTTGCCCCCTTGGACCGTGAATTTCTCGCCGTACCCCATCACGTTGACGGCATCACGGAGCTGGCTAATGGCGATAACCGTAGTCCCGGTCCGGTTGATGCGACCCTTGAGCTTGGGCAGGAAAGCCGACCACACCGCCGCATTGGCGCCAAGACGACCCTGATCGGCGACTTCCTTGACCCCCTTCTCCGAGAGTGCCTTCGGGACACCGGCACCCACCGAGTCGAGGATAATGAGATCCACACCCGCGTTCGCCATCGTCCACAAAACCGAGCACCCCTCCTCGAGCGTCTCAGGCTGCGAAAGCAGGAACTTGTCCTCATCCCCGATGGGAACCCCGAGGGCCCTGGCGTATGACGGAACGATCTCGTTCTCCCAGTCGATGTAGCAGACGCAGCCACCGTTGGCGATGGTGGTTGCTGCGGCGGTCAGGGCCACCGTGGTCTTGCCCGCACCCTCATGACCATAGACGTTGATGATCTTGCCGACGGGGTATCCCGGACACGGCGCGATCCCTGCCTCGTTGACCTTCCCACCGATGAGCTGGTTGAGAATGATGGAGCCGGAAGACCGGTGTGGCAGCGACTTCTTCAGCGTCTTGGTATCGAGGTCTGCCTTCCAGTCGGTCTTCTTGAGGGACTTGTCGAGCACGGCTTTGGCCTGGGCCAGGACGGACTTGCCCCCCGTCTTCTTTCCCGACTTGACGGCCTTCTCGGCGCCCTTCGGAGCAGCGGTGGTAGCGGCCTTCTTCGTGGCCTTCTTCGTGGTCTTCTTGGTGGTCTTCTTGGGCATCGCTAGCCTTCTACTCCATCGACCACAGGAAAAAACGGTCACCCTCGCGGTGCAAGAAACCCTTGATATCGAGTTCCCCTTTTCGTTTTCCCTTGGTGATTTGTCGCATCAGTGTGAACGTCTGTTTCTCGTATGGGGTGAGCTCATCCTCTTCCAGGTCACCCACGTAAAACTTCCAGAATCGGCCCGCCATGCACGCGACGTGATAGGCATCGGCCTCGTTGTGGTCCCAGTGGCCACCACCTGTGTCCTCTTGCGCCGCTTGGACCATGTCCATCTTTCCCATCGGCCAGTCCCTCGGGCGGCCAAGTAGATCCTTCGCAAAGCGTTTGATCTGGGGGGGACCAACCAGCAAAAGATCCTTCGACTCTCCCTTGATAGCCGCGAGGCTTTGGATGAAGAGCGCGTACATCCCCTCGGAGTAGTTCTCGTTCATCACGGGATGTTCGATCCCCATGGCCTCGATCTCTGGATGGGCATCGAGAAGTTTCTCGAGGGATTGCCGCAAAAAGATGTATCGAGAAATCTCGTCGATGAAGTCCTTCTTCTTGGTTCGAAACCGGCCACGCTCGATGCAGCGATCGTGACCCTCTGCATCGGTGTCGTGAATAGCCCATCCGTAATTGGTGAAGGAGGGGTCGAGTCCCAGAATGATCACCGGTCACCCTACCCCTCCTTCAAACATCAGTTGCTAGTCGTCCAGCATCGTGCCGAGGATGTTGTCGACCTCTTGGTCACCCGCGACCACGTTGCCGACAGGGCCGCCACCACTGACGCCCATCTTCTCCTTGAGCTGGTCGAGGCTCAGGTCCTGACCGATCTCACGACCGAGGTTGGTAGACATCGCGCGGACGCGGTCCAGAATGAAGTTCGCGATCTCCTTGCCCTGGTCGTTCTGGGCTTTGAGCATCTCCTTGAAGATGTTCTGCTTGGCAGGCAGAAAGGTGAACTTCTGGAATGTCGAGTCTTCGCAGTCCGCCTGCACATCCCAGTCCCACATCGGGTAGCCCGAGCTGTGCATCTTCTTGAGCTTCTCGTACTTGTCCTGCGAGAAGATCCACGGCATCACTTCGGGCATCCCGCTGAACAGTGACTCCTTGGTGGGCTGCCCGTTCTTGCCAAGTGGCCAGGAGACGATGATGGTCGCGACCATCATGCGAGGAGTTTCGCCTGCGAGCTGTGTGAACTCGGGCCCCTTGTTGAGGACGTAGCCGACGTCCTTGATGTAGTTGCGAGGACCCCCGATGAACTTCGGAGTGAGATCGTGCTCCTCCTGTCCTTCCTTGGGAGTCATGTTTCCGACGCCGAAGCCGTCCTTGTCCATACCTTCCCACCAGGCGAACCCGATGCGATAGGTTTTGCCCTTTTCGCCCTTGAACTTCTGAGCGCGGCTGCCGATACCAGTGTCATTTTGGCCGAAGCCAAACGCGGTGAATGCGTTAGTCATCTCTCTCGTTCTCTCTTGTTGGTGTTTGGTGAAATGGCGTGTCTACATGGACGTGCCGTGTTCAACACTTGTACTCGTCGTGGGATTTGAAGAATCAGTCATCTGAAAAACTCGCAATCAAATCTTCGATGCCTTCATCTGCGGCGCTATTTGATTGGTCCGAAACTTCAACTTCAGTCTCGTCATCGAGATTGTCGAGTGCATCGAGAAAACCATCGACGCTCTCTGTGGAATGTTCTTTTCCAGGAAGAGTCCCCTCCGCATCTTCAGTAGGGATTAGATCTTCCAACTCCTGCGCCGCCTCCTCGTCTTCCTTCGCCTCCATCTCTTCATCAGGGTCATCTTCCCCGAAAATGAGAACCGGCTCCGGCTCCACATGGGGTGCCGGGTCGTGCTTGGCGTCATCGACGATAGTCTCCTCGGTCTCCTCCTCGGTCTCCGCAGGGCTCTCGTCGTCTTCCTCTTCCTCGTCCTCGTCGTCCGTGAGACCCGTAATGCCCATGTCGTTGTCAACAGCCATGAGCAGGGTGTCGAGCTCTTGCGTGCCCGCAGTGTCACCAGAAGGCCCGGAACTGTTCCCCCACCGAGCTCCCATGCTCAGGTCATGCTCCAGCAACTTCATCTGGTCCCTCATCCGACTCTGAGCGTTCTTCAAATCCGTGCGTCGGGATTTGATGGACACCATGACAGTTTCGAGGTCCTGGGCGGCAAGCTCGAGCGTCCCAAGCTTTTCGAGTTCATCACGAAGTTGCACGTCCGCCAGAGCTTCACGTTCACCCTGGGAACGGCCGACCCGGCACTTCGGGTCGTTGATCATGAGATCCCTCTTCTCCAGTTCGTAAAGAGTGCGCTTGGCATTGATGATGCGCTGGAAGTAGTGGAGATCCTCCGAGGTCTGAAGAAAAATCTGCTCGACCCGGTTGAGCATGGCCCGGACTTTGGCGATCTTGTTGTTGAACCGCTTGGGCCCGTACTCGATAGGGTTGGAGTCAAGCTTGACCTCCATATCCTTCAGCTCCGTGTACGTCGCGGTGATCCGATCAAGATCGACCACAGGCATCTCAGGCGGAGCTGATTTAGTCATTACTGTCGCTGTTCCCGTCATCAACAAAGGCCCCCATCTCCCGCAGAAGAAGCTGGTTGTAGTTGTTACGAACGCCTGTCACAGCATCCTTGAAATAGTTCGGAGATATGCTGCCGTTCGCCAGGGCGGACTCGAGAGCCCCCAAATCACACTCCATCGCGAGCATGTAGCGAGCCAGCTTGGCGTCCTTGATGGACATCCCCTGCGCGGCGTATACCGCGTCGTCCTCAATGTCGGCGTTCACATCGGCACCAGGGCCGCTCACGTCATCCTGGACGGACTGCCACGCTGCCGAGAAGCCAAGGAAAGAATCTCCGTTGCGCCCTTTCACCGATCTCGTACAGGTGATTTTCGTGATCCGGAGCCCCTTGCGGATGTGCCGTAGCTTTTTCTGGATTTCCTCTCGCGAGGGTTTTTTTGTTGGAGATTCGGACATACAGCTATTTCCCGGGGGTCGCTTCTCTCAAAAGTGATACCCCTTTCGAAGGGGAGGCTAGAGAAACGAAAAGTTCTGTCATGCGTTCCGGAAAAAGTGTGTTCCGTGCATCGACCCGGTTGTTCTCAACAGCTTTTTCCAAAGCCTCGGGATGACCGACCAGAATGACTTTCTTCTTGGCTCTCGTGATAGCCGTGTAAATGAGATTTCGCTGAAGCTGTTGCCGGAACGAACTCGACCAAGGCATCAGAATCACATCGTATTCCTGCCCCTGGCTCTTATGGACGGTCACGCAGTAGGCCAACCGGAGGTACTGGGGTGCGTCCTTGAAAGGCATCTGCACGTGCATGACCGGAGGACCGTGAATTTTGATTTCCACGATCTTTTCCTTCTGGTCCAACGTCACAACCTTCCCCACATCACCATTGAAAATCTCGAACCGATAGTTGTTCTTGGAGACCATCACGCGATCCCCCTCGCGAATGGTCTCGGCACCGAGTCGCATCTCACGAAGACCTGGAGTTTTTGGGTTCAGCAATTCACGGATACGGAGATTGAGACTCGTGACCCCTAGATCCCCGCCGTGGCGTGGACTGAGCACCTGGAAATTGACGCGTTTGTCGTAGAGTTTCTGAACCGTGGAAGTGATGGTATCCAGGATGCGGCCTTCGTTGCGGACTTCGACGAACACGAAATCCAGGGACCGTTTATCGAACTTAGGAACGACGCCTGCGTTGATGGCATGAGCTGCAACCACGATGTCGCTGGCCTCGTGCTGCCGGAAAATCTCCCGGAGGTCTACGACCGGAAAATGCTTAGACGAGAGCATGTCCCGCAGCACGTTCCCGGGACCAACGGAAGGGAGTTGTGCGGCATCCCCGACAAACACGAGCCGACAATTGCGTGCCGTGCAGGAAAGGAGCCGGAACAACAGGTGCTGATCCACCATCGAGCTCTCGTCCACGATGACAACCCTAGCCGGGTGTGGTTGGTGGCTCGAGAAGCTCCAGAACTCCTTGGAGCCATCCTCCGAAACCCCAGCCCCTCCGATGCCGATGATGCCCGCATAGGTGCTCTCGCGTTCATCCGTGTCCATCCCTTTGGCCCCGAACGCTCGGTGAATCGTGGAAGCATCCGCTCCCGTAACGGAAGTGAGACGTTTGGCAGCAATCCCAGTGGGAGCGACGAGCAGGAAAGGCACGTTGGCATCCTGGAGAACCTTCACCACGACCTTGAGCGTGGTGGTCTTGCCGGTGCCCGGGAGACCTGTCAGGACAGACACAGGCTCCACCAGAGCGTTGACGGCCCCGTCTAGCTGTTTGCCTGACAGCTTGAGATTGCCATGCTCGGACCACTCGAGGATTGCCGCCTTGGCAACAGTGTGCAGCCGAGCTCCTTTCCGTTTGGAAGCTTTCTCGGTCTTCGGGCCCACGGAAGCCAAAGCTTCCAAGAACTCGACTCGACCCTCATCATCGAACTGGGCCTTCTCCACGCGCTCGACCAAAAGCCGGGCCGATTCACGCTCCAATTCGTAAAACCAGGGTTCATATATCGCAATGGTTCCTTCACGGGTCTTGTTGTCGAGAACGAGCAGCTTCTCGTCATGGAGATCCTTGAGGACGTGTGCGATCTGCTTCTTGTCGACCCCGGGAGCGGCAGAACCCACGCTCTGCACAAGGTCCCCCGAATTCAGGTACAGGTGCCCCATCCCCCGCCGCGCCTTGAGGGTGTAGAGCGCAATCCCACGCAGGCGTTGTTCGGCCCCGAGATCGAGCCCCAGGCGCCGTGCAACCTCGTCAGCTTGGTCGAACGTCACACCGTCGATCTGGACCAAGGACCAGGGGTCCTCGCTCAGGGCCTTCTCTGCGTCGTCTCCGAAGTGACTGTAGATCTGCTCAACCTTGCCCTTGGGAAGCTTCAGATCCCCCAGGAACTCGAGTGACTGAAACATAGCCCGGACTGCTTGCCACCGGCTCACGATATGGAGGGCTCCGAACTTCGTGATGGCGGGGATTTCCTGAAGCCGCTCTGCGTCCCCGAGCACACCGATCAGGTCCTCACCGAAATGCTCGAAAATCGAATCACAGGTGCGTAGTCCAACACCGTGGCCTTGGAGCATTTTGAGTGCCGTCTCGCTATCCCATTCGCCCTTGATCACCGGAGCTTTCTGGATCACGAGCTGACGCCCATACTTCTGGTGGTCCTCCCACTTGGCCTCGAATCCAAACCATGTGCCCGGCTTCATGTCGAGTCCTGGGACCGTCCCGCGAACCGTGATGGAGGGCACGTCCTTGCCCTGACCATCCAGAGCCATCTGCATGATGTAGAACGAATCCGCGTCGTTTTCGAAAATGACCGCCTGTACGCGGCCTGCGAAGTAATTAGCCATCAATGTCATTCTTGAGCTTGTCGAGCTCGAATAGATATTCGCGCATCTCGGAAAGACGCTCAGTCAGATTCTCGAGGGTGGGGTTCTCGATGTTGGACGGATCGAAGGATTTCACCTTCGCGTCGATCTCATCCAGGTTTGGAATGGATGTGACGATGATCTGCGATCTGTGGCCCGTCAGGACTTCGGTAACACACGTCGTCGCTTTGCCATCTTCGTCGATGAAAAGCATGGACCCCTCTACTCGTAGTACGCCAACGAGATTGAAGGTAAACAGACTCTGGGGGTTTTCGTGGTGACCGAAGTGACAGTGGCCCGTGTTTTCGAGAAAACAGCAGCCTCCGCCCCATCGGTCTTTGTCCGGTGGGTCCTTGGGCCGGTGGTGAGCCAGGAGACGAACCTCGACGCCCACCACGGGCTCGAGCGCCTCGAGCACATCACGGGCGCCGTCGAATTCATCAGCCACCATGAGGCGTTCACCGTCCTTGTAGAAGACGCCGATCAGGTCGAGGACCTGAAGACCCTTGGGCTTCTCCGTCATTCCCCAATTCTACCCACCGAGCGGTGCAGCTACGCGAAAAGACGAGTTTCGCGATCAGCCGAAAATGATCGCAATGAATCAGAGCATCAGTCTTCTTGGATCAGACGACCGATCGTGGCCACCCGTCCCTCGACCTCAAACCGCACCCGGTCAGCCACTTCAGGAAGTCGCGCAGGGAGCCCTGAGAAGAAAGCTCCCCCGAACAATGAGTAGAGCTCCCCTTCCTCGGTTTGAAGGATAGCTGTCGCCCTACGAGCGTCGTAGGAGATGACGATCCCCTCCATCTATCCACACTTGCTGGCGCCACATGACGAGCAGAGTACACAGCCCTCCTGGTAGCGCAGGGAGCCTTCGGCACCACAGTCGAGACAGACCTTCTCGGCCTGCGGAGTGGTGCCGTCCGGGATGTACTTCTTGAGCACACGAGCCAGCACTTTTCCGAAGTCGTAGAGGTGGGCCTCTTTGTCGCGCTGGAGCTGCTCGACGACATACTGGATCGGCGAACCATGCCGCAGCGACAACGAGATCATCCGAGTCGCCCAACCACGGTCAGGGTTGTCGAACTGGTTCACGATGTTCTTGACCTTCGTGGGGTCGTCGAGATCGCCGTAGTAGAAATCGTACTTGCCGCCCGCCTTGAAAGGCCGCTTGACGACCCAACCGCTCTCAACTTTCTTGGGGAGCTCGATGTTCTCGGTGGTACCACCGAAAATCTCGAAAGGCTTGCCCTCCAGGAGGCCCACGAAGAAGATCCAGTCCTGGGTGCCGTCCCCGTTGGTGTCCATTTTGATACGACTCCGGTGTACTTCACACGGAAGTCGCTCAGGACGCTTGGGGGCGCTGTGCTGGACGAAGGTGGGTTTCTTCTGAACCAGGACGCCGGCACGAGAACCATCCACGTAGACCGTGACACCCTTGCAGCCAGACTTCCATCCGGTCATGTAGACATTTTTGACCGTCTCCACATCGGAGTCAGCGGGCAGATTCGTGGTGTTACTGATGGCGTGGCAGATCCAATTCTGCGCCGCGCCCTGCATCTTCACCTTCTGAACCCAGTCCACATCATTGGAAGTGCCGCCGAAATAGGGACTCTCCCCGAGATCCCCGTCG
>Ga0307377_10001220_pt1 | contig 33564 bp, 41 predicted proteins | sample TR3MG_FD_202535 | JGI IMG/M metagenome (GOLD analysis project Ga0307377, IMG submission 202535) | Soil microbial communities from Risofladan, Vaasa, Finland - TR-3 | ecosystem: Environmental > Terrestrial > Soil > Coastal area > Acid sulfate soil | place: Finland: Risofladan, Vaasa | collected... | reverse complement strand
CTCATCGATCGGGCGTAGCTCTGGCTCGGTCCTGTCAGCGGGCGACCTGTCAGCGGGCGACCTTGTAGGTAGCGCTAGTATGTGGAACGTACCAATGCGTGGTGTAATACGAACCACCACGGCGACATAACGCCTGCTATGTACGTAAGGCGTTGTCTCTTCTACTCGCCATTGCATAAGAAGATGGTGCTCCTTTCTTTCTACGAGCATAGATGGTGCGTATATGGTAATCATACTATATTATAACATAGTTTGAAAGAAATTGCAAGTTAGCAAACATCATTATATTGAATTTGAGGGGGACCTTAGTTTGAGTAGTGCTTATGTGCTCTAGCGTATATGTGATAGGAGGCTTAAAATGCTGGGAATTCGATTTTTCGAAATTCGCAATTTTTTCGAATTCTGCTTTTGAGGCTACTCCAAGACATACACTGTGCATATAACCGGTTAGCTACATATGCGATTTCGAACGTAAAACGAGCAAAAGTCTATCTACGTGTTGGCTCAAACTGCGTGAGGTGCTGAAAGCAGGCGTAAGGTGCAAATCGCACGGTGTCCCCCGAATTCGTAAATTAGAAAATTCTGTTTTTTGAATCTATGGAGTTGAAATGAGAGATTTTTTGGAATGGTTAGCAAACATCATTAAAATGCCCTGTCCCACCAAGAGATATTGCATCAAATGAGCGTTACACCGATTAGGTAGACGAAACTACACACGTTCGCCCAGTATGAGCTACAAAAGCATATAATAATAATAATCTAATAATCTAATTTTCTAATCTATATCTATATTTCTCCAATAGTACCCCACCCACCTATCCAAAACTGCGCAAAGTGCACCGAGTCGGTAGCCATTATGTGATTCGAATTTAATTCGAGAATTCGTTTTTCGTCTTTTGCGCTCTCAAGCCCCAACCTTTGGACGCGTGGTGGGCGCAAGGACGCCATCGCGGAGGCACGCGAGCCAGCAGGGTAAGCCTCTGAGAGCAGGGTGGCCCACTCATGCAACGCCCTGTGCTGACGCTCGTTGGCATAGGCGCCGAGCTGGGAAGGCTAATTGCTCCGGGGCAAATGGAACAAATTCCAACTGCTCCGGGGCAATTGGGATTAGAAAAAAGAGAGTTGGACTCTTGGGAGGGGGCGGCGGGTGCTTGCGTAGGCGCGGAGGAGGCGCGGAGGGGGCCTGCGGGCCCCAAGGCAAAAAGAAAGGGAGCGATCACTTTCGATCGCTCCCTTTACTACTACTGAGCTCGCGCTACTCTGCGGGGTTCACCTCCTGGATCAGCTCATCGCCGAGCTCGTTCTCGATAGAGGCGATGGCACGTAGAGCACACCGCCGGAAGTCCCCCATCGTGTAGTCCCACTCCCACTCCCGGAGCTTCACGGAGGGGTAGTCGAACTCCGGAGAGTCCTCCATACTCGGGATCGCCTTCAGGCGCTCCGTGCCAACTACGATCACGATCATTTTGCCGATCATACGTCCATCTCCCCCCATCCGAGCTCGTCGAGCACGCCAATCGCGCTCTTCAGCCCCTGGAGCACCATCTGATGTACGCACAAGCTGGCTACGAGGCCGTTCTGGACCTCTTGCCATTGTTGCTGAGCGTACGAGTCGATGTCTCCACCGAGCGCCGAATGCTCCACGAGCGTCTGGGCGATATCCTTCAGCGCTCCCTCGCTGAGTTCGATCCCTTCGCACACGGCACTCCATGCGTTGAACTTGTCTAGCATACACCTTGGCATTGCCGTCTCCTTTCCGGGGCTCCGGCCCTTGTTGGCTCGGGCCGGCAGCCCCCGGGTACCCTTTAGTACCCGTACTTCTGGCATACCTCACAATCGACCACGTGCTCCATGAGCTCCACATCGACCACGAGCTTCGCGGTGCAGGGGCATTCCGGCCCCTCCTGGAACTGCTCCTTCATCCAGTCGCACCCTCCCTTGAAGCGGAAGAGGTTGCGTGCGCCGATGTAGCCGATGTTCTTCGTGTTCCAGTAGCGCAAGCCGCACTCCGGGCATCGAAGTAGCGCGCATCCCGGCTGGTACCCGCCCTCTTTCGGGTTGGTCCAGATCCGATCCGATCCCCAATAGCTTAGGTCTGGCATTGCATACTCCTCTCCGGGGCGGGAGCTCTTACTGGCCTCCCGCCCCACTGGCTCTCCCCCGCGACCGGGGGTCGCTACGCCTCAGCTTCCTCAGCCGCCCGCTGCGCCTGCCGGGTCTCCCAAGCCGCCAGCTCCACCTTCGCCAGCTCGTTGAGGATGCTCGCGAACTGCGCGATCTCCTTCGGGCCCACGGCATACTTCTCGGCGAGCGCGACTCCCTTGGCTTCCTTGAGCATCGTCTTCACGATCGCCGGCGCCTTCACGCGATCGGGCGTGTAGACCTGGGCCTGCTTGGGGACCTCTCCTTTCGCCCGCGCCACTCGCAATGCGTCCTTCGCTGCCAACCGGGTCTTCTCGGCCTCGACCGCAGCGACCCCGATCCTCCAGTTGTTGTCGTCGTTCTTGAAGGCCGCGGCGCCGAGCGCCCCGATGCTCTTCGAGAACTGTCGGCGGATCCAGATGTCCGATCGTCCCAACGCTTCGGCCGTCTCGCGCAACGTGTACTCGCTCTTCGCCTCTGCCACGGGAGCATGCTCAACCACGGCGGCGGCTTTCGTCTCGTTCTGTTCCACGGTGTACCCCTCCTAAGGGTCCTACTCTGAGGTTTGCGGGGGAGCCCTTTTGCTCCCCCGCCGAACGTTGCCCTCTCTTACTTGCTCTCTCCTCCTCTCTGCTCCGCCACGAGCGCATCCGCCATCGTGGAGACTGCCAAGAGCCCATCGCCATCCTCAGGCATCACACCGCTTAAGGCGATGTAGAGGAGCGCGTCGATCACGTTGGCGAGGGCGCACGGGTTATCGGCGAGCGTGCGTACGATCTGTACGCTCAGGTCGTGCTCTCCCAGAACGCCATTCTCTCCGGACGCCACCACCTCGTCTGCCCACTCCAGTAGGCCGCTGCGTATCGCCTCTGCCAACCACTCTTGCTCGCTCATTGGATCATGTCTCCTTCTTCTGCCTCGTTCTGATCGAACCCCTCCAGGAGCGCCTCGACTTCGCTCCTGGTCATCGTGATGAGTACCATCTCGGATACCCAGATCCAAACTTCGTTCGAATCGCGGTAGTCGATCAGTGGATACTCTTCGCCCTCTCCCTGCAGGAGCGAATACAGATCTCTCTTTATTTCCATTTTCTTGCCTTCTCCTTTCGTTGGTGATGTCGTTGGACGCCACGGTACGCCTCGCTGTAGAATTTAAGCCTCCTCTCCTTTTATATTTTAATGCCCCCCTCCTTTTTATATATTATTTTATATATATATATTATAATATATAATTATAAAAATGCAAGTGGGCAAACTGATTCGAACTCAAGGAGATCAGGGCACCGGAGGATGAGGCCGAAGTTGCGTATGCGTTCCAAGGTGAGGGCTTTGGACGCCCGGGTGGTCCAGGAGAACTCATAAAACGAGTGCGCCTAGTTGGACCCGGGGCCGGCGGGCCCAAGAGTGGGCGTTCGGGGTTGGATCGGGAGGGCGACTGATAACGTGCGCGATAACAAACGCGAAAAACGAGATGTCGGGGTTGGACTTACGGGGGCGGCCGGTGCTTATTTTGGGGAGGCGAAAGTGTCGGGAGCGCAAAAACGAGATGAGGGGGTTGGACTGAGGGGGCGGAGGGAGCGCGTCTCGCGCCGTACAATCTGGCGCGAGACGTTGTGATGCTACCAGTTGTTGTAATACACCTGCCTAACTGCCCACTTGAAGCTTCTCCATCTGCGTACTATGTACCATGTTATCGGGTTCACCTCTCGTCTTCCTTTCTGTGGGGGGAGGTGAACTCTCGTCCACCTCCCCCTGCTCGTTGCTACCCCATGTAGTCGATGTACGGCGCCTGGAGGATGAGCTTCACTGCGAGCAGCGCTGCTATCACCAGTATCGCGTTGCGTACCGCAACTACCCGATTACGTTGCATTGCTCTCGTACACCGTGAGCACCTTGTTGAGCGCCTCTGCGTAGTCCCGCGCTTCCTCATAGTCGGTGAATGCTACGAGTGGGTACTCGTCGGTCAGATCGTATTCGCAGGCTTCGTTGTAGCTCTTCCCTGCGGGGATCGTCACCTCGTAGATGATCACCTCCACCGAGTACCCCGTGTATGCTTCTTCCATCTTCTCGTTGACTCCCGGAAGTACTTGCCTCTTCATCAGCTTCCCTTCCGGGGGGAGCGACTCTCGTCGCTCCCCCCTGCTCGATGTTACCTGTAGTGTATTGCGATGCCTGCCGCCTGCGCTGCTTCTTCAAGCGACTGGGGGTCTGCGTCGTGCGCTTCGGTGAGGGTCGGTGACACTACCCATCTCCCGTTGCGTAGCGCTTCGATCTCGCCATCGTCTGTGGTTCTGATGGCCCGCACCCGCTCCAGCGTCTTGATGATTCTACGCGGCTCTAGGTGCTTCCCGGTGAGAAGTGCTCGCGCTTCTAGTAGCCGCAAGTCTCTCGCGTATCGTGCGCTCACGTTCACTCTCCCTTCCGGAGGGGGAGGATTGCTCCTCCCCCTCCTGTAGCACTCTTTGGAGCTACTTGCTGCGCGCCGCCTGCCGCTTCTGCCAGGCTTCCGTCTCGCGCTTCTGCATCGCTGCCATCGCCTTCTGCAGCTCTGCTGCGAGCTCCGGACTCAGCCCCAGCTTCCCGATCTCCTCCTTCACGATCGCGGCTGCCTTCACCTTATCCGGCGTGTACTGACTCTTCACCTCGCCGCGCGCTCGTGCTGCGCTGCGTGCATCCTTCTGAGTCAGTCTCGCTTTCTCCGCTGCGACCACCTCAGCGGGGACCCGCCAGCACCCGTCGCTCTTGTACGCTGCTTCCCCAAGAGCCCCGATCTGCTTTCGCAGTTGCCTGCGAATCCAGATCTCCGATCGCTCAAGCTCCACTGCTACTTCCCGGAGCGAGTGCGACTTCGGTGTTGCCTGTGTATCCTTACTCACTGTATAATCTCCCTTTCTTGGTATCTATCCCCTACAGGATGGGGTTCGGTTGTCTCGCACCCCTCCCACACGTCGTTGTGTGTTTGGGTGGAGACTTACGCGCCTCACTTCCCCCAATTCTTGCGCTTCCTCGCGAGGAGCGCGATCTTAACTACTTGGGATGTGAAGTTGGAGTGGTTGATGAACCTTCCTCTCCTTATTTGGTTTTTAAGGTACTTCACCTAGGTTTAGTGTTAGGGGTTGGATACCCTGGTACCACTCTCTCTAGGTTTTTAAGGTGGTGAGGTTGGACTTACTCCACCAACCTCAATTTTAATTATAATTATATTATAGCGTTTTTTTAAAATTTTACTACTGCATACGGTGCTCAACGACAGCAGCCCCGCATTCACGTCCCGTCAGTATAATACACAACACACAAAAACGCAATGCCAGAAAAACCCTACGCGCCCCTACGCGCACAGGCATATTTTTCGGTGGCTCCCGACAGACTCCCGCCCTGTGCCTACAGTCCCCGGGGCAAACTCATGTCGAGGCCACTTTGCCGACTTGCATTTCTGACTTATCCATGGTATAATTAAGGCGAGGGTTCCCTATATCTGCGTGTCTGTATGCCACAGGGGGGCCATAAGTGTCAACAACAATGCAAACAACAATGCCGGCGGTAATACCAACGTCAACCGCCATGAACCAAAACTACAGGCTGACTGATGACCTTGTCGAGCGTGTTTGTGCTACCCTCGAGCAGGGACATTACATCTCAGTCGTTTGCGCGTCCGTGGGGATTTCCCACAGTGCGTTTGCCTCCTGGTGCAGACGTGGGAAGACTGAGTACGACCGCCTACTCGATCCTGATGTCGTTCCAGACCCAAAAGAATTACAGTACCTCAACTTCTACGTAGCTGTTGAGGCAGCGAAGGTCTCCGCGGAAATAGATATGGTCGCTGCCTGGCGAGAGCACGCCGAGACGAACTGGCAGGCCGCGCGAGACTTCCTCGCACGTCGGTACCCGAGCCGTTGGGGGCGCAAGCAGGGTCTCACAATCGAGTTGAAAGAGGGCGACGACCTTGACACTGCAATTGAGCGAGAACTGGAAAGATTGGCCTCCGGAACAGAAGGAGGCAATGCTCCAGCGCCTACGTACGAAGTCACAGACTCTACAGTGGCCGCAGACGTACCGGAACGTGGACACACGCCGGCCCTACTTAGCGCATAGCGAAGAAGAGCTAGCCGCCCTCCAAGACGACACACCACGCTACGTGTTAGCCAAGGGGGGTGAAGGCGGAGGGAAATCTGTTTTTGGTGTAGTCAAGGATCTAGAACGTCTAAAGCGCGGAATGTCTGGGATCATGGTGAGCCCGGATCTCCCGCACTTCAAGAAGTCCCTATGGCCGGAGTTTCGCAGATGGTGTCCATGGGACCAGGTCGTGCCCGCCCAGCGCTATCGGGGGGCATTCACGTGGGAGCCCAACGCGCCATTCAGTCTGGCGTTTCAGAATGGCACGATTCTCTACTGTGGGGGTATCGACAGCCCTATAGCGTGGGAAGGGCCAAACGTCAACTTCGCGCACCTGGATGAGGCTAGGCGCAAGACTGACGCATCTGCCCTGAAGGTACTAGACGGCCGTGTACGTATTCCTGGGCCCAAAGGTGAACCGCCGCAACTCTGGATAACGACAACGCCGAAGAAGAACTGGCTGTGGGAATACTTTGGACCGCTAAGAAAACATGACCCTAGAGCAGACTTCAAACAACATATTCGTGTAATAACCCTTCTGACAAAAGACAACGAAGTAAACCTCGAAAATGATTTCGTCGCGAAGCGCTCTCTTACCCTAAACGCAACAGAAGTCCGTGTGCTCCTTGAGGCTGAGTGGGAGAGTCTCGATGACATTGCGCGGTTCGTCGACGAGATGGTCCTATGGGACCGTCTAAAAGAACCGCTCCCCCCTCTCGGGCCAAACGAGCCAGTCGTTTTTGGTCTTGATGCAGGCGTAAGCCATGCTAGCTTTGGCCTTGTTGGTGTAACCAGGCACCCAAACCCAAAGAGGCACGAAGACACGGTCGCGATACGCTACGTGCGTAATTGGGTCCCGCCTGCAGGTGGCAAGATTGATTTCCAAGGCACAGAGGACCGACCAGGACCAGAACGTATTATTCGCCAGCTGGCGGAAGAGTATGCGGTAGTATCCTTCGTATACGACCCGTGGCAGTTGCACGATATGGCACAGAGGCTGACCCGAGAGGAGATAGGTTGGTTCTACGACTTCTCCCAAGGTGTCAGGCGGCTAGAAGCGGACCGACAGCTTCTTGATCTTATACTGGAGCGCCGCCTTGCACACGACGGCAACCCTATGCTGCGGGAGCATTTTGACAATTCTGACCGCAAGCAATACGAGGGCCTGGCCGCTGGGAAGGTTCGCATAGTGCAACGAGAAAAATCCTTACACGTCGACCTAGCAGTTTGTACCGCAATGGCTTCACATGCGTGTCTTAGGTTACAGCTATGAAACAGTGTAGCCGATGCAAGGAGACGAAGTCGGAGAGCGAGTTCTACAAGTGCTCACGTTTGAAGGACGGTCTACAGTCCTACTGTAAGACTTGTTGTCGCGAGTACCAGCAGACCCCGAGGGTCAAGGCAAAAGCCAGGTGTTATAACCAGTCCGCACGGGGTAAAGTGGTACATAATCAGTATGCCACGTCGGAGAAAGGCAGACAGGTCCAAAGGAGGTTCAGACAATCCGATAAGGGCAAGGAGGCAGCCTATAGGGGCAACAACTCCTCGGCGGGACGAGAAGCACACTATCGGGACTACGCTCGCCGTGTAGCTATCTTGGAGAGTTCTGAAGCAACATTAACAGCTGCTGAATGGCTAGAGCTTGTCGGGCAACACACATGCTGTCCGCTGTGCCATCGAGAATTTGGCCCTGTGCTCAAGGTAACCATGGACCATGTTGTTCCGCTTACCAAAGGTGGGGTCCACACAATTGAAAACGTTCAGCCTCTGTGCAGGCCTTGTAACTCGAGCAAGGGCAACACTTTATAGGAGGCATTGATGCCCAGGGCTAGCGGGGAACCTACACTCACGGAGTTACAGCATACAATGTCGCTGGAACTCCAAGCGAACACGATAGAGATCACGCACGTTAAGGAGGGAATGGTACGCATCGAGTTAGCAGTGGACCGCAATCTTGCAGCGGTCACAGATAGCATAACGGGCTTCTCGACGAAGCTCGACACGGCGCTCGCACAGCAGGGGGCCGACAATCTGCGTCACAATGAGGCGGAAAAGGATCGCATGCGTATGTGGAGCTTCATTAAGGCCCAGTGGGGAGCTACTGGGATAGGTTCTATGCTCGCTGCGGCAATCGGGTACTTCTTCGGCAAGTAGGAGGTTACGAAATGACTGAGTTTCTCAAGAAAAGCTTTGTGCAGGCACTCATCGCTGTCATCTTCGTGTTCTTGATCTGCTACATGATGATCGCGAAGATCGACGTGCCCAAGGAGTTGTGGGCCCTCGTGGGCCTGATCATCGGTCACTACTACGGCGCTGCAGGTGTGGAGATTGCTGGTGCACGCTTCGAACGGATGTCAAGCGCGATGCGGCCTCGCAACGACTAGGAGAGAATCATGGACCAAGTGCTGATCACGGGGCGCTCCCCCGACAACCAGCCCCGCCCTGTGCGTGTGGATGCCAATGGCAACCTATACACGACCCCAGCTGCTGCGGCATCCGACGCGGTTCGGCTTGTAGACGTTGCCGGCGACTCCTGCATGGATGAAGTGAACAACGCCGCAAGGGTCAATGTCGTCGCAGGAGCAGTTGGGGGTGGGCCTGCAACTATTGCGGACGGCGCAGATGTTACACAGGGGGCGAACGCAGACGCGGCGATCACGGCTGATTTAGCTGGTACGGCTTCGAGCAAGCTGCGCGGCCTCGTGAAGTGGGCGTACGAGCGAATGCCTGCCAGCCTGGGCCAGAAAACGAAGCTCCTCAGCCTACCAGTGACCCTAGCCAGCGACGAAGACGCACTCGCCGTCACAGGCACCTTCTATCCTGGCACGCAGCCTGTGTCAGTGGCAGACGGTAGCGACGCGGCTGAGGGGACCACCACTGACGCGGCATCGGCCACGGCCACTGTGGAGGACAACACAGCGCGCACGGGCATCGGGTTGTGGAAGGGCATCAAGAACGTCCTGAAGCTCATCAACGACAAGCTCGTGACAGGCACAGTCATCGGCAACGTCAACATCGGCGTTGGTGACCAGGCGATCCAGCTTGACGACACAGACAAGCTGGCGGTGAGTGTGTATGGTACGGATGCAGCGGTCGGAGACACGCCGCTGCCTGTGGATGCCACCTATGGAGTTAGGATCAGCCATCCGAATGCTACGTCAGCCACTACGGATGCAGACGCAGACACAAACAACGCGCCGCTTACTGATGTCGGGAACGTTCTGCGGTACTGGGCTAGGCTCTGGGCTTTCAACGGCACCACCTGGGATCGTCTCCGCAAGGATGCTACCGGGGCACTGAGGGTAAGCCTGTATGGGAAGGACAGTGCCGCTGGTGACAAGGAGCTAAGTGTTAGCGGGGCGGGCAACCTAGAAGTGATAGCCAGTGGCCCCTTTACCGCCGTGCTCAGCGCTGATGCGGTGGCAGCGTCAACGATGTACCAGTTGATCGACCTGAGCGACGCAGCCAACTATCCACACACGGCGACCGGCCAGATCGTCCTCAAGCGCCTGCGGCTCAACTGCGAGAAGGACACCGTGGGTATCTTCCGCGTCAAGGTAGGCATTGTCATCGAGAACGACGGCACGGATGGCTCGGCTACCTGGCTGCACACGTTCCACCTGGAAGCCAATGGCAACCCAACCGACGGGACCGATCGCTTTGCTTCCCCTGAACGCACCTTCGACTTGGATTGCGAAGTGAGCGGCGGAGCGTTGGTGAACTACGTCAGCAATGACGCACTTGCCGCCAGCGCTTTGCTAAAGAACGACGTGGCGCGTACATCTCCTGTGGGCACGGCTAACCCGGGCGTTGGAGACCTGATGGTGTACGTTGAAGAAATCACGAATGGTGGCACAATCGACTTTACGGTTTCCGCTGACTACGACACACTGTAGGCGATAACCAATGACTACATATTATGTACGGGCCTCAATGGGCAACGATGGTAACACAGGGCTGTCACCTGCCCAGGCGTGGCTGACTATCGACTACGCCGCCAATCAAGTTGCCGCTAGCGATACCGTGTACATCGGCTCCGGCATCTATCGCGAGATGGTCACGATGGATACTTCTGGCACCAGCGGTAACAGCATCAGCTTCGTCGGTGACGTTACGGGTGAACACACTGGTGACGGTGGGCTGGTAGTCATCAGTTCGCATGATGCGAATACTGACCCGTGCGCACGTAACTATTGTGTGCATTCAAACGAAAAGAACTTCATTGTTCTTCAGAACCTCATATTGCAGGGGGGCGAGATTGCAGCCCTTGGGTATTCCGGCGCGACAGGACATCTGTCGCTTGAGGGCTGGCAGGTTTTGGATTGCTCAATCTTTGCTGGCGAACACTCAGCCGATTATGCTGCATTCTTCAAAATCAACAACGGAGCTGAACCAGCTACTGAAGGGATACGTATAGAGAGAACTGTGTTTATGGGGAGCTTGAGGTTTGAAGGGACTGGTCAAGCAGTCGGCCACATAGACATGAAGGTTACTATCCAGAACTGTTCCTTTCATAGAGGGACTGACGCCAAAGACTTCGGTATAGAACTCTACTGGGGCACTGGAACATACCACCCTGGCGGTTTTGACATCTTCAACTGCTTTTTCAACGGTGTCGAAGACGCCATCTATCTGTACAACTTCAACAACACCACCCACGTTAGCAATGTGATGAACTGCCTATTCATAGGATGCTACATGGGGTGTTATGGGATTACTGTGGACGACGCGGCAATCCTGCTTGATTACAATATCTTTAGCGGCTGTGCTTACGGTGTCTACGAAGGCACTGACGGCGGGCACAATAACGTGACTCCGGCGGTGCCCCTTCTAGGCGGGTTTGCAGACCATATGCTTGTCAAAGCGCTTGGTTGGTCGCCGTACAAGTTTTTGGAGCCTATAACACTTGTAGATGGAACGACGCCTGAACCGGGTGTTGGTTTTGCTTCGGCTACATACGCCCCGGCGGATGATATGTACGGGAACCCGCGCCCGATGGGACGGAACGCTGACGACGTTGGCCCTGTTGAGGCTCGCAGACGTGGGCAGAACGAAACAGGCACGGTGCGTACCAGCAGTCATAGCATGGCCATCAAAGGCCAAGGCTACCACGACGTGCTGCTTGCGGTTGACGCTGCCCTGACTACAGTCACGGTCTATGGTCGCTACGACGCAAACTACACGGGAGACTTGCCTCTGTTGGAGGTGCTGAATATCCCTGGAGACACCGACAAGAGCGATGCGATGGCCGGGGCCGCAGGTGCTTGGGAAGCGATAGCCTGCATCTTCACGCCGACAAGTGCGGGGTATGTGCGGGTGCGGGTGCGTTCTCGCGACACATCGGCTGACGGGGAGTGCTTCTTTGACGACATGGTGGTGTCCTGATGGCCGACCCAGGGACTTACGAATACTGGCAGGCGAATGAACAACCGAACGCACCGCCTGCGAATGTGGACAGCGGCACCTACGAGTATTGGCAAGTAGGTGAGCAACCACCAGTCTACAACGGGGTAGCTGCTGGAGGCGACGCAGCTTTCGCACCACTGTCTGGGTGGGGCTGGGGTTGGGGAGGATCCTAAAATGCCACGTACAACACTGCCATGGGGCCTAGGGGCCAGACGAGATCCGCCGGATCCACGAGACCTCGAATATGTGGGCGCCCCGCTGGGCGTTGCCCTCCCTGTGCTTCCAGATGTCATTGACAATCGGCACCTGTGCCCGAGCCATGTATTCGACCAGGGTGAGGAGCCTTGTTGTGTGGGGTGTGCTGGCGCAAGTGACATGTCTTCGCGCTTTTCGACGCTCTTGGGACGTCCTGTCCTGCTTAGTGCCCGCGGTGCGCAGTGGGCCGCTCTTACACACGACCAGTGGCCAGGGGAGAAGACTCCTGGGACGTCCATAAGAGGCCTCCTGCGGGGCCTCCATGCTGAGGGCGTCTGTCCTGAGGTTCTGTGGCCCCTTGTGGTGTGGGGAGACGACAGCAACAAGCATGTGTGTGCGGATTACGCAGCACTATTCTACGTACTCCCCAGCTACGTACGCCTGCTGGACCTGAATCAGTTGGATCTCGCGATCTACGAGCATGGGTACGCACTCGCTACTATCGATGTGCACACGGGCTGGATCAATCCTACAGCGGAGCACATCATCAAGTACCGGCGCAACTACGCTATGCGGGGACTACACGCCGTACGTATCATCGGTCGTAATCGTCCGAGAGGCACGCACAAGATTCTCAATAGCTGGTCAATCGTCTGGGGGGACCTTGGGAGTGTTGACATCACGGACGAGGACCTTGAGAGGAACGTAGTTGACATGTGGCTAACCAGTCTCGAAACTGTCGAAGGCAACCATGACTGATGATGTTAAGGCACAAGTGCCTCTGGCACCGGCGGAGATTGCTAAGATACAGGCTTCAAGCGTCCAGAAGTTCGACGATTCTAGAGCGCAGTCCCTCTTAATCTACTTTGCCGTAGCCTCTGATGATACTCCCAGATGGTGGAGTCCTTCGCGGGACAGGTACCTGAGAGAGTTTTGGCCCCTGGAGCCTTATCTCGCTGGGGCTCTCTATAGCATCTGTGCCCGCAACTCATCGTTCAAGTTCGCTATCGAGGGTCCGCCGCGGCAGGCGAGACGCGTTGAGAGGCTTCTGGCTCAAATGGGCTTTGGTGCAGGTTGGCAGGTCGAGATGATGAAGGTCTCCCTGGACCTTCTGTGCCTTGCAGCCACGTCGCGGGTTCACTTGGGGGGCGACCGTAGAGGGAAGACCAAGACGATACGCGAAATCGTTGCCCAACGTGACTCCGGCCCGGTTATGTCTGTAGATACCAATGGTCGTCTGGTTGAGCGTCATATAACAGAGTGGCACAAGACCCCTCTAGGAGACCGTAGGTGGTGGTGGATCTCACTCAAACATGCTTCGGGACATGCCAGAAAGAGACCTGGTGGTCTCTTCTTGACCGAAGACCATCCAGTACTTACTACTGAGGGATGGTTGGAGGCTAAAGATGTGCGTGTCGGAATGCGTGTTGCGTCCGGCGACCCACAACCTACTGACCAGCAGATGGAGCTTCTTGTTGGAAGCTTGCTTGGTGATCTCGGTATGCAGTTCATTCGGAAACGTGCCGCATTGCACATGTCACACTCTACGAAGCAGGTAGGGTGGTTCGACCACAAGTTAGAAGCCTTGAAGGGCTTCCAATGGACTGGGAGGAAGTCCTACAAGACAAAGATGAACTGTGAGTTCCTAAACATTGCCTCACGGGGTTCTTTGGGACTCGTAGAGCTATACAACACCTGGTACCCGGACGGCAAGAAGATTGTTCCACGGGAACAGGTCACGCGGTACTTCACGCCGCGTATGTTGGCTGTGTGGTACTGTGACGATGGGTCCATGAAGCGGAATTACGTGCCTGCATCGGATAATGAAACCGCTCCTGACTGCAATCTCTATACACAAGGCTTCACACGGGAAGACTCTGAGTGGTTAGCGACCCTTCTTTGTAGCAAGGGTTTTTCCTGTAAGGTATACACACACAAGCAGGGTAACGGTAAGATGGCTTCGTACATACACCTTAGTACGGAAGGATTCAGGTGTTTCGTTGAAGCCATTGGGCCCTATGTACCACCGTCTATGCGATATAAGTTGCCTGAGGACTCACCGCCATACGATCCAGATCTTTGGGAGGCCGAACCTGCTACTGCCTACTTTGATGTGGTTGTTGCTAGTGAACAACGGGACTACAAAACGGGATACAATACTGCAAAGACGACATTCCACATTGGGGTTGCGGGGACGGGCAACTTCATAGCGGCTAATACTGTAGTGCATAATACGCAGGATAACGGAGCATTTATAGAGGTTATACGCCCAGCACGTATCACAACCAAGGAGGGGACGTTTCCAGCAGTAAAGACACTGGATGCCACAGGTGAATCGCAGTGGTACCTCTTCGACGATCGCGGACGCCCTAAGGAGTTGAAGGGTGTGGACTACGAGGTGCGGGACTCCCCGTACGACCAACCTGTGGGGCTCGCACACCTCGATGCCGCAAGATGTACACGCACGGGTGACCCTACCTACCCAGTAGTCTACACGGACATTAAGGGCTTCTCGCATAAAATGGCTTTCTGGCAGGTCATAACGTTCGAGGATATGCCCTCCCCACAGACGGAGATGAACGGTGTGGGTTACTGCGCCGTAACGCGCGTGATGAACCTGGCGCGTACACTACGGGACATGCAGCTATACAAGAGCGAGAAGATTGGTGGTAGATTCAACCGGGCAATCCACCTTACGAACGCGGGGAAGATTGGGATCGAAAAGGCTCTCGCCGAACAGGAGACACGGGCGGATTCGGCAGGATTGATGCGGTACGTCCAGCCCCTTATCGTGTCTTCTATGGACCCAACGGTCCAGATTAGTCTCAAGACGATTGAGCTCGCGTCACTTCCGGAAGGCTTCAGTGAGGAAGAAACGCTCAAGTGGTACATTGCGGGCCTTGCCCTCGGCACAGGCGTTGACTATGGTTTCCTTGCGCCTCTCCCGGGTAGGGGGATAGGTACGGGCTCGGAATCCGAAGTACAGGAGCGCTCCGCGAAGGGGAAGAGCTCCCGCCTATTCATGCGTCTCATAGAGACGAAGTTCAACTACAATGGAGTGCTACCACGTTCGTGCACCCTCTCGCATGGTGAGATTGATCCAGAAGAGGAGAGTCTTCGCGATGAGGCTGCTGATCGTCGAGCCACGACCCGCCAGACGCGTATCACCAGTGGAGAGATCACGCCTGAGATTGCACGCAAGATCGCGTTTGACGACGGCGACCTAAAGCAGGAGTACCTAGAAGAATTACAGGCAAGTCCACCAGAGGCGGAAGCGGAAGCGGAAGCGGACCAGCAGGTTGACGAGTCCGGCGATCTCGAACCTGTTGCGCTGCCTACTTTTGCCTAATTGTATTGTAGGGCGTTAGTTCCGGGGGACTAACGCCCTACAAAAGTAAGTGGAGCACGTATGAAATACTACGCACGTGACCGGTGTATGGTCTGCAGGGAGAAATCTCCGGGGCTTGAGGCTCTATGGGAGTATGGCAAGGCCCATGCGTGGCTGTGTCCGGATTGCTTCCCTGAATGGAAGGAGAAGCATGGGGAAAGTCTCTTAGCGACCAAAGAGGCCGCGTACGGCGTAGCCCGGAGGCGGTTCGACGACGCGGAGTCTCCGCAAGCTGCATGTGAGGGCCTCTATCTCGCGGCCCCACACGGGGAGCTCATGTACGGGGGCATAAAGACGTCCGTTGTAAAGCACCGCCCGTTTCCTGAGCTCACAGATGGCACGTTTATCCTAGTCTCTGAAGGGAAGGCGTACGGCCTGGTTACACTTGGAGAGGCTACAGAGCTTCCCAGGGACGAGTTCGATGCAGACTTCGATACTCACAGGGTAACGGCGAAGGAACGTATCAAGTGGTGGCCAGAGATTGACACTTTCTGGTCCTACGCTGTTAAGGAGTTCCAAGCCCTTGAACGGCCGTGTGCTGTCGAGGTACCATCGGGTGTCCAGACGTTCCTAGACGAGGTGAAGTTCCTAGACGAGGACGTCAAGGTCTGGTCAGTGAATAACCCCCCGCCCTGTGCCAAGGGGTGGAGCGCGAGTAGACGGAGGCGCTGCGTTAAGGCAGCCAACGCCGAGTACCTTAGGTCCAAGGACGACGAAAAGGCAGTTTTCGCGTGCATAGCTGCCGCGGACGAGAGCACTGAGAAGCAGGCCCCTGTGCCTGAGGAGGCGATGGAAGGTATGGAGAATAAGGAGCTGCGCCTTGACGAGAGGGTGTCGGCGGTATACGCCGCGTGGAACACTGAGACCGAGCCCCCGCTATGGAACTACATTCTAGAGGTCGATGATTCGTATATCATCATCGAAGAGGGGAGCACGTTCTACCAAGTGGGTTTCACGTGGGAGGACGAAGTACCGGTATTCGCCGTGCGGGACATGTGGATCGAGGTTGAGCGTCCTTGGCGAGCCGTCAAGTCGTTCGTGGGTCCCAAAGGTGAGGATTGGTTGATGGTCTGGACGATGAACGCCTTTATGGATCGTGAGGACGAGGCGTTCACGACACAAGCTATCGACGAATACGTCGAGCGCCATGTGGGACAGGGCAACAAGGGCCGCTTCATGTTCTGGCACTTGCCAGGGACTGATTTCGGCGACGTCAAGGCACAAGTGGTTTCGGGGAGATTCCTCGTTGAGTTGGGTACCTTTGATCAAGATGAGAAAGGCCTGGCTTTCAAGAGGTTCTTCCGTGAGAACCCTTACGGACATCCGGAGTACGCACCCACAGGGTGGGGAGCCTCGCACGGCTACCAGTACATCGAGAAGGACCGTAAGGACGGCGTGTATGAGTGGTTTGAGAAGCAAGAGACGTCGGTTCTTCCGGCATACGCAGCGGCAAACCCGCACAATCCAGGTATGGAGGTACTTAGGATGAATGACAAACAGCGTGAAGTGCTGAAGGCTATCGGAGGTGAGGGGCTTGTGGCGCATATCGAGGAGACCGGGATGCAACTGACCGATGATCTCGAGAAGGCCGGTGTTACGTTCAAGCAGCTCGATCCGGTGCCTGCGGCCGCAGAAGTGAAGGATGGGGAGCCCCCAGCGGCTTCTACTGAATCTCCCGTTAGTGGTGATGGAAGCTCGATGGAGAAGTTGCTTCCTGAGATCGTCAAGGCCTTGCAGCTTGAGGGTCTGTCCGGCGTCCTGTCAGCGCAGACCGATGCGCTCAAGGCTCTCGGAGTGCAACTGACAGGCATCGATGCAAGACTGGCTGAAGTGGAGAAGGAGGATCATGAGCGCCTGGCCGCGAAGGAACTGGCCCTGCCGCACCTGTCCTGGTTCCAGGCCTCCAAGGCAGCCGAGACGGTCTTGTCTTCTGCGGAAGAGAGACAGACCTTGTCAGTTCCTGGCACGCCACCTAAGGCAGTCGCAGCGATTGCCGAAGTGTTAGTCCGGGCGTAGAGACACCACTACAGGGAGGTAATAAGATGGCACAGTTCAACCAGAAGGCCTTTACCGAAGCCATGGCAGCTGCTATGGCTGTCGGCTTCGGGCAGAAGGCACCAGCAACCGCATCCAATGCGCAGTACTTCCATGGTCCCGGTGGGTTGTTCGGGGGGACCAACGTCGAGGAAGGGGTGCTTAGCACTCGGATTACGCCTCAGGGGCTGAGTCAGGTACTCAAGGCGTTTCCGAGTGTACAGACCAATCCAGAGTTCGGATATATCACGGGTATTCGCGAGACAGACGGTCAGTCTGAGGGTGCTACGCCGTGTTCGACCTGTCCTAGCGGCGAGACGCAAACCTGCGTCCAGACTGCACCGTTCGGGTTCATCTGCAGGGAGACCGACACTATCACGCCCAACCGAGCAATCGAGCGCATCAATCGCAACGATCAAGACTTGGTGCTACTGAACGACATGCTGGGGCGTTCGGATCTCTTCCAGCCAATCGCACGCATGGACAAGGCGACAATCATGCAGGCTGCTGTAGCACTCGGGATGCTCGAAGTGGGCGTCCTCATGCAGAACAAGCTAGTGCCCATGACATGGCAGGGCACACCTGCCAACAGCAACGCCGGTGGAGGTTACGCCGAGTTCATTGGTCTGGACCTGCAGATCTCGACCGGTAAGTCCGACGCCTACACGAACACGGCGTGTGCCGCTCTTGACTCAGACGTCAAGGACTTCAACTACGGCATGATCACGACGGTCAACCAGAACGGCTTCCAGATCGTCCGCTGGCTAGAGGCGTTGGAGTACTACGTACACACCAACGCCATGCGCATGCACATGTTGCCCGTCGAGTGGGTGTTCGTGATGCGTCCCGAGCTGTGGTACGAGCTGACGCAGCTTTGGCCGATTGCTTATGCTACGACACGCAACATCACACTGCCGACGGGAACCGCTCTGAACATCGACGGCATGAACATGATCAACATGCGCGACCAGCTACGGGAGGGCATGTTCCTGTACATCAATGGTCGACGTCACAACGTCGTCCTGGACGATGGCATCGTCGAGCAGAGCAACCAGGACAATCAGAACATCGGTGGCGGTTGCTGGGCATCGAACATCTACATCGTTCCTGTGTCGTATCTCGGCGGACGCCCCGCAACCTACTACGAGTACAAGGACTACCGCGGGGGAATGTTCCCGCAGCTCAAGGGTAAGCAGGACTGGTGGACCGACGACGGCAAGTTTGAGTGGGTGATCGAGCAGCTGAAGTGGTGCTTCACGCTGAGTGCGAAGATCGAACCGCGTGTGCTACTGCGGACCCCACACCTCGCCGGACGCATCAACAACGTTCAGTACTGCCCGACGCAGCACACACGACAACCTTTCCAGGATGATGCATACTTCCTGAAGGGCGGCGACTCGTCACGACCTATGCCGTCGTTGTGGGACGACTACAACAGAACACGGTAGAACGTCCTGAGTGACATCGACCAAGGAACTTGGAGGAGTGGTGCCTACTCTTCACAGTAAGTCTACGGCTCGTCGTAAACGCAAACCAGTGCGACGCTGCACAAAGTGCCGGGAGGTCAAGTCGATAGATGAATTCCACAAAGACCGAACTCGACCCGGAGGAATCGTCCCGTGGTGTAAGGCATGCGCGAAGGAGTTCAAGACCGAGGGCGCGGGGAAGGCTGCACAACGCAAGTTTGATGCGTCGAAGAGAGGTCGCAAGGCTAAGGCTCGGTACTCTCGTACAGACCAAGGCAAGGAGGCGCGCGCGCGGGTTGCCGAGCAACGTAAGAGTGCCATTATAGCGACCGAGGATCCGTTGACTGCCGAAGAGTGGCAGGAGATCTGCGCAGCATTCCCCAGATGCCCTGGGTGTGGGAGGAAGTTCACAGAGGAGCTTCCTGCGACTATCGATCATATCGAACCACTAGCGCGTGGGGGCCTACACACGGCGAGCAACATCCAGCCTCTGTGCTTGAGCTGTAACTCTAGGAAAGGGGCATCATGAACTGGCCCCCAATTACCGTGCTCATTGTCACGTACGATCGTCCGAAAGAGATACGCGAGGTCATTGAGGCCCTACAGGTCAAACTCACATATGCGGGAGACCTGCATTGGCATCTAGCCGATGACTGCTCACCGACACCAGGATACGTCCCTGCTATCCTCAGTGACTTCGCGCACCTTAACTTTACAAGTACCACCACACCGCAGCGTCGCGGTTGGGGTGTCAATGTTAATACGGGTCTACGTGCTATTGAGACCCCCTACGTCTTCCAATGTGAAGATGACCAGGTCGCGCGGCGTCCCATCGATCTGGAGAGGGGCGTGTTCGTCATGGAACATGTGCCTGATGTCGGTCTAGTACGCTACGACGGATTAGAAGGACACCGCTTAGTTCTGCACGTCGACGAAACACCCATGGTCGACGGCCGAAGAGTGCACTTCCTGAGGATCGATAAGAGAAGCAGCCTTCGGCGAAAGGAGCCTTATGGCTACTCTAACCGGCCCCACTTGAAGCATAGGCGTTTTCATGGGAGCTACCGTGGCTATCCCGAAGGCCTTAAGCTGGGGGCAACTGAGATGATGTACGCACACCACGTGATGAACCAGGATGGTATGCCGGAGCTCGTTGCACTTGCCGACGGTATCGAACGTGCATTCAACCACATCGGGAGGAGCAGGCAGCTGTCTCCAGAGGACATCGGAGACGTCATAGAGTATCAGCAGACTATGACTGCTCCGGATCCTAGACCTAGTGGCTGCGCTGGATGCGGAAAGAAGAAGTAGATGAGTGACCTGCTGCGCGCTCTAAGGCACACGACCATCTTCGGGCAGCCTGCAACGCAGTACTGGGTAGACGTCGTACTTTGGGAGCATTTCTTCACCTATAATGAGGTTAGGTGCATTATCGAGCTGGGCACCGGGACCGGAGGAATGTCCTTGGTATTTGCCCTACACGCAAAGCAACGGGGAACGCAGTTCTATACCTTCGACACCAAGCGGTGGGCGGAGTACTTAGATTTGCCCCTAGCGCATGAGTTTGTTGCGGGTAGCTTCTTTGCGTTGGACGTGTTCTCTGAGGGGGGGCGGGAGCGCATTCTAGATTTACTAGGGGCGCCGAGCCTACACCCCCTGTTGCTCTACTGTGACAATGGCGACAAGCGCAGAGAGATGGCCGAGTACGTACCGCACCTGCTCGAGGGCGACTATGTGGGTGTCCACGACTGGCCAAACGAGTTCGGGCCTGAGGATGCCGCTAAGTTGTCACGCCACATTACGCCTCTGTACCACGACGAGGCGGAGAGGCTGAACGGCCTGACTAGGATATGGGAGGTCCAGACGTGACCGAAGATATTAGTTACAAGGAAGTGCCAGCCCACCTAACTCCGCCGGAGAGGGAGTGGCTGAGGGAGATAGCAGAGCAGACGGTGAAGCGGTTCCCCGCTACCCCCTGTGCTCCGCTGTTTGTGCACATAGGCGTTATGCATGGAGGCAGCCTACATTGTAGTCGTGCAGGTGCCCCGAACGCAACACTTGTCGGGGTGGACCTGAATCTGGATACCCTGCGCGGAGACCCCCAAGCGGTCCTACTGCAGGGTGACAGCATGGTATTGGGACAGCACTGGGAGACACCCATACACTTCCTGTTCATGGACGGAGCGCATGACTGGCCGTCGATCCTACTAGACATAGAGGTCTGGGCGCGGTCTGTTGTAGTCGGGGGCATCATGGCCTTCCACGATGCTGATTATCATCACGTGACGACTGCCATCCAGAAGTGGGGAGGTAAGGGCTGGCCTGAGATCAAGCTACAGCCTCCAAACACACCCCACACAGCACTCAGGATCAGAGCGTTTCGGAGAGGCCCGGGATGAAGCTGTTGATTGCAGGCTTCGATGGACTAGACTCAGAGCTCCTTCGGCTTACGGAGCTACCTGCTCTCGTAGCGCTTCGCGAGACGTCCCAGTGGGGGACGTTGCGATCCGCAGAGATGGAGACTGGTGCGAGCTGGACGACGATCCTGACCGGGTGGCTCGTGGAGACACACGGTCTTAGGGGCTTCATGGGGGCAAACGCTAGTGGTAACGTCCACTTCTACGGGCGTCCGCACGACTACATCTTCGACGTGTTGGCAGGCGCTGGGTACACCGTGGGGGTAGTTAACTTCCCCACGATAGACGTGCCCAGGGCTATTGGTGAGGGTAGTTGGACCATTGGCGGCTGGCCCTATGAGCCGAGGACCTATCCGGGCACCCTTAAGGTGCCTTCGGACTACTACACGGATATTGCTGACTACGGCAAGCGCGCCGTACCACCTAGGGAGCCTGAGGACATACCACACCATCACATGTGGTGGCCACACCTGGTGATAGACGTTGCTGAGTACTTCGAGTTCGCATGCAAGAACCAGCGAACGCGCATCGAAGTCGCTGCAGCACAACCGCCTGTGGACGTGTTGATGGTGCAGTGTAACGTGATGGACCGAGCAGGGCATCTGCTCACCCACCACCCAGACTATGCGGGGGTTGGGGCGGACCATTCTACGTACAGTCAGTTCCTTCAGGTCGTTGAGTGGAGCGTCAAGGAGATGCTCGCACGCTTCCAGCCAGAGTTCTTTGCTTTAGTGTCTGACCACGGCTATCGTGCGCGAGCGCACTGTCCTGAAGGCGTGTGGGTCCTACAAGGCCCCGATGTGCTCCCGATGCGATTCGATACGGAGCAGGAATGCTTCATGCCAACCGTATTAGACGCGTTAGATATCGTGGTTGCCCGCGACGGCCCTTCGGTACTACATAGACAGTCCGTTCAGGAGGCACAGACCGCAACGCTAGAAGCGCTAGGTTACTTATGAAGATCGCTTCGGTACAAACAGCGGCCTTCCCGAAGGTTTGGCCGCCTGTAACGGTACTCATAGTAACGTACAAGAGGCCCGAGCTTATTCGGCGGGTTATTCAGCGCTACGAGATGTACTTGCAGTACCCTGGACAACTCCTGTGGAGGATTGCAGATGATGGTAGTCCTCCTGGGTACGTCCCAGCTCTACTAGCGGAGTTCTCCCGCCTAAACCTCCAGGCAACCGTAACGGACCGCGGTGGTTTCGGCGCGAACCTTAACAACGGGTTGCAGGCGTCCTTCAAGGACTCGCCCTACGTCTTCCTCACGGAGGACGACTGGGTGATGCTCGATTACATTAACGTAACCAAGGGAGTCTGGCTATTAGAAAACGAACCCAAGATCGGCCTTGTTCGGTACGACGAGATAGGGGTTGACATGCGTTACGAGGCTGCGGTGTTGAAACACGCAAGCATGACCGGGAGAGACATGTGGGTTCGTTACTTCGTTGCGGACAGAGGAGCAAGTCGCTACGCTTATCCTGGAGGTCACCCAAACCTTGTACACAAGCGTTACTACGATGCATATGGCTTCTACAAGGAGGGAGGAGAGATTGCAAGCGTAGAGAGAGCGTTCACTGAGGTTCTAGCGAAGCAACCTGGGCCCGAGATCGTTGTGATGTCGGAGAACGTGGGCGTTCCTAGGTTTGTACACCAGGGGAAGACCTGGAAGGGTACCCCTGAGGGAGACCCCAACTATGGAAAGCGATGAGGGTCAATCAGTTTACCCGGGAATGCGTAGAGGCACGGGGCCAACCCATCATGAATAGTGCGTGGCCGCCCATTACGGTACTGATGTATACCTACAGTCGCCCTGTGAAGATTCGGAGGGCCTTAGCCTCTCTCAAGGAGCACTTAAAGTACAGCGGTGAATTACTCTGGAGGATAGCGGATGACGGTAGCTCTCCTGGGTATCTGGACGGTATCGCTGCCGACTTTCCTGAGCTAGAGTTGCAGTGGACGGTTACGGACCGCAAGGGGTTTGGTGCCAACGCCAACAAAGGTTACCAGGCGCGTACCACAAAGTATGTTCTTCCTTCCGAGGACGACCTTTTAGTCGTACGGGATCTCGACTTGGATCGGGGTATCACGTTAATGGAGGGGGTGCCTGGGATCGGAGCGTTGCGCTTCGGGGCTGCCGTCATCGACACGGTTCTCCTTGGCCGCGCATTCCTGGGCCCTCCACCAATGGGATACTACATATTCGACCGTGCTCGAAGCAAGTATTGGAATCCTTGTGGGCATCCAACTCTTATACGCCCAAGCTTCTACAAGGCCTACGGCTACTTACCAGAGGGTGTGGCGGTTGACCAGGTAGAGCTAGCATGGACTAGACAGGCTAAAGGACCCGGTCCGGAGGTTGCAATCTTGCCCCAATATGTAGGCGGCCATCCGTTTGTTCACCTCAGCGCAGATCGCCTTGGTAGGACAGAGAGGGATGCGGGCCACATGATTGCACGAGGAAAGGTACCGAAATGAATGTGCTCGTCACTGGAGCGGCGGGGTTCATAGGTAGTAACCTGTGCGAGGCGCTAGGACAGCTCCCTGACGTTACCTTGCTAACATTCGAACGAGGGGATACCGACCAGGGACTGCGTAGTCGCTTGGAGAAGGCCGACCTCGTGTACCATCTCGCCGGGGTTATGCGTCCCGATGATGAAACGGAGTTTGAGACGGTCAACGTAGGCCTTACGCGTAGGATATGTAATCACTTATTGGATGCTAAGCGCGCGATTCCAATTGTTTTCACCTCGTCAATTCAGGCTGCGGAGGGTAACCCATACGGAAGAAGCAAACGTCAGGCCGAGGTTGTACTTGGCGATTATGTTGCGGAGAGCGGTGTATATGTTTCTATACACAGGCTCGGGAATGTTTTCGGTAAGTGGGCGCGACCTAACTATACCTCAGTGGTCGCAACCTTCTGCCATAACATCGCCCGCGACCTAGAGATTGAGATTTCCGATCCGATGTGTGAGATATCCCTGATCTACATAGACGATGTCGTGCATCGCTTTATAGAAGAGCTAGAGTTCCCCCAGGAAGACAGAGAGTACCCTGGCCTCCTACTGAGGTGCGCGTCGCATGCAATCACCCTAGGACGGCTAGCGGAGTTGATCCGCTCGTTCCGCAGGATGGAGGACGACCTAATACTGCCCGACCTAAGCGACGCCTTCGTTCGTAAGCTCTACGCAACCTACACGTCGTATCTTCCCAGGTTCACCTATCCGCTGGATAAGAAATGCGACAGTCGAGGCTGCCTGGCCGAGTTTGTCAAGTCCGAGCATGCCGGTCAAATCTTCGTGTCTAGCACGGAGCCTGGCGTGACACGTGGCAATCATTACCACAGGACTAAGACCGAAAAGTTCCTGGTGCTGTCAGGGCGTGCTCGCATACAGCTTCAACACATGCTAACTGACGAGGTTACTGCGATTACAGTTTTGGGGGAGGACATGACTGTAGTAGATATTCCTCCGGGCTACATGCACTCGATTGAGAACGTAGGCCGTGAGCCGCTAACCACCCTGTTCTGGGCATGCGAGCCCTTCGATCCCGAGAAGCCGGATACCTACAGAAGGGAAGTTGCGTAGTGTACTTCAAGGACAAGCGCATTCTGATTACCGGAGGCACCGGCTCCTTTGGGCGTGCTGCTACTCGACAGCTGCTGCAGGAGCACGCCGTACGTGAGGTACGCATCTTCTCTCGGGACGAGAGGAAGCAGTGGGAGATGATGCACGAGCTGAAGGACGATCGTGTTACGTACATACTTGGGGACATACGGAACTTGGAGTCTTTACGCCCTACGTTGGAAAGCATCGAGGTCGTCTTCCATGCAGCCGCCCTGAAGTACGTGCCGCGATGTGAGTACAACGTTCTTGAGGCTGTGCTCACGAATGTTATTGGTACTGCAAACCTCGTACGGGCTGCAAAGGAGGCCTGCGTGAGTGTTCTGGTAGGTCTGAGTACGGACAAAGCCGTGCTGCCTGTTAACGTCTACGGTATGACGAAGGCATTGATGGAGCGGTTGCTTATCAATGCGAATCAGGACCTTGGGGGTTTCCCGACGAGATACCTTTCAGTACGCTACGGAAACGTAGTTGGCTCTAGCGGCTCTGTAATACCCTTCTTCGCTAATCAGATTAGGAAGGGCGGTCCGGTGACGATTACCGACCCTAACATGACGCGGTTCTGGTTCACTCTGGATCGCGCCGTAGCCCTGGCCCTCAACGCTGCGATCCTTGGAGTGGGAGGCGAAGTATTTGTTAGCGAGATTCCCTCGTCTACCATGCATGACCTAGCCACGGTTATGATAGGGGACAAGGACATCGAGCTTAAGGTTATAGGCACGCGGCCAGGAGAGAAGGTCCACGAGCAGCTTGTGTCAGGGAACGAGGCGTATCGGACTAACGAGGTAATGGATGGATATGTTATCCTACCGCAGATACCCCTCAGGGCTATACAGGGGTTCTACGGTACGTTCGAGGGTATTGCTGGTCCGTACTCCTCGAACGACGCGTTGATGTCACAGGAAGAACTGCAAGGGCTACTTGCCCAGGAAGGTTGGCTGTAATGCATGAGGATGCTATCGTCATTGGCGGGTTAGGTGTCGTTGGTAAGGCTACGTGTAGAGCGTTAGGCATCGGGGCCATCTACGATTATAAGGGCCTCGAGGATCTTGGCAACGCTAGTGTGGGTGGAGCTACTGGAGCGGCCATCGCCTTGGCACGTTACATCTTCCTGTGCCTGCCCACGCCGACGGTTAGGGGCAAGTGCGACACAAGCGCGCTCCGGCAATACATTAAGGACTTCGGTCCCGGCCATGTATACGTTATTCGATCGACGGTACCTCCAGGAACCGCGGAGGACCTAATGGAGGAGTTCTTGGGGACTCTTATCGTGTCCAACCCCGAGTTCCTTACGGAATCAACCGCTGACCAGGACGCCCTACACCCAGATCTAGTAGTTCTGGGTGCGCCTATGGACTGGGTGCTCCAGGACGTGTGGTGTCGCTTCTATCGCGATATAGATGCTAAGCGCGTTATCTTCACTGATAACCGCACAGCGGAGTTTATCAAGTACGCGATCAACACGTTCTACGCGACGAAGGTGCTCTTCGCGAATGCGCTATACGACGTCGCTGAAAGCGTTGGTGTCGACTACGGTGTGGTACGTGATGCCATGTACGCAAGGAAGTGGGTTGGGCGCAACCATCTAACTGTACCCTGGAAGGGAAAACGTGGTGTCGACGGCAAGTGCCTACCTAAAGATCTGGAGGCCTTTGCGACGTATTCGCACAGCGAGTTCTTCGAGTACATGCAGGCCGAGAGTCAGGCCTATCGCGGTGAGGACTAGACATGTCCCTTGAGAAGCTTGGTGGCATGCACACATTCTATCGCTGGCCGAATCCTGCCAGGGGGGAGTTCTCCCGTCCGTTTGGTGGCATCGTAGAGGTATTGCGTCAGTACTCCAGATTCCTTCCTGTCTTTGGGTGGCTAGAGGTTAATAAGGAGGAGGATGCTGATCTGGTCGTTGGACATCTGGGCACGGAGACGAAGCGCCTGGATGTTTTTCACCTGCATGGGCTTATGCCCACAGCCGAACCAGGTAGCTCGTCGCAGGACTACGCAACGAACGCTATAATTATTGACAACATTCGACGGGCAGGAAGGGTCGTATGCGTCTCTGATTGGGTGGCCGACATGCTGCGAAGAGACATGCATATGTCCCCTGAGGTTGTCGGGCATGGATTTGACTGGGAGGTGTGGCAGGAGGTTCCACCCGTAACTTTCAACGATACACGTCCGAAGGTTCTGTGGAACAAGACACGTAACTGGGGCGTGTGTGACCCGACAGTTGTTGTAGAGCTAGCGAGGCGTCTCCCAGACCTAGACTTCGTGACGACGTTCCTACCTCGAGGAATGGATACGCGTAGTGCGCCTTCGAATATCAAGGTGACTGGGTTGCTATCGCGTTGGGACGCGTGGGGTCTGCAAAAGGCTGCGGATATCTACCTCGGTACTACGAAGGAGACCTTTGGCGTTGGTGCTCTTGAGGCAATGGCGTCCAGGGCACCGGTTGTAGGCTTTAGACACGGAGCGACGCCCCAAGTTGTTGGCGATTGCGGACTCTTTGTGCTCCCGGGGGACTACGACGGCCTCGCTCGCGTGCTGAAGGAGGCACTCGCACGGAAGGAGGAACTCGGCGCCTTAGGACTAGCACGTGTACAGGGACACTTCACCTGGTCGAAGGTTGTGCTTCAGATTGCTAACATCTACAAGGACGTACTTTTCGGGCTCACACCGAAGAGCCCGAGAGTCACCGTTGTTGTACCCTGCCACAACAAGGCGAAGTATGTAGCCGAGACTATAAAGAGCATTCAAGAACAGACCTTCGAGGACTGGGAGCTCGTTGTGGTCGATGACGCCTCCACAGATAACAGTCCGGATGTGATTACCGAGGCCATTCAGGGAGAGACCCGTGCGCGGTTCATACGACACGCGGAGAATCGCGGCGTGGCGCATGCGCGGAACACTGGTATTCGGGCGGGTACGGGTGAGTACATCTGGTGTATAGACGCGGATGACGCTTGTGACCCGTCGTACCTTAAGACAATGGTAGAAGGCCTTCAGGGAGACCAGAGGTTAGCTATTGTCTATACAGGCCTGAAGGTCATGGATGCGAGGGGCAAGCTCCGCAGTGAGGAGCATACGTGGCCACTCCCGTACGACCCAAATAAGGGCACTGTAGGGAATCAGATACCTACGAGCTGTCTGTACAGGCGTATCTGGTGGGAACGTGTTGGAGGCTACCGGCAGAGATACGCTCCACGCGGAGCAGGCCAGGAGGACGCAGATTTCTGGGTGCGTATTCTGTCAAGTGGTGGTGGGGCCAAGATGGTCTCGAAGAAGGGACTGTTCCACTACCGCTTTCACGAGGAGCAGGTAACGCGTGTGCATAGGGATGACTGGAACAGGGACACGTACTTTAGCGGACACCCACATGTTGCCGATGGAAAGCACCCCCTCGCCTCACAGCTTGGGGTGCCCCCGGGGGGCTCTTGGGATGTAAGGAACTACGACACGCCCGAGGTATGCGTTATCATACCTGTCGGTCCCGAACACATTAAGCCCATGATTGATGCTCTGGACTCAGTCGAGGCGCAGACCTTTCGCAACTGGGAACTATGCGTCGTGAACGATTCAGGAGTGGAACTTGATCTTACAGCCTGGCCCTACGTACGGCTGGTCACTACTGAGGGCGCAGTCGGGCCAGCAACCGCAAGGAATCTTGGCTTACGGGCCACAAGTGCCCCGACCGTCGTTTTCCTTGATGCGGACGACTATCTTGAGCCCAGGTTCATAGAGAGAACCCTTACAGTTTGGAGGGAGGCTCCGGACTACTGGGTCTACACTGATCTCTACGAAGGACTCGCGGACGGAACACGTGAGATACGTACAATGCATCAGTGGGATGCCAAACGCTTGTGGCGAAAGGGCGTCTCAGCTGTTACTGCATTGTATCCGAGGAAGATACTTAATACTGTAGGCGGCTTTGATGAAACGGTCCAAGTGCCACATGAGGACTGGGATCTCCATATCAGGCTTGCAAAGGCAGGCTTCTGTGGGACACATCTGGCCGAAGCTTTGTTCACGTATCGCACATACATGGGCCTGCGCCGCATTGAGGGCACAAAAGATAAGGTAGGCGCTCTAGACATCAGGGCGCGCCACCGTGAGGAGGATGTTATGGGGGGTTGTGGGGGCTGTAGTAAGAGACGCCCCGCGCGTGCTATTGCGAGGACCGCAGGAGCTGCGCGGACGCCAGAGCCTGTCGTGGACGAGCACGTCGCGGATGATAGCTGGGTCTGGATGGAGTACACTGGCCCTGTGAAGGTGGACCAGGTGTTTCGTGGTAGAGCTGGGGGTCGCCGGTATCTCTTCGGGGACAATCCCCACCACAAGAGGAAGCGGGTTCATCCGGATGATGTGTCGCGCTTCAGTAGGAAAGTGTTCCTTCACGTCGTCTCTGGCCCTGGAGGATAGCGATGGCGCGTGCAATTCCTGAAACGTTGCTAAGCCTTGAGAGGTTCGCGAAGATATTAGGGCTCAACCCACTTCACTTCTGCTCTGCTCAGAGTACACTGCTAAGGGCAACGTCTGAGTGTAGTGACATCTGGTACCAGTATCAGTGGCAGGACGCACAGGGGAAGGTAAGCAGAGAGCAGATCGCGGAGCTTATCGCGGAGGCTGAAGAAGACCTTGCGCGCGAGCTGGGGTTCTGGCCAGCTCCGGTGTGGATCACAGGAGAGGCGCAGCCGTACCCACGCCCTTACCGTCCGGAGCTTACGGGTACGGGAATAAGCATACGTGGCCGCTGGAAGTCCGTTGTGCTCGAGCATGGACACGTCCAATATGGAGGGATTCGCGCAACAGAGCTTCTAGGTACTGAGGGCTTCGTTGCGCAAGACGCAGACGGGGACGGTTTTGCTGAATGGGCAGTGTTCACTGTAACTGTCGAGGCTGGCCTTGAGGCTTGTGAGGTACATGCGTTCTTCAAGGAGTTCGAAGCTGTCGACGCTGTGAACTGTCGTACAGACCCGTCGAGTACAGGGGCGGATCCTACGTGGGAAGTACGTGACATCTATGCGTCTGTCAGCGGCACAACCCTCACTGTGCGTGTACATAAGTGGAACCTCCTTCAACCTCAGCTACAGGAGGGGCACGATGCTGGTGTCATCGATGCCGACGTGGCGGAAAACTATGTGGATGAGATTGTGTTCTATCGCGAGTATGCCGACCGGAGTCACCAGGTTACGTTCCTGTGGGGTGATGACGCGGTCTGTCTTGACCAGGCTTGTGCCTGGGCTAGTCAGGCTGGGTGTATACGCGTGAAGAACTCCGCAGCAGCTACCGTTACTCTTATTCCGGCTACTTGGGTTGCGATCGAGGAGACGTATGCCCCAGCAAGTTGGGTACAGTCAATGGAGCCAATGGCCTTCTGGGCGTACTACAAGGCGGGCTTTGTGCCCCCGCGTGGCCTTGTAGGGTGTGAACCCCTTAGCGACTTCTGGGCTAGAATGATTGCGATACTTGCGGCTTCCCGCATTGAGAGTCCTATGTGCTCATGCGAGAATGTTCGGACTTTGGTAGACAAGTGGCGCGATGACAAGTCAATGAGTTCCAAGACGCGTGCGTACCACTCGACATCCTTGACCCTGATGAATCCCCTAGGAACGCGCGTGGGTGAGGAGTACGTCTGGAAGCGTGTCGGACGATACATGGGGGAGGCAGCAGGACGGTGAGCCCTGGCATAGTGCGAGTCTCTATTCTTGGTGCACACATAGACATCAACGCATTGGACAAGCAAATGCGTGCTGTTTCGCGTGCTCTCGCGGAGCAAGCGAAGAAGGACCTTGAGAAGGTAGTCCGCAACTGGGACCACAAGCCAGCGATTGTCGTTTGGGGTCCCGCGCGCCGCGGTATGCACCTGACTACGACTGTGGGTCCTGCAAAGAACGATGAGAACTGGCAGATCTTCCAATGGGTGGATCAGGGAACGAAGAGCGCGGGCAAAGTCTGGGTGAAGGGTAGGCGTGGATTCGGGCCGCCCTCAATGCCGATCCGTCCTGGGAAGGGAACGGGGGGTGACGCAGTAACACGAACAAGTCCCGGAAGCCTTGTAAGTGGAGGTAAGGGCGGCGGCGAGATCGAAGATCCCTTCTTCGTTAAGTCGTTCATACACAAAGGTATTGAGGCACGCGACTTCACGGGGACGATTGCAATGAAGTTTAATCGAGGCGGCCCAGGAAGCCCGCGCGAGCAGATTACCAAGGGGTTAGGCGCGGTCTTCATGATGCAGAAGAAGAAGTCGCGTTTGAGATCGTACTACCCCTCACGTTACGGGTAGTACGAATTGGAGAGAGACGGGGGTGACTTCCTCCGCGTAGGTTTACCTTGGAGGTAACATACAATGAGTAACAAGAATTTCGTCAAGTCGGGGATGGCCTCCGTTTTTCTCATGGATACGTGTGGGAGTCGCGCACAGTGGCAGGGATGCTTACGTGTTAGCGGCCTCACACGTGGGCGTGGCGCGATCACCTCGCACTACTGTCGCACGGGGGAGGACATCCGAGAGGTTGTTGGCCGAACTCGGGCTGCACCCGAGCCGATCAAGCCAACAGTGGAAGCTCCTTCAGAGATCCTATGGTCGTGGTTGCATCGTGTTTGTCCCTTCACCATGGTCGTAGGATGGAAGAAGTGTGCTTCGCAGGCTGAAGTAACGAAGTGGGACGCACAGTTCGATCGACTGATGTACCTGCCCGATGCGTCCATCGAGACGGACGAGTTTACCGAGAACGTCACGATGGGCCTGGATGACGACTCTGCTATCACAGGGCAGCGCGCTTCTCTACATGTGGACGACTGGATCCTCTGGGAGAGACACGACGTCGTGCAGATCGGGGAGAGTGAGTCCTGGGCCGGTGGTACGGACGACATCCTGGCGGCTGCTTACTGCGGTGGTCCCCTGTGCGGGGCTTGCGCAACTACCTGTGTACAGCCATACGATGCCGGTTGCGAGACGATCTGGCTAGGTGGCGAGAACGGCTTCCTGTACCTGTCGGTTGACGGTGGAGTAACCTGGACGAACAAGCAGGGCGTAGGCGCTGGACAGTTGGACCTGTCTGATATAACCTACACCCTCCTGGATGTCACGGCGCTCTACTGTGATCGTGATGTCGTCATCGTCGCAACTGAGGACGGCTGCATGCACTACAGTCATGATGGCGGTACGACCTGGACAACCCTAGTGGCCTGTCCATACATGACTGTGGCGTTCGCTGAGTACCTGGGAACTATCTTTGCTGTCGGCAATGGTATCTGGTACTCGACGGATAACGGTGTAACCTGGACGCAGATCGAGACTGGAGCGTTCGTGGACATCCACATGTCCAACGACGGTGTGGGTGTAGCTGTCACGGCCACAGCGACGTACATCAGCCAGGTCGGAGGCCTAGCGTGGTCCACGATCACAGCAAGCGGCCTAGCTGGGCAAAGCGCAGTGCAGCGTGTGGACTGTCGCATCTGGGTGATGGGTAGCGATGGTGCATCGTACACGAATGACGAAGGAACAACCTGGGTGGTTGTCGATACCGATAACTGGACCAACTTCCTCTTCCTGAACTGCTACATCGGCTATCGGCTGGCTGCCTCAGGTGAGACGAACGACATGGAGCTCACGCTGGACGGAGGACACACCTGGTGGGCACTCGCCGTAGCAGGCATCGTAGCAGAGGAGCTGACGCAGATCGTGGCGTGCTACGATCGCTTGCTGGTAGCTGGCGAAGAGGGCTTCGTCGCGCAGCTAGTCCTGTTCGAAAGAATGATCGCGTAGACAAGACATTTGTAAGGGACACGCGTTCCCGAAGGGAGCCTAAGTGGAGAAAAAAGTATCCCGCCAAGATATTCCTAACGTGGAGGGTGCTGAGCGGATTCTCTTTCAGTACGATCCGACAGAGGGTGTGTTTCAGGCACTGTTACCCTCAGGAGCTACACCAGCAATCCGTTCTGTAAACCCACGTATTATGTCGAGGCTCATACAACACTTCTCGGCGCAGGAGCCACAGATTCCGAAGGTAACTGTTGCTGTACCGGGACACAAAATAGCCCAAACGTTCGACGAGCCTGAAAGTAAGGTGTACCAGGAGGCACACAACACGTGGCAGATGCAGTTCATGAATGCCTTGTTATTCCGGTGTATTTGGGATGCTTTGATTGTGCCTGAGGACGACGATTGGGCGGTAAAATACACAAGGGGCGATTTCCCTGTACCTGCCGAGGGTCCGGAACGCTCGGAGATGTATGCTGAAGAAGTATACCCAACACTTCTAGGTCTCTCCGAACCCGCGGACCAGGTAGCGTTTACAGAGGCCGTGCGCCAACTATCCATGCCCACAGACGAAGTTGTGGAGGCTGTCAGACGCAAATTTCGCGACGCGCTGGCGCAGGACGGCGCTAACGAGTCTAAGGCTTCCGGAGGGGGAGTTCACGTCGAACATCGAGATGGAGGAACTCCAAGCGCTAGCGAGATTTCAAATACCAGGAACGTTCAGGTGGGAGATGCCATTAGCTGAGCGTTGCTTTTATCTTGCTGCTGCACGCGACCGGGCGGACATGGAGGCAATTAGCTACATGACTGATAAAGAGAAGGACAATCTCGGGAGCGCTTTAAGCTTCGTACGTATCGAGGAAGAGGACGATGGCAGACGTTAAAGACGCCCAAATCTGGCGATTCGTATACCAGTTCATAGTAGAGGGCTGGGAACAGTCTAAACGTTCCCTCCAGGCATTCGACCAGGCTACAGTTGCGGCTGCCACGGGTACAGAGAAGCTTACTAGAGCCGAGTGGGA
>Ga0307377_10001219_pt1 | contig 33610 bp, 31 predicted proteins | sample TR3MG_FD_202535 | JGI IMG/M metagenome (GOLD analysis project Ga0307377, IMG submission 202535) | Soil microbial communities from Risofladan, Vaasa, Finland - TR-3 | ecosystem: Environmental > Terrestrial > Soil > Coastal area > Acid sulfate soil | place: Finland: Risofladan, Vaasa | collected... | reverse complement strand
ATGGAGTGACGCCGGTAGGGTATAGCGGGAAACGGCTATGCCTCCCGTGTTTGGAAAGGGGATGCGCCGATCACCTCTGTGTGTGGCCTCCTAGCGGATGCGCCTTCTCGTGGGGGTGCCTGTCTTCGTGAGTGAGGTGTGATCTGCGGCGGCGTTCCTTTCTGGGACGCCGCTTTTCATTCTGCTTGAGATGTAATGAGGAGGTGAACCATCAACGATATCCTGCGCGGCCTGCTTGAGGCCATTCGCCTGATCGCCACGCGCGACCCGGCGCTGTTCGAAATCGTCGCGCTGTCGTTGCGCGTGTCGGGCATCGCGCTCCTGTTCAGTACGGTGATCGGCATCCCGCTGGGTGCCGTGCTGGGGCTGAGCCGTTTCGTCGGGCGGCGGCTGATCATCGCGCTATTGTACACCGGCATGGGCTTCCCGCCGGTCGTCGTCGGCTTGTTCGTCTACCTGATGCTCTCCCGCAGCGGCCCCTTGGGGCAACTGCACTGGCCGCTCATCCCCGCCCTCTTCACTCCGGGCTCCATGATCGTCGCGCAATGCATCATCTCGTTCCCGCTGGTGGCAGGCTTCACCATGGCCGCCGTCATGGGCGTGGACCCCCAACTGCGCCAGCAGGTGCAGGCGCTGGGCGCTACCCACTGGCAGACGACCTTGACCGTGCTGGCCGAAGCGCGGGTAGGCGTGATCGTCTCCGTGATCGCGGGCTTTGGCAGCATTATCTCTGAAGTCGGCGCGGTGATGCTGGTGGGGGGCAACATCGAGCACAAGACCAGAGTATTGACCACCGCCATCGTGCTGGAGACGCGCAAGGGCACGTTCGACCTGGCCATCGCCCTGGGCGTGGTCCTGTTGGGCTTGTCGTTTATCACCAACGTGGCCATGCTCTACCTGCAAGGAAAGGCGTTCGACGAATGAGCGAGCCCATCTACCAGTTGCAGGGTGTCACCAAGGTGTACAACGGCCGGCGGGTGCTGGACGTCGAGCGCCTGGACATCCGCCGGGGCGAGATCTTTGCCCTGGTCGGCCCCAGCGGCGCCGGCAAGAGCACCTTGTTGCGCTTGCTGAATTTCCTGGAACACCCCACCGGAGGCACCATCCGCTTCCTGGACGTCGAATTCAGTGCCACCCGGCCGGTGCCGCTGGAACTCAAGCGCCGCGTGACGACTGTGTTTCAACGCCCAATCCTGCTCAACCGCAGCGTGTGGGCCAACGCTAACTTTGGCCTGCAACTGCGCGGCCAGCGCGACGCCGCCCGCCGGATCGAGCAAGCGCTGGAGCAGGTGGGGCTGGGCCGGCTGGCCCGCCAGCCGGCGCGCACCCTTTCCGGGGGAGAAGCCCAGCGCGTGGCGCTGGCCCGGGCCATGGTTCTGGAGCCGGACGTGCTGTTGTTGGACGAGCCCACCGCCAACCTGGATCCGTACAACGTGGGACTGATCGAAGACATCGCGCGCACGCTGAACCGCGACCGTGGGATCAGCATCGTGCTGGTGACCCACAACGTCTTTCAGGCCAAACGGCTGGCTGAGCGGGTCGCGCTGCTCCTGGAGGGTCGCATCGTCGAGATCGCCGACGTAGGCCCCTTTTTCCAGTCCCCCGCCGATCCGCGCACCGCCGCCTTCGTGCGAGGGGAGATGGTGTACTGAGGTTGGTGGTTGGAAGTTGGAAGTTGGATGGTAGACGTGAAGCGTGTTGTGTGTTGCGTGACGGAACACGCAACACGCAACACGGAACACGAAACACGTAAGAGTATGCAACCCATCATCTCATTTTAGGAGGAGACCCATGTGGAAGAAAGCATTGGCTTTACTGAGCGTTTTGGTCGTGCTGGGCGGTGTCCTGGCCGGCTGCGGGGGTACGCCCCCGGTGACCCAGGCCCCGCCTGAGCCGACGGCAGTGCCCGTCGAGCCGACCCAGGTGCCGCAGCCCACTGCCGTGCCGGCGGAGCCGACGGCGGTACCCGCTGAGCCAGGGACGTTGATCCTGGCCACCACTACCAGTACCCAGGATTCGGGCCTGCTGGACGTCATCCTGCCGGACTTCCAGCAGCAGTACAACGTCCAGGTGGACGTCGTCGCCGTCGGCACTGGCCAGGCCATCAAGTTGGGCGAAGATGGCAACGCCGACGTGCTCCTGGTGCACACCCGCGCCCAAGAGGACGCCTTCATGGAGGCCGGTCACGGCGTGCGCCGCGAGGACGTGATGTACAACGACTTTATCATCGTCGGTCCGGCCAGCGACCCGGCCGGCATCAAGGGGGGCACCAGCGCGGTTGAGGCGTTCCAGAAGATTGCCCAGACTCAGTCCCCCTTCATCTCGCGTGGTGACGACTCGGGCACACACAGCAAGGAAAAGTCCATCTGGAAAGCGGCCGAGATCGAGCCAGCCGGCGATTGGTACATCTCGGCCGGGCAAGGCATGGGGGCGGTGCTGACGATGGCGGACGAGCAGCAGGCCTACACCCTCAGCGACCGCGCCACCTACCTGGCCCGCACGCTGGAGGGGCTTCAACTGGAGATCCTGGCCGAGGGTGACCCGCTCCTGTTCAACCCCTACGGCGTGCTCGCCGTCAACCCGGACAAGGGTCCGCACATCAAGGCCGACCTGGCGAACGCCTTCATAGAATGGATCATCTCGGTGCCTACCCAGGAAAAGATCGGCCAGTTCGGCGTGGACAAGTTTGGCCAGTCGCTCTTCGTCCCCAATGCGGCTCCCTGGCGAGCGGCACATCCCAGCGGTGCGGACTGAGTATGGCGCTTTTCGAACAGCATCTCTTGACCTGTCGGCTGAGGTCTTGTATACTATGCCCGTCCGTTCGACAGTGATGCTGACTCTCACCCCCAGCCCCTCTCCCTACCACGGAGAGGGGAGTGTGCTCCCTCTCCCCCTCGGGGAGAGGGCAGGGGTGAGGGGCGCTCGTTCGTGCAAGTAATCTTTGTGGCAAGGAGTACGATGAGCCTGCTACGCGACACAACCGGCCGCTTACACATCCAGACCCCGCTCATGGCCGAGTCTCTGATGGACAAGGCGCTTCTGGACAGCACCGAGACGGAGACCGTCTTCCGTGCCCTGCCCGACCTCAACGTCGTCAAGTTGGGCGGACAGAGCATCATAGATCGAGGACGCCCGGTGGTGCTGCCTTTGGTGGAAGAGATCGTCGCCGCCCGCGCTGAGTATCAACTGCTGGTCATGACTGGCGGCGGCACCCGCAGTCGCCACGTCTACTCCATCGCCCTGGACCTGGGGATGCCCACCGGGGTGCTCGCCAAACTGGGTGCCAGCATCAGCGAGCAGAATGCCCTCATGATCTCGATCCTGCTGGCCCCCCACGGCGGCATCAAGATCAGCCACGAAGACGTGGTCAAGTTGCCCGCCTACATGGCGCTCGGCTCGATCCCGGTGATGCACGCCATGCCCCCCTACGGCCTGTGGGAGGAACCGGCGGCGCGGGGGCGCATCCCCCCGCACCGCACCGACAGTGGCGTCTTTCTCACCGCCGAGGTGGTCGGCGCCCGGCGCTGCATCCTGGTCAAAGACGAGCGAGGGCTGTACATGGCCGATCCCAAGAAGGATCCCACCGCCGACTTTATCCCGGAGATCGAAGTGAACGACCTGCTGGCACTGGACCTTTCGGACCTGGCGGTGGAGCGGGCCATGCTGAGCGCATTGGCGCACGCCCGCAACGTGCGCGAGGTCTTTATCATCAACGGGCGGGAGCCGGGCAACCTGACCCGCGCGCTGGCGGGGGAGAACCCAGGGACGCGCATCTACCGCCGCGCATAAAGAAACCCGGTTCTTGGGGTTTGTAGTGGCGACTTCAGTCGCTTTTCCCCCTCTGGCAACGACTGAAGTCGCCGCTACGAACCTTCTATCCGTCACTGCCAACTCTTCAGCACCAGCGGGAGGTACAAGCGGCATCCTGCCGCTGCCCCGGGCCAGAAGCCGCCGATCAGCACGTAGCCACCACCCTGCAGCGCTGCGCCCGGCTCCGGCTGGCCGGCCGTGCCAGTCAACGTGTAGCCCTCGCTGCTGGCCGTACCCCCACCACCGTCTATCGTGAACCACGATAGGTCATAACCCGCACCGGGCAACGTCACCGCGCCACCTGCCTGCGCGCGGACCACGGCCGCCGAAACGACCAGGAACAAGGCGAGCGCTGCCAGCCTCCCGAGTCCGCCTGTTACTGCCGCCTGTTTCATGTCTGCATCCCCCCTACGGGCACGTGCTGGCGCGAAACGCATAGTTCTCGTCGTAGACCCCGGCGCAGGTCACGGTGCCGCCGCCGGTGACTACGGCCCTGCCAGCCAACTGGGAAGCGCCCACGCGCGTGGTGAATTCCGCGTCATTTACAATGGTGTTGAGGCTGCTCGTGATCTCTGAATGGTCTATCTTCACCGTGTATGAGCCGCTATCGGCTTCGTTGTAGATGCCGTAGCCGGTCTGGGTCCCGCCACTGGCATTGATGGTGCTATACTGGATCGTCGGTGAGGATGCATTGTTGTATATTCCGTAGCAGCTCTCTGTTCCAGAGGCAACCACGGTCACGTGTGTCATCGTTGGCGAGGAGGAGTTGTTGGACACCCCGGTGCTAAAGTATGCTGCTGAGGCGATGGCGGTCACGCGTGTCATTTCCGGCGAGGAAGAGTCGTTGAGGACGCCGACGTTGGAGACCGACCCAGAAGCTGTGGCGGTTACATCTGTCATCGTTGGTGAGGACTGGTCATTGTAGACACCGCGACTGCTTTCTCCGAACGAGGCAGTAGCCGTCACGTGGGTCATTACAGGTGAAGAGCCATGCTCGTTGGCCACGCCGGTGCCACCCTCGGCTCCTGAGGCAGTAATGGTCACGTGGGCCATCGTCGGTGAGGAGGAGTAATTGTGCACGCCGTCGCCGAAGAATCCCCCCGAGACCGTGATGGTCACATGAGTCAACGTCGGTGAGGAGTCATTGTTATGCATGCCGGTGATCACGCTGTAATTGTTCCCCTGGTCTGTGGCGATGACAGTGACGTGTGTGAGTCGGGGTGAGGCATTGTTATTGTAGATGGCGACCATCTGGATGTCCACGGCGTCCGTTTCCTGAACACTGTTCTCAACCGTCAGAAGACGCATTTCCGCATGGTCTGCTCCCACCACGGTACCGGTCAGCGCAGATGTGCCCAAGGGTGCCCAGATGCTGGCCGTGATCCTGGTGGTCAGTTCGCCGGAGCCTTCGATGTCCACGTAGGGCTTCATCGTCACCGTCTCGGTGTAGGTGCCCGGCGCTACCCACACCAGGTAGCGATTGGCCTCGCTATTATCGGCGATGCTGTTCAACGCCGCCTGGATGGAGGTGAAGTCGCCACCGCTCTTGGCCACGACGATCACGTTCTGGTAATCTCCGCCGTTGTCTACACCGTCGGCGAAGCCAGCCGGCACCCCTGCCAGCCCGCTCCAGGGGGCACTCCTGGCGTGCAGTGCATAGGGCGCAGCAGAGAGCGCTGCCCGCCCGCCCAGCAGGACGAAGGTGCTGTCGCCGCTGCATTTCACGGCGATCTGCAAATAACGCTCGTCGCCGGTGAAGGCGCCGCTGCCGAACTCGTCGGCGTCGTTGAGGAGCACGCTAAAATAGCCGTCGCTCACGCTCACGCTACTGACGGTCTGGGTGTTGCCGATTTGGTGCCCGCCGCTGCCGGCGTCCCATAGGCTGAACTGGAACGCGCACGTCCCGGTGACGGCATGGCCGTCTTTAACCAGCCGCCCCTGGTAGGTGAAGGCACCTCCCAGTACGGCCTGCGGCTGCACCCCCTGGGCGCCGGCCGCTCCCGGCAGGCCGGTCATCAACAGGCCCAGCGCCAGGACCAGGCCCAGGGCAGGTACCAGGTTGAACAAAGCCTTGCCTTTCATCTCATTTCCTCCTTCCCCGTGTATCCAGAAACCGGGTTTCTGTGTCAGAACGAAAAGCCCACCGCACCTTGACGGTGGGCGGGCTCATCATACCACGAAACTGTGTGAGAGGCAATTGCCTGCTTAGGTCTTGTGCCGCTCGCGCCGGGCCAGGTGGGCCGGCTCCAGCGCGTCCACCTCGCCGCCAAAGATGCGCTCCAGCCCCACCTTGGGCTGGTCTAGGCCGCGCGCCTGCCGCTCCTGGCAGATCTGGCACTCCCCCGGGCAGCCGCCGAAGCGGGTGTCCTCCGGCTCCACGTACTTGGCGATCACCCCTTCATAGTTCCGAAAGATCACCGTGCGCTCGTTGCGGCTCAGCAGGTAGCACGGGCTGGCCGGCGTCTTTCCGCCACCGCCCGGCACGTCCACGATGAACTGGGGCACGGCGAACCCCGAGGTGTGCCCCCGCAGGTGCTCGATGATCTCGATCCCCTTGCTCACCGACGTGCGGAAATGGGCGATGCCCTGCGATAGGTCACACTGGTAGAGATAGTAGGGGCGCACGCGGTTCTGCACCAGCCGCTGCACCAACTCCTTCACCACGTAAGGGCAATCGTTGACCCCCTTCAGCAGCACGCTCTGGTTCCCCAGCACGATGCCCGCGTCGGCCAGTTTCGCCAGCGCCTGCCGCGCTTCCGGCGTGATCTCCTTCGGATGGTTAAAGTGCGTGTTGAGCCACACCGGCTGGTATTTCTTCATCATGGCCAGCAGTTCGTCTGTGATCCGCTGCGGAAACGTCACCGGCGCGGCCGTGCCATAGCGCACGATCTCCACGTGCGGGATCTCGCGCAGTTTGGCCACGATGTACTCTAGCCGCTCGGTCGAGAGCGTCAACGGGTCGCCGCCGCTCAGCAGGACGTCGCGCACACTCGGGTTGCCCCGCACGTAGGCGATCGCCGCGTCAATCTGCGCCTGCGGCGCGGACCGGTCCGTCTCGCCGGCCTTGCGCCGCCGCGTGCAGTGCCGGCAGTACATGGCACACTGGTCGGTCACCAGGAACAGCACCCGGTCCGGATAGCGATGCGTGATCCCAGGCGCTGGCGAGTCCACGTCCTCGTGCAGCGGGTCCGCCATGTCCTCCGGGCTGATCTCCGTCTCGAGCATGGTCGGCACTGCCCGCATGCGGATTGGGCAGGCCGCATCGTCGGGGTCCATCAGGCTGGCATAGTAGGGGGTGATGGCCATGCGCAGTTGGTTCAGCGACTTTTCGATGACCGCCTGCTCGTCGCCGGTCAGGTGGATCACCTGGCTCAATGCCTCGACCGTCGTCACCCGGTTGGCGATCTGCCAATGCCAGTCGTTCCACTGTGCTTCGCTCACGTCCTTCCACAGCGGGATGTCTTGATAGTGCCTTCTTTCCGTCATTGGGTCATTTCCTCAGCGTTTCCCACTTCTCGGCGAAGTGAATACCCAGGCGCTCCAATTCCGCCAGCACCGGGACGTAGATCTCCGGCACCACGGGCGTGTGGACGCCGGTCAGGTTGATCTTCCCTTGCAGGACCATCCTGACCCCGATCGCCGCCGGCAGCCCCACGGTGCGCGACATGGAGGTATCCCCGTGCGGGATGCCAAAGTCAATCATCGTGGACGTGATCTTCTGCTGGCGGCCGGGGTATTGGGCGATGAACTCGTGTTGCAGAATGAGCATGTCTCGCTCGCCTTCTTCGTACTGCATCTTCTCCAGCATGCGGGCGGTCAGGACGTCTATCGGGGCACCCTTCTGCAACGGCAGCGGATCGTCGCTCAACAGCCCCAGCCATTCCAGGTTGCGCATGACCGGCGAACCCTCTTCGACCTTCAGGTAGGCTGCCAGGTTCTGCTTGAGGTTGCCGGTGCTGCCACCGATCAGTTTAGCAGTGAATTGGGCGAACGTCAATCCGCCGACGTCGGTGCGCTCATGCTCGTCCAACAGCCCCAGATCCACGATCTTCCTGAGTGTCGCGCACCAGCCCACGTTGCGCAGCGTGCCGCGGAACATGGTCCTGGTCGTGGTGATCCCGTAGGTCTCCATGTAGGGCATGCTGTCCCGGTTGGGGTAGCCCTCGAAATCGGTCACCTTCCCCTCGACCTCCACCGGCACGCTCCAATAATGGTCGAACAACTGCTCGCCGGGGACGACCACGTCCCGGCCGTCCTTCAGATAGTGGGCCGAGTTCTTGCCGGCCAGGAGCACTCCCCGGGGGCTCCAGGAGAACTTGTAGCCGAACGGGTTGGTGTTGGCCTCTGGAGCCGGCAGCCCGCCGCACCAGGAAGTGAAACCGGTGATCTCACCCCCGTCGTGCTGGACGCGGTGGATGACCTTCATCGCCGTCATGTGGTCAATGCCGGGGTCCACGCCGATCTCGTTCAGCAGGATTACGCCTGCTTCTTTCGCCGCCTGGTCCAGTTGAGCCATCGGCTCTTTGACGTAGGACGTGGTGACCATGTGCTTGCGGTGCTTGACGCACAGCCTGGCGACCGTGGGGTGATGCACGTAGGGCAGCATGCTGACCGCCAGGTCGGACTGGCGGACCAGTTCCTCCATGGTTGCTTCGTCGGTCACGTCCAGTTGGCGCGCCTCCCCTCTGGGATGGCCCCGGATGATGTCCTGGGCCTTGCTGAGCGTGCGGCTGGCGACGGTCACGTGAAAATCTGGCTGGTCCAGCAAGTACCGCACGTGGGCCCCTGCGACCAGGCCAGCGCCGAGAACGAGAACCTTCTTCATGTCGTATCCTCCTCAGGTCTGTGTGAGATGGTGGCGGATGAGTACATCCGTAAGGGCTACAGGAATTGTTCGATGTAGCGGTAACTCGGGGTCAGTTCTCCGTGATGGGTGATCACGGCCCGCTTGATCTCCGGCGGCAGGGCCAGTTGCTCGAAAGGGGCCGCGTAGTCGGCCCCGGCGATGGCGGGGATGAACTGGCTGAGTACCCGGCTAAAGTCCACCGAGGCGTCCCGCGGCAACTCGCTGGGCAGGATGTCTACCGCCATCACGACCGGCCCCTCCCCGGCGTAGCCATCGGCCGACTCGCCGGTGAAGGGGTCGTACACGAAGACCGGGTTGTCCGCTTCCGTGGAGCGTACGGTGCACTCGATGGCCCCCTCGATGTCGCAACTGATGTCGCCGATGACCCGCAGGCGGGGCTGGCCTGCACCATATAGGCTCTTTAGATATTCGTTTGTGATGAGCCGGGGGTATTTCTCCTCCCAGTAGACGCAGTTGACGACCATCGTGAGGTAGGGCACGTAACTCTCGAACCGGCCGCGATACTTTTCTGGGTGCTGGTAGTAATCCTGCAACTCGAAGCGGTCCGCCGGGGAGATCGGGTGCACGGTGTGCTCTTCCTTGAACACGACCTTATAGATCGCGTGCCCATCGTGGTCTGACCCTTCAGCCAGCGAGGCCACCTCCTGGGGTTCGACTTCCTCGACGGGTAGCAGGTCGAGGATCTCCCAAACCCCGCGGGCCACGTTCCCATATCCCGTGATCGCGCAGACGATGGGCGCCACGGACTTGGGGAGACCCTCGGCCTTGAGTCGCTCGCCCACGTTGGCAATCGCCTCTTTACACTCGGCCAGGTCTTTGTACTCGTACGTGTGGCGCAGGCCGCTAAAGGGATTGGGCACCCCTTCCCAATCCAGTCGCCGCCCCAATGCCCACAGCGTCTCGACCATGCCGGCCAGTCCCGCGTGTCGCCCGAAAAAGATCAACCGCCGCCCCTGATCGTCGGCGATCTTTTCATAGTCAATCAGCGTGCATCCCAGGTCCAGGATTTTCCTGAGCATGGGCATGTTGTACGGCTGCCCCTTGACCACGTGGGCGAAGAAGACGTAGGCCTTGCCTGGCTCGAACAAGTCCTCCGGTATCTCTTTGACCGCCAAGACGACCGGGCAGGGGGACAGGTTCTCCCGCACCGTGGCGCCCGCCTGGATGAACTCTTCTTCCGCAAAGACGCGGATGGGCGAAGGTTGCACCCACACCTCGATGCCATGCTCCTCCTTGAGCCTCCTGGCATCCTCTGGGGTCACCGGCACACGCCGCTCCCACCGGCTCTTGTCCTCCCGCCGAATTCCGATACGCATAGCCATCTCTAACCTCCTTTGCATCACGCATTACGCATTACGCATTACGCATTACGAATTACGAATTACTCCTCCGCCTCCCACGTCGGCGACCACCGATAACTCAACTTGTAACTGCGGGCGATCATCAGTGTCTCCACCGCACGGATGCCCTGAATCGTCTGGATCTGCTGGGTCAGCAACCGGGTCAGGTGGTGCAGGTCCCGGCAAAAGACCTCGACCATCAGGTCAAAGCGGCCCAGCGTCATGACCAGGTAACTGACCTCGGGCAGGTCCGTGATCGCCCGGGCGACCTGGTCTACTATGCCGGGTTCAACCGTCACGCCGATCAGGGCCGGGGCCTGAAAGCCCAGCGCATAAGGGTCCACGATCCCCACGTTGCGGATGATGCCTTCCTCCACCAGGTTCCGGTAGCGGGCGCGGATCGTCGTCTCGGACACCCCAGCCTGCTTGGCGATCTGCGTGAAAGCAGCCCGTCCGTCTGCCTGCAGCGTCTGCAGGATGAGTTTGTCCAGGTCGTCCATGGCCCCTTTGGAGGGCTGGCTTTGCTCCCTATTCATACTTGCCCCTGTCAGGTTTGAAAATCAACGCTCGAACTCTATTCTAGCACAGAATTCGACGTCCGTCAACCGTTTTGCTTCGCCTTTCACGCAAAATCACGGTTCTGGCGTTGGCACGCAAGAACTTGACGGGCACCCGTTAACGCAGGCTGCAGTGGCACGTTCGGCAAAACGGGTTATACTTACCGTCCCGAGGCCAGTGCTATGGGAACCGTGACCCTTGACCGCCAGGCTTTGCCGATCCTCCATATCTCCGACGCCGTCGTGATCGGCGGCTCCCTGGCCGGCGTGGCCGCCGCCCTGACCCTGGCCAGGGCCGGCCGCCGGGTCGCCCTGGTCGAATCCCGCACCTACCTGGGGCGCGAAATCACCGCCACCCTGCGCCCCTGGATTCCCCTCCCCGCCGGGGCTGACCCATCGGCCTTGCCGGAGGTCGTCTCCGCATGCATTGAGGCCAGCCGCACCGCCCCGCTGGCCGGCGAATTCCCACTCCACCCGGACGCCGTCAAGATCCGCCTGGAGGACCTCCTCCTGGACGCCGGGGCCAAACTCCTCTACGCCAGCACCCCCGTCGGCCTGTGCGCCGAAGGCGACAGCCTGCAAGGCGTAGTCATCGGCAACAAGTCCGGGCGCCAGGTACTGGTGTGCCGTCTCCTCGTGGACGGTTCCGGGACCGCCCTGCTGGCCAGGCTCGCGGGTGCCGGGTTCGAGCCGGAGCCTCCCGGCCTGGCCCCCGTCTCTTGGACCCTGGAGTTCGACGGCGTCGTCCCCCTCACCGAGTCCGCCCTGCCCGTGCCACCCTCCCTGGGCCTCGCCGGCCATCGCGTCCTCCTGCACCGCGGGTACCGCGGCCAGGGCCACGTGCTGGTCGAATTGGAGTTGGCCCTGCCCAACCCGGCGGCGACGGCTATGGCGCTCACACAGCGCGAGGTCGCTGCCCGGCAGAAAGCGGTGGACGTGGCGGCCTACCTGCTATCTCACGTCCCCGCCTTTCGCGGCGCTCACCTGGCCACCCTCTCCTACGAGTCGCACGGCCCCTACACCTCTCGCCTGGCCGGCCCGAATCCTGAGTGGGCAACCCCGCTGGATATCCTCGCCGTCCAAGTACATCGGCAGGTGACTGCTTTCCCTCCCTTCCCCCCCTTCCCCCTCCTCTCCTCCTTCGCCGCACCCCTCCCCGGCCTGTGGTGCTTGAATGAGGCCGCGCGCGTGGAGCCGGCCCTGCAAGCGTGCATCCGTGACCCCCTCCTGTCCCCCTCCCTCGGCGCCTCCCTGGCCCGGCTCCTGGACGCACACTGGGAACTCGCCGCCGCCCCGGCACGAGCCTTGCCGCCATCCGTGGCCCAGGAGGCCTGGCCCCCTGCGTCCCCCTCGCAAGGCCTGCGCGTTGCCGAGCCGGCAAGCCCGCAACGCGGCCGCCCCTACCCGCTGCACCCCGTGCGCCCCTCCCAGGTCCCCGTCCTGTGCGACGTGGACGTGCTGGTCATCGGCGGCGGGACCAGCGGCGCGGTCGCCGCGGTCGTGGCCGCCCGTCAGGGGATGCGTACCTGCATCGTCGAGATGAACCCCGGCCTGGGCGGCACTGGCACCTACGGCGGCGTGGACAGTTACTGGTGTGGCAACCGTCGCGGATTCGTCGCCGGCGTCGTGCACTGGGTCAACCAGGCCCACGACTACCTGAGCCAGCCCAGGCCCGACGACCTGGACTGGCCCCGCTGGAACGTCGAGGCCAAGACCCACGCCTGGTTGCACGAGGCTCAGGACGCGGGCGTCGAGATGCTACTCAACGCCCCGGCCATCGGCGCCGTCGTGCAGGGGAACGCGGTGCGTGGGGTCGTCGTCGCCACGCGCGCCGGCCCGGCGGCGCTCCTGGGCCGGGTCGTCGTGGACGCCACCGGCGATGGCGATGTGGCCGCCTGTGCTGGGGCCGCGACCACCTACGGCTCGACGCGCGACCACGCCGTCATGTGGTACTCCCTGCCCCAGGTCGCCACCCCCGGGCGCACCTGGAACAACTTTACCAGCATGGTGGACGTCTCCAACGTCGAGGACTATACCCGCGCGATCCTGGCCGCCCGCCGCCGCGGCGCCTGCCACGACCACGGCCTCTACGTCGCGCCCAGGGAAAGCCGCCACGTGTGGGGGGATGCCGTCCTTACCCTCACGGATCAACTCCTGCAGCGCTGCTGGCCCGACGTCGTCACCGTTGCCTTCAGCAACAACGATATCAAGGGCCAGATCTCGTCCGACTGGATGCGCTGCGGGCTGATTCCCCCGCACCTGGAGATCGAGATCCCGTACCGGGCACTGCTTCCCGGTGGACTAGAGAACATCCTGGTGGCCGGCAAGGCCCTGTCTGCCCTCCGCGATGCCCTGTCGGCGATCCGCATGCAACCGGACCTGGAGAATCTCGGCGGCGTGGCCGGCCTGGCCGCCGCCCAGGCGGTCCGCCAGGGCCAGACCCCGCGCACGATTGACGTCCAGGCCCTGCAAACCCGGCTCGCCCGCCTCGGCGTCCTGCCCGCGCATGTGCTCCATCGCCCGTTGGAACCCTTGCACTACACCGATGCCGAACTCGAGGCCCTCATTGGCGCGCTCACCGCCGATCGTCCCCTCCGTGACTACTCGGACATGGAACTGCACGAAGTGTACCGGGGCCGCATCCCGCTGGTGGACGTCTGTTGTGCCGGCCCCCGCGCCGTCCCGCTCCTCGAGCGGGCGCTGGGCCAGGCCGCAGGCGCTCGCCAGGTGCTCCTGGCCCAGGCCCTGGCCATGGTGGGTTCGACCGCGGGGGTCCCGGTGCTGGTCTTTGCGATCCAGCAACAACTCTCCGGGGACCGTCTGCCCGAGCGCGTGGCGGCCGTCCGCCTGGCCGACAAATACGCGCCCGACCAGGCCGCCATGCCGGACGTGGTCCACCTGCTCTATTCCCTGGGGCTGGCGCGCGACCCCCGTGCCCTCCCCGTCTGGCAGCGCGTGGTGGACCTGCTGGAGACGGCCACCGAGGAGGACATCTGGAGCCAGGCCAGGTGTGTGTTCCACTACGTGGACGCCGTGTGCCTCGGCGCGGAGCAACTGGGCGACCCGGCCGCCGCCCCGATTCTGCAGCAGTTGCACAGTTACCCCCCGTTCCGCCACAAGGAACTGCGCAGCGGCTTCCAGGCGGACTATCTCCAGGAACGCGCGGCGTACCTGGAGGTCGTCATCGGCCGGGCGCTGGCCCGCTGCGGCAGCCCCGCCGGGGTGGTCATCCTGATCAACTACCTCGACGACGTGCGCACACTCTTGTCCGAGCACGCCCACGACCACCTGGTCGCCGTCGCCGGCCGGGATTTCGGCAAAGATGTGGCCGCCTGGACCCACTGGCTGGAGATGGAAGGGGATACCTTGCAGCCCGTGCCGTGGCTGGAGCCCCCCGACCCCATGAAAGCCTGGGGCGAGCCCATCCTCATCACCCATCGCGACGAGCCGGCCGTGCAGCGGGTGTACACCTACAGGTACAAGCAGTGATGCCAGGCGGGCACACCTCTTTTCCACCGCGCAGGCCCAGGCTTTCTGGGGCAACGGTGATTGCACTGCCGACGAGTGGTCCGCCTGGTTCGCAAGGGCCGCCTGCAACGGTGGCAATCTGGGGGTCCTGCCAACTGGACAAGCATCCCTGGTTGTTGTATAATCTGTAGCGAGACGAGCATCACTAGTGTGGGGAGGTTGGCTATGGAGGAAAGAGCGGAGACTGTAGACGCCACGACAGCCCGGGCGCGCCTGGGTGATCTCCTGGCGCGCGCTCGCTACGGCGGACGTCGCTTTGTCATCCAACAACGTGGGGATCCGGCAGCCGTGGTAATGGGGTACGAGGATTATCAGGCCTTGATGGCTCTCCTGGAGGACCTCGAAGACGTCCGAGACATGCTGGAGTCCGCAGATGAACCGGCTCGCCCGCTGAACGAATACCTGGCCGAGCGAGGGGAGCACCGTGCCGGCGTATGAGGTCCTGCTGCGGCAGAGGGCAGAAAAGCAACTCGACCGTGTTCCCTACGTTGACCACCCGCGCGTCATACAAGCCTTGCTGGCCCTGCGGGATGATCCTCGTCCGCCGGGCTGCCGCAAGTTGTTCGGTGACGTATATCGCATTCGCGCCGGGGTCTACCGCGTCATCTATGAAGTCAACGACGAGAGCAAGCAAGTGGTGGTTGGCAAGATTGCTCGTCGCCGTGAGGAACCATACAAAGCCATAGGCGAACTCTTCTAACGGTCGTCCCCCATATTTTGGGGACCCTTGTTAGCCTTTCCGCCCACTTGTGATACAATACTAACCCCTACCAGTGGAACACCTGATGGAACCTGGCGAAGGCCCTGCGCCTTCGAACCTGTACGCGATCGCATATCACATTCAAGGGGGATAGCACCATGAAAGTCTTGTCCTTCGATCCTGAACTCTGTGTCGGCTGCCACATCTGCGAAGAGACCTGCTCCGACACCTGGTTCAAGGTCACCGACCCGGCCAAGTCCAGCATCCGCATCCACGACGATGGCGAGGGCAGTTTCCCCTCTCCCAGCCTCGGGAGAGGGGCTGGGGGTGAGGGCAGTCTCCCCTCTCCCAGCCTTGGGAGAGGGGCCGGGAGTGAGGGCTTCCTCCGCGCCGTCTTCTGCAACCAATGTGGCGCTTGCATCGCCGTCTGCCCCACCGAAGCCCTCTACCGGGACAAGAACGGCATCGTCCGCATCCGCAAGAAGCAATGCGTGGGCTGCCTCTCGTGCGTCGGCTTCTGCCCCTACCTGGTCATGTTCTACCACCCTGACCAGGTCGAGCCTTTCAAATGCATCGCCTGCGGCAAGTGCGCCGACGAATGCCCCGCCGATGCCCTGGCCATCGTCGAAGTGGAAACCCCCGCCTCGCCCCAGTAGCGTGGCGTCAAGAGTAACACCCTACAGGGAGGAAGACCATGTCTGAAAAGACCACACCCCGTCGGATCTTGGCCGAGTACACTTACCAGGCCCCGCCCGTGGAACGCGGGTACGCGGGCCAGACCCTCTACGTCAACCTGTCCGACCACACCATCAATGCCAGGCCGGTCACCGGCGTGATGAAAGACAAATTCATCGGCGGCCGCGGCTTCGGCCTGTGGCTCCTCTGGCACGGCGTCAAGGATGACACAAAGTGGAACGACCCGGAGAACGAGATCGTCATCTCCTCCGGTCCCTGCGGTGGCATCACCCAGTATCCCGGCTCCGGCAAGTCGCTGGTCGTCTCCATCTCTCCCCTCACCAACGTCGTCATAGACTCCAACGTCGGCGGCCACTTTGGACCGCTGCTCAAGTTTGCCGGCTGGGACGCCATCGAGGTCCAGGGCAAGGCGGACGAAGATGTCATCGTCGTCATAGACGGCCCCGCAGGGCGTATCACGATCGAAGAAGCCCCCGACGTGCCAGTAGACACGCACCTGCTGGGCCACTGGCTGATCGAGCACATGGCCGAGAAAGAAGAGGATCTTTACTTCATATCCTCCGTCTCGACCGGGCCGGGCGCCGAACACACCCGCATCGGCTGTCTCAACTTCAGCCTGTATGACCGCCGGCGCAAGGCGCTCCGCTTCAAGCAGGCCGGCCGCGGCGGCATTGGCACCGTCTTCCGTGACAAGCGCGTCAAAGCGCTCGTCGTCAAGAGCGGCCCCGTGCGCGGTGACTCTAACCACCCGGCTGACGGGGAGCGCATCACCCGCGTCGGCGCCAAACTCCACAAAGAGATCCACGACTACGACGACAAGCAATGCCGCATGCGTCGCCGGGGCACCGCCTACCTGGTTCAGATCATGAACGACTATGACCTGCTGCCGGTCCACAACTTCCGCTTCGGCTCTCACGTGGACGCCCCCAAGATCAACGGCGACGTCTGGGAGCAGCGTTTCACCCAGGGCTTGCCCGATGGTTGCTGGTACGGTTGCACCCTGGGCTGCTCCCACACCGTCGAAGGCTACACCCTCCGCACCGGCCCCCACCAGGGCCAGCAAGTCCTCGTAGACGGCCCCGAGTACGAAACCATCGCCGGCGTCGGCTCCAACTGTGGCATCTTCGACCCCGACGCTATCACGGAAATCAACTTTTACTGCGACGCCTACGGCATAGACACCATCTCCTTCGGCACCCTCACCGCCTTCCTCATGGAATGCTACGAGGCCGGCGTCCTGGACAGGCAGAAGACCGGTGGGCTGGATTTCCGTTTCGGCAACGCCGGTACGGCCATCCAACTTCTGCACCAGATGGGGCGCGGCGAAGGGTTCGGCCAGATCGCCGGTCTTGGCATCCGCCGCATGAAGGAATACTTTGCCCGGGAGTTCGGCGCCGATCCTCAGTTCCTGCAGGACATCGGCATGGAGGCCAAGGGGCTGGAGTATTCCGAGTACGTGCCCAAGGAATCGCTGGCTCAACAGGGCGGCTACGGCCTGACCAACAAGGGCCCCCAGCACGACGAAGCCTGGCTGATTTTCATGGACCAGGTCAGCAACCTCCTCCCGACCTTTGAAGCCAAGGCGGAGGCGCTGCACTACTTCCCGATGTGGCGCACCTGGTTCGGCCTGTGCGGCTTCTGCAAACTCCCCTGGAACGACATCGTCCCGCCCGACAACGCCCAGACGGCCGAGCCGGCCAAGATCCCCGAGCACGTCCAGAACTACGTCGAACTCTTCTCCGGCGTCACCGGCCGGGAGATCACTAAAGAGGACATCATCGCCATGTCCGAGGGGGTCTACAACTTCCAGCGCGTCTTCAACATCCGCCTCGGCTACGGGCGGCGAGACCACGACGACATCCCCTACCGCTCCATGGGGCCGGTCACCGTCGAGGAATACGAATCGCGCGCCGACCGCTACGACAAACAGGTACGGGAAATCCTCAGGCTCGACCCGGCCAAGATGAGTACCCCGGACAAGGTGGCCGCGCTGCGCAAATACCGCGAGGAGCAGTACGAAAAACTCAAGGACGCCGTCTACGCCCGGCGTGGCTGGACCAGGGACGCCGTGCCCACGGTCGAAACCCTTCAGCGGCTAGGGATTGACTTCCCCGAAGTCGTCGCCGTCGTCCAGCGTTACCTGTAACAACCAAGACCTGGGAGGTCTTCCGAGACCTCCCAGGTCTATTTCCCCATGTCTACGCCGCGTGACGCGCAATCGCCTCTATCACCTGTGGCCATATTGCCGGCGGCAAGTCGTGGCCCATTCCTTCGATAATCAGCAGTTCCGCGCCAGGAATCGCGTCGGCCGTATCAATGCCACCTTCCACCGGCACCAGCGGGTCGGCGTCTCCGTGAATGACCAAGGCCGGTACAGTGAGCGATTTGAGCGCCTCCTTGCGACTGCCAGAAGCAAGAATGGCAGCCAATTGCCGGGCAGTACCCGCAGGGCTCAAGCCGCGCTCAAAGGCTCGCCCGGCCTGTTTCCTGGCACGGCTCTCGTCAAACAGGGCTGCCGACCCGCTGAGCACCCGCCCGGCCTTGACTTCACTCTCAACATAGCCTGCGCGGTCTGTTGGGGGAGGCGTGAGCAGGAGCGACATTGCTTCCGGCCTCGGTGGCGGAAGCTCTGGGTTGCCCGTTGACGACATGATGGACGTCATCGTCCGCATGTGGTCAGGGTAGTGGATGGCCATCTCCTGGACGATCATACCCCCCATCGAGACACCCACCACGTGTGCGGACTCGATCCCCAGGGCATCCAGCAAGCCCACTGCATCCTTCGCCAGATCGCGCAGCGTATATGGAACCTCGACCGCCTTCCCCTGCGCGGCTGCCTGCATCACCGCCTGCATGTCGGGTACCCCCGCCTCGTCTAACCTGGTGGACAATCCAATGTCGCGGTTGTCAAAGCGGATCACCCAATAGCCCTGGGCGGCGAGTTGTGAGCAGAACTCCTCCTCCCAGCCGATCATCTGCATCCCCAGGCCCGCAACGAGCAGCATGGGCGGCGCAGACGATTCACCGAATGTGTCATAGACAATCCCAATGCCATTGACGATCACCTTGCCCGGATCACTGTGTGGAACTTGACTCATAGCCATACCTCCCAACCAAAGGTGGAACCGTTTGGCCGCAGTATTGCTCACCCAGGTGCTGCCCACTTAACGGTGCGATCACCCGGCGGACGCGCAATGGGGGGCCTGCCGGATGTGGGTACATGATACCGTAGACTTTGTCAAAGGGAAAGCGCCTGACTGAAGCACATCAGGGGGGCGCATTGGCTTGCGCCTCCAGCCGGAGTGGGGTACAATCGAGCACCATGATCCTGGTCAACAACCGCGACAAGATCGAATGGCAAGAAGGCCTGACCGTCTCCGCCCTCCTGGAACGGCTGCGCTACACCTTCGCCCACATCATCGTCAAGATTGACGGCCAGGTCGTCCCCCGCGAAGACTATCCCACCCACCTCATCCCCGACGGCGCCGACGTGTGGGTCATCCACCTCATCGCCGGCGGCTAACACCGCCCGCCGTCCCCGTTCCTCCTGCCTCCCTCCATGGAATCGCCCTGTAACATCCGCGCCAGTTGCACGACTCCTCAACGCGGAGGCGCAGAAGCGCTGAGGTGCAGAGAACGGTTACCCGTGACTCACAACCACCTCTGCGGCTCTGCGGCTCTGCGTTTAATCCGGCTGTCCCGGTTAGACTACTCCTCTCCGTACTCATACAACATATTCTTCAGTCGCGTCAACGCCCGCTGCACCGAACTCACCCGTCGCAGATGCTCGTCAACGTCGTCCGGCTGCCGCAGCGTCGCCTGGGCCATCTGCGCCGCTGCCCGCAACAGGCCCAGCGCCGCACTCTGCTCAGGCGCGTCCGCCTGGCGCATCTTCTCCGCCTGGGCCACGATCCCGTCCACCACCGGACCCCAGTCTGGGCCCGGCTTGCGTGCCTTCCGCCGCGACACACTCGTCCGCATCTGTGGCTCCCCGCCCGCCCCTGCCAACTGCTCGACGATCCCTTCCCGGCTCTTCAGACGATTGTAGGTCTCCTTCAGGCTCGAGCGGATGCCCGGTCCAAAGAAGACGGAATATACGCTCAGAAGCCCGTCGTAGACAATCCGATCGCGGAAGGGCAGTAGCACCCCCTGCACGTAGACGGGCAAGGGATGCCCCGCAAACATCATCTCCAGGGGGTCAGCCAGCCCCAGCACGCCGTACAACCGCTCGGGCTTGACCCCCAGGAACACCGTGTACTTTTTGAGATAGCGCACGATGTAGAAATCCCCGGCCACCCGCTGCCGCCAACTGGCGATGATACCCAGTTCGTCGCGGGGAAGCCCCTCCGGATTCTCGGCCAGGAACTCTTCCAACAACTCGGGGTGCTCGTAGAAAGCCTCCCGCATCTCAGCCTTCTCTTCCTGGCGGCACCGATTCACACCCACCCAATCGGTGCAGCCGGCGACCACCCCCAACCGCCGGTTAGCGTAAGCCAGCACACTAAAGTGCAGTTTATAGTACAGTTCTACCTCCGCAGGGTCAAGGTTCACCCTCCGCCTCCTTTGACCACCTTGAACAAACGCTCATCGCCCACCGACAAGTACGTCCGTTCGCTCCTCTCGCACCTGGCGCAGCAGTTCCACCGAATCCACGTCGTGTGCGGACCTCTCAGCACGGATGCGTTCCCCCAACGCCTGCGCCCTCTCCAGCGCCGCCAGTCGCCGGGCCTTCTCCTGGCCAGCCTGTTCCAGCACCTGATCAATGCTGATAGTAGACAGCACCATCGTCAATCTCCTGCAGTTGCAGCATTCTGACTGGCCCCATGCTACAACGAGTACGTAGCATGTCAAGCCGATCTTGCGCGTAGCCTTAACCATCCCGCCACTCTGTGGTATACTTTCTCCCGCAACACGACTGATTTGCCGATTCGCTATTCGCCATTCGCCATACCCAGGAGGCCCCATCAACACCCGTCTGACCAACCTGACCGTCCGCCTGTCCGCAGCCCACATAGACGCCGCCCTCCTCCTCCACCCCCGCGACGTCCTCTACTACGCCAACACCGTCCGCCCCGCCGCCCTCCTCGTCTCCCCGCGCGACGCCATCCTCTTCGTCCGCCGCGGCCTCGAGCCTGCCCGCCGCGAAGCCACCGTCCCCCGCGTCGAACCCATGAGCGGCTTCTCCACCGTCGCCGACGGTTTCACCGAACTCGGCCTGACCGGCGGCACCCTGGGCACCGAACTTGACCTCGTCTCTGCCCAGATCGCCCAACGGCTGGCGGAGGCCTTCCCGGCCTGGTCGCTGGCCGACCTCTCCCCCCTCGTCCTGGCCCAGCGCGCCGTCAAGGGGGAGGAAGAGATCGTCGCCACCCGCCTGGCTGCCGGCGTCGCCGACGCCGGCCACGCCGTCGTCCCGCGCGTCGTCGCCCCAGGGATGACCGAGCTGGCGCTGGCCGCCGAGGTCGAAGCCGCCATGCGCCGGGCCGGGCACGAGGGTTTCCAGCCCCTCCGCCATCCCGGCGCCCGCGGGGCGGGCGTCTTATTGATGAGTGGGGAAAACCTGGGCCTGCGCGGCGGCCACGGCCTGGTCGTCACCGGTGCGGGATTGGGGCCCGGCATGCCCTACGGCCCCTCCCGCCGCTCGCTCCGGCCGGGCGACCTGGTCGTCGTGGACATCGGCTCGGCCTGTGCCGGCTACACCGCCGACGAATCCCGCACCTTCGTCGTTGGCCGGGCCACGCCAGCCCAGCAGGCGCTCTTCGCCGTCGCCCGCGCCACCGAGGATGCCGTCCTCGACGCCCTACGCCCCGGCCTGCCCGTCGCCGACCTGTACGCCGCGGCCGAAACCGTGGTCGCCCGTGGCGCGCCGCCCTACTATCCCCCCGGCACCCTGGCCCTCCCCGGCTTCGCCGGCCACGGCCTCGGCCTCGAACTGGACGAACCCCCCGTCCTGTGGCCCCGCGACGACGCCCACCTCCAGGCCGGCATGGTCCTGGCCATCGAAATCGAAATCAACGTGCCCGCCCAGGCGGCCATGGTCAAACTAGAAGACACCGTCGTCGTCCGCCCCCACGGCTACCAACTCCTAACCGCCACCCGCCGCGACCTGATCGAATGCACGCTCTGATGCCATCTAAAGCCAATCGGACGCTCCGCTTCAGCGAGGTCCTTCCGGCTCAACCAGCCCAAAACAAAAAAGCACCGGTCCATCCATCTCCACCGGTGCCTCCAACCTCCAACCTCTAACTTCCAATCTCTAACCTCCATTCTCCATCCTCTATCCTGCCCCCTGCCTCCTTGTCCCCTTGTCTCCCTGTCCCTCCGTCCCCCCCTCCTACCCCACCACCGGCACCGTGAACGTCATCGTCGTCCCCTTTCCCGACTCGCTCTCCACCCTGAGCCTCCCCCCCTGCATTTCTACCAGGCTCTTCACAATGCACAACCCCAGTCCCGTTCCCGACACCTCCCGCACCGCCGGATCGTCCGAACGGAAAAACTTGGTGAACAAGCGGGCCTGGTCCTCCGGCGACATTCCGACCCCCGTATCGGCCACTGCACAGTGCACGTACCCGTCCTCCAGCCACGCCCGCACGCGGATCTGTCCCCCCTCCCGCGTATACTTGTAGGCGTTGCTGAGCAGGTTGGTCAGGACCTGCGTCAACCTGGCCTGGTCGGCGTGGACCGCTGGCAAATCCTCCGGCACCTCCAGCGCCAGCTGCTGCGAGCGGGCCTCAATCTGCGGCTGGGTGGCCTGCAGCGCGCTGTCCAGCGCCTCCGCCAGCGTCGTGGCCCCCAACTTTAGTTGCAACTGGCCGGTCTCGATCCGCGACACGTCCTGCAAGTCCGACACCAGCACCTGCATCCGCTCGGCGTTCCGGGTGATCGTCCGCACAAACTCCACCTGCTGCGCCGATAGCGTCCCCACCATGCCCTTCTCCAGCATATCGGCGTAGCCCCGGATAGACGTCATCGGCGTGCGCAACTCGTGGGACACGATGGACACGAACTCCGACTTGGCCCGGTTGGCCTGGCGCACCTGCTCGTACAGCCGGGCGTTCTCGATGGCGATCGCCGCGTGGTCCGCCAACTGCCCGGCGAACTGGACGTGGTCGGATTGGAGCGGCACCCCTTGCTTATTTCGCAGCACCATCAGTCCCAACGCCCGCTCCTCGTAGCGGAGCGGCACGAGCAGCCACGTGCCGCGCTCGGCCAACAGCGGCTCCCGGCTGGCCATGGCCTGCTGCACCATCTCTGCCTCCGGCTCCGTCACCTCCTCGCCGCCGGCGCTCGAAACTGTGCCCACCTGCCCTTCCTCGTCCAGCAGGCTCAGCCTGCCGCTATCGGCCCCCAGCGCCCGCATGGCCCACGCCAGCGTCAGTTCCAGCACCCGCTCCACGTCCAGGCTAGCGTTCAACTCCCGGTCAACCTGCTGCATCGTCGTCAGTTCTTCCACCCTGGCCGCCAGCGCCTGGTCGGTCATCGTGTACAGCCGGGCGTTTTCGATGGCGATGGACGCCTGGCTGGCGAACGCCGCCAATATGGGCAGGTCCGCCTGCGAGAACACCTCATCCCGCATTGGATTGTCCAGGTACAGGGCGCCGATCACCCGCCCCCGGCTTTGCAGAGGTACGCACACGATTGAGCGCAGGTGATAGCCGACCACGCTCTCCTGGTCAGAAAAGCGCGGATCCAGTTGCGCGTTGGTCGTCAGCACCGGCTGCCCTCCCTCCACCGCGCCGCGCACCACCGTGTGACTCAACTCCAGGTCCGAAGCATCCACGCACTCCCGGTCAAAGTTCTGCGCCGCCCGAATCTCCAGGTCTCCCGCCTCGTCCAGCAGCATCAGGCAACCTCGCCCGGCCTCTGTCAGGTGGATCAACGAATCCATGACCAGGCTCAGCGTCTCCCCCAGGTCCAGCGAGGAATTCAGCACGCCGATCATCTCGTACAGCGTCGCCAGTTCCGTCCCCTGGGCCGCCCCGGTGGCCAGTTCCGTCACCAGGTGCTGCCACTCCTCGATCCGCGCGATCATCTGCTCAGGGGAAAGGCCGTGTGGTCGCCTGAGCGCCTGCTGCACCGCCCGCATGCTCTCCAGCAGGGCGGACGCCGTTGTGCTTTTTGCCACCCCAGCGCCAATCTCACCCATGGCTATCGCTCCTCCTGCCAGAAGGATACCAGAAAAGAATCTGATACAGGTTGCAATGTCATTACAGTTTGGTTAACACCTCCTCCCGCAGGTTCGTAACCTGCGGGAGGGTATACCCATGAGTGTAACACAAATCGGCGCGCGTGGCAATCCCTCCCACTCTGTGGTATACTCGGCCTGGAGGTGAAATGGATCACGACGTTTTGTTGAAGGTGGAGAACGTGTATCTCCAGCGGCCCGGGGCCGAAGTGCTGCGTGCCGTCAACCTGACCGTCCGGCGCGGCCACGTGCACACCCTCCTGGGCCTCAATGGCTCAGGCAAGACCAGCCTGGCTCTCACCCTCATGGGAGCCAGCGGGTACCAGCCCGAGCAAGGCCGCATCATCTTCGACGGCCAGGACATCACCGGCCTCTCCGTCACCGAGCGCGCTCGCCTGGGGCTGACCCTGGCCTGGCAGCAACCGGCCCGCTTCGAGGGCCTGCCGACGGCCGATTACCTGGCCCTGGGGATGAAGAGCCCGTCGCGCCAGCGCATCGAAGAGGCCCTGGCTGCCGTGGCCCTCTCCCCGGCCGTCTACCTGGGCCGTACCGTCAACAGCGCCCTCTCCGGCGGGGAACGCAAGCGCATCGAATTGGCTGCCGTCTACTGCATGCAGCCCCGCCTGGCCATCCTGGACGAACCCGACTCGGGGGTGGACGTCCTGTGCATCGCCGACGTCGCCGCGCTGATCCGCCGCATGGCGGGCGAAGGCACCTCCGTACTTCTCATCACCCACCGTGACGAAATGGCCGAGGTTGCCGACGCCGCCTCGTTGATGTGTGCTGGCACGATCGTCAGTACCGGCACTCCAGCCGAAGTGCGCGAATACTTTGCCCAACGCTGCCGGCCCCACGGCGACCTGCTCGGCAGCCAGCCCTGGGGCGCAGAGGCTGGCGGCACCTACCAGCGCGTCGTCTCTGGGGAGGCTTGCGGTGAGTAACCACCTCCCCTCCCGCCCCCCTGCCTCCATTCTGGAGCAGCGCGACCCGGCCTGGGCCCGCGAATTCGAGGCCATCCTGAAGGCCTACGAGCAGGCCGGCGGCAAGCCCGACGCCTTGCAGACGCCGCGGGTGGCCAGCGCCGTCATCAGCGGCAACCGCGTCCTGGCCGTCAACCTGGTCGAGGGGGTGCGCATCGAGGCGCAAGAACTCGAGCACGGCGTCCACGCCCGCATCCTCGTCGCCCCGGGCACCCGCGTGGACTACCCCGTCCATCTGTGCTTCGGCATGCTCCCCGCCGAGGGCCTCCAGCACATCATCTCCGAGTTCGAGATCGGCACTGGGGCAGAGGTCGGCTTCCTGGCCCACTGCACCTTTCCGAACGCCGTGAACCTCCAGCACGTCATGGATGCCCGCATTCACGTCGGGCCGGGGGCCACCATGCGCTACAGCGAAGGCCACTACCACGGCTCCCTGGGCGGCATTCAAGTGCTGCCCACCACCCACGCCCAGGTGGACGAGGGGGGCTGGCTCGAATCCGAGTTCAGCCTGGTCCACGGGCGGGTGGGGCGGCTGGAGATCCAGTTCGAAGTGGACGTGGCCGCCCAGGGTACGGTCGAGTTGGTCGCCAAGGCCTACGGCTCGGCCGACGACCGCATCAAGGTCAACGAAGTTGTGCGCCTGAACGGCGAGGGCGCGCGCGGCCTGACCAAAACGCGCGCCGCCGTGCGCGATCGGGCGCTCAGCGAAATCTACACCACCGCCGAAGGCAACGCCCCCGGTGCGGTCGGCCACATGGACTGCACCGAGATCGTGCGCGGAGGAGCGGTTGCCCGCAACGTGCCGGTCGTCGTCGTACGGGACGACCGCGCCCGGGTGACCCACGAGGCGGCCATCGGCAGCGTCAACCGGCAGGAACTGGAGACGCTCATGGCCCGCGGCCTGGACGAGGCCGACGCCGTAGACGTCATCATCCGCGGCATGCTCCGCTAACCCGCCTGTGTTCATCTGATGGCTGCGGATCGCCAGATCCGCCGCCCGCTCGCCGGGTTGCCAACCTGCCGAATTGTGGCATAATACCGCCCCGTGCATGGCACGCTGTGTCAAGGAATCACCAGAACATGAGCACTCACTTGCAGTTGCGAGACCGTCTTTGCATCGTCCTGCTACTCCTCATAGTGGCCCTCCCCTGGGCACTGGGCAGCGCCCGCGCCCAGGGCCCCGCCATCGTCCGCATCGTCTACTTTTCCTCCCAGGATTGCATCCACTGCACCGCCATCACCAACGAGGTCCTCAAACCCCTGCAGGACCAATACGGCGACCAACTGCAGATCAAGACGCTCGAAGTCTCCGACCCGGCCAACTATGAGATCCTGATCCGCGCCGAGGAAATGTTCCAGGTGCCCCCGGGAAAGCGCGCCCTGCCCACCCTGATCATAGATGGCAAGGTACTGGTTGGCGAAGACGAAATCCGCCAGCAACTGCCCTGCCTGCTCGATACCTGCCTGGGGGCAGGCGGCACCTCCTGGCCTGCCATCCCCGGCCTCGACGCCGTCGCTGTGACCGGCCCGGGCGAGCCTGGCTTAGGCGAACCCGGCCTCGGCCTGGACCCGGGAGTCGAGATCGGCACCTGCACCACGGAGCAAACCGTGGCCTGTGAAGGGCCTGCGCCGATGTGGGTGGCCTACTTTTACCAGGTGGGTTGCCAGGAGTGCAGCCGCGCCGAATACGACATCCGCTACGTGCGCAGCAAATACCCCCAGTTTCTGGTCGAAGAGTACGACCTGCGAGAAGACGCCGCATTGCTCGAGTGGCTGGGCGCTCGCCTCGGCGTCCCGGAACAGCGGCGACTCGTCACTCCCGCCCTCTTCGTTGGCCAGGACTACCTGATCGGCACCGACGTCACGGCCGAGGCCGTGCTGGCCCTGGCCGAGAAATATGCCCCCACCGGCGCAGAGAAGGCGTGGGCCGATTTCGCCCCCCAGGAAGCCGAGCAGAGCATTGTCGAGCGCTTCAAGTCCCTGGGTGCCCTCACCGTCGTTCTGGCCGGCCTGGTGGATGGCATCAACCCGTGTGCCTTCGCCACCCTGGTCTTCTTCATCTCCTACCTGGCGTTCCTGGGGCGCAAAGGGCCGGCCGTCATCGCCGTGGGCGCTGCCTTCACCCTCGGCGTATTCCTCACCTACACCCTGGTCGGCCTGGGGCTGTGGCGGCTGCTGAGCGCGCTGCCGTTTCTGGCCACGCTGGGGCGCTGGGTATACGGGCTGACCGCCCTCATCTGTGGGCTATTGGCCGTCTTTAGCCTGCTCGACTACCTCAAGGCGCGGCGCGGCCAGATTGAGGACATGGCGCTCGTCATGCCCGAGGTGCTGCGCCGGCGCGTCCATGGGGTGATCCGGCACGCCAGCACCGCGCGCGCCTTCGTCCTCGTCGCCCTGCCGACCGGGGCCGCCATCTCCTTCCTCGAATTGGCCTGCACCGGCCAGGTCTACTTGCCCACCATCATCTTCGTCATGAGTGTGCCCCAGTTGCAGGCCCGGGCGGCGCTGTTCCTCCTGCTATACAACCTCATGTTCATCCTGCCCCTGGTGGTCGTGTTTGGACTGACCTATTGGGGTACGACCTCGCTGCAACTGGGTCTCTTCCTGCGCCGCCACGTGGCAAAGGTGAAACTGGGCACCGCCCTGCTCTTCGCCGCCCTGGCAGCCTGGCTGATCGTCGCTCTCGTTGCGTAGCGCATCAGGCCGGCCCAGGAGATGAAAACGCCAGCGCCCCTATCTCGGGGGCGCTGGCGCGCTATCCAGCACCGGCTGTTCACGCCGGTGCGGCCCTTGTCGGAACTACTCGCATTCGACCGGGTCGGGGTAGGGGATCCTGCCTCGCCACCTTGCCGTCTGGTTGGCCGACGTGACGATCACGGTGCCCCACCAGCCTTTGCATGCCTCCCCCTCGACCTCGAACGTGCCGTTGAAAAATTCGGTCTCGGCGCTGACGTAATTTAGATAGTAGCGATAAGTGCCGTCTCCGCCCCACGCTGTCAGGCCGATCTGTGCCCACCACTTGCCGTCGGGCGTATCCCGCCACATCACCACGATGGGCACCGAGAAATGGAGCGCTTCCCCCGGCGTCGGCGTGACCGCCGGCGTGGCGGTGGCCGTGGGCGTCGCCGTCGGCGTGGGGGTCGGCGTCGCGCCGACGCGGCAACTGAGCGCCAGTTTCGCCCCAATCGGCCTGCCCGCGCTGTCCTGCAGTTGCCACTCGCTCGTGTACGTCTTCCAGGAGGCCGGGACACGCAGCGTCACCCGGATCTCGGCCGTTTCTCCTGGCGCAAGTGTCTGGATCTGCGGCTCCTGGACCACCGTCAACGCATCGCCCGACACCTGGGCCAGTTGGACCCCATCCGGCCAGGCGCACGTGCCCACGTTCTTGACCGTCCAGCGCTTGACGAACTGCTGCCTCGGCATCAGCACGCTCGGCCACACGCGCCGGTCGCTGACGACTTCCATGTCGAACTTGCAGGCGGCCAACGCCGTGGCGGTCAGATCAGGGGTCGGGCTGGGCGTGGGCGAAGGCGTGGGCGTCACGCCCGTCGTCGCCACGTAGGTCGCCATCCACATCGCAAACTGGGTCGCGTCAACGTTGTACGTGGCCGTTATGTCGGGGGTAGCGGTGCGGGTGGGGGTGCCGCCGGACGGGGTCGGCGTGGCAGTCGCCATCCGTCCGAGCAAGGCAGTCAGCAAGCGCTCCGATGCCTCCGAATTGAAGAAGGCGGTGCTACACAACAGGGCCAGCGCCAGCAACCCGGCCAGCGCGGCGATCCACACCCACCTGGGGCGAGCCGCGGTGACTCCCTGCGGGGGTGGGGTAACCTGGGAGGACGGCAACGTGGGCAACTCCACCCCTCCCTGCGCCTTGGCCGGGGCCATGGCCAGTTCTGGCGACATCGGCTCGACCGGTTCGCCGGCCGCGCACCGCTCCAGATCGGCAGCGAACTCCCTGGCGGTCTGGTACCGGTTCGCGGGATCCTTGGCCATCGCGCGCAAGATTACCGCCTCCAGGCACGGTGGCAGGGTGGGGTCGAGCACTGTCGGCGGCGTCAGCGGCGCGTTCATGTGCTTGAGGATCACGCCCAGCGGCGTGTCCGCCTCGTACGGGAGCGTCCCCGTCACCAACTGGTACAGCACTACCCCCAGCGAGTAGAGGTCCGACCGCTCATCCCCGGCCTGGCTGCCCTGCTCGGGGGCCATGTAGGCGGGTGTGCCGACCATCGCCCCGCTGGCGGTCAACGTGGCGGTGTTCACCATCCTGGCGATGCCGAAGTCCGTGAGGATCACCTGGCCGTCCTGGGTGAACATGATATTGGCCGGCTTGATGTCCCGGTGGACCATGCCGTGTTGGTGGGCGTAATCCAGCGCGTGGGCCACCCCCAGGGCGATGCGGATCGTCTCGTTCAGCGGCATCCTCTCGTCCTGCTGGACCATCTCCTGCAGGCGCGTTTTCAGCGTGGGGCCGTCAATGAACTCCATCACCATGTAGTAGCAGTGGCCCTCGGTGTCGCAGTCGAAGTCGTAGACGTGGACGATGTTAGGGTGGCGGAACGTGGCGACGACCCTGGCCTCCCGCTGGAAACGGGCCAGAAAATCCTCTTCGCCGGCCAGAAAGGGGTGGAGCATCTTGATGGCGACGTAGGTATCGAGGCCGGAGTGGTAGGCCTTGTAGACCTCGGCCATGCCACCGCTGCCCAGGTGAGCGACGATGCGGTACTTGCCCAGTGTTTTGCCGATCAGTGTCTCATCCCTCTTGCCCCAAGTGGCGCGGGCTGGATCTTGCCTGCCTTATACAGTTTTCACGCAATCCTCAAGCAGTACATCCGGCGGACCTCGAAACGCATACGCCACCGGATGGCACCTGACTCCTGATATATCGCTGGGGTGGTCTGGCTGCCCTATATCTTACTACAATAACTGCATCGTGAGGATTGAGATACCGTTGCAGTTTCGTTAATATGAGGTTACTGCTACAATATACCGGCCTTCGGTCCACATGGCGTTAACAGATGGTAAGAGATTCACTAGAACCCGGTGAGCCTGCGTGTCAGGCATAGCGGGGCTTCCTAGCTCTTGCTATTCTACTACAGCGGGCACTCTTGTCAATTCCGCGGCCTCTCCCGGCTGCTGTCCGCTGTCTGCCGGCTGGGCCAGTTCGTGATCCATCCACTCCAGGTAGTCCTGGCTGCCCAGTACTACGGGAACGGCCAGGATCTCCGGCACCTCGTAGGGGTGGACTTGCCGGATCGCTTGCGCGAGTGCCTCGTACAGGTCCTGCCGGCTCTTCATGACGCACAGCCACTCGTCGGCCGTCTCGACCCTGCCCTGCCACCAGTAGGTGCTGGTGATGGGGCCGATGACCTGCGCGCAGGCGGCCAGCCGCTTGCCGACGATGGCGGTGGCGATGGCCTGGGCGTCCGCTTTCGTTGCCGCTGTCGTGACTACTTGAATGGCTTCTGTCATCTGCGGTCCTACTCCTCGCTTTCGCCAGCCAGCACCAGTGCGTGTCTATAGACTGAATCGCTCAGGTAGAAACCGGCGGTCTGCCGCAGGGCATCCAGGTGCGGACGCACGGAGTCAATGGCGTGTTTTGCCTTTGCCTCCAACAGGACGCCTACAACTCCGATGACGCGGAGTCCCATCCGCTTGGCTGCACGCCGACCCTCTTTCTCGTCCAAGAGGACCAGATCGGCGCCGAGCTCCAGCGCCAAAGCGATACTCTCGGCTTCGCCTCGATCCAGATCGCGGAGTAGTGCGGTCACCAAGTCCCGGTTCTGGACCGCATGTCGTTCGATCCAATCGGCCACAGCGACCTCGTCACGTCCAGGCCAATGCTTGCCCTGGGCATTCAACTCGGCCCACACACCTTCAGCAATGTGCAACCTGGCGTACAGATGGTGGAGAAGATCGAATCGGCCGATCGCGGCGAGGTTAGTCAGCGGTGAGGTGTTGCTGACGACGATCATAGCCGTCCCATCTCGCGCAACGTGGCTACGTCCTCATCAAGGTCAGCTATGTCATAGTGGGGCGGGATCCGGCGCGAGGCCAGTAGCTGACGAAACTCCCACAGTGCCATACCGGCCAGCTCGCATGCCTTGCCGATGGACAGGCGTCTTTGAGCATACAGATAGACTGCCATCTCCACCTTTAGATCAGATACGGTAAGGCGGGCTGAGTCCAGAATATCCTGAGGTACTTCTAGCACACTGACGGTGCTCATCATCCGGTTCCTTTCTCAGGTGATCGCGTCCACCCAATCGCAGCACAGACTTGTCTGTCTGATTGGATTTGTGTCCAACAGGATGGATTGTAGTTCATTTGGGTGGATTTGACAACTGCCCGGGGCGGTGAACGCTCCAGGGGGACAACAGTCCCCGTCCCCGGTTCAGGGGATTTGGGTCACGAGAGACACGAAGGAGCCGCGGAAGGGGCGAAGCGTTCTCGTGACTTTCGCGCGCTTTTCGCGACCTTCGTGGTCCAGATTCTTTCGTGTCTCGTCTACCGTCTACTGTTCGCCGTCCACCGGCTGGGCCAGTTCGCGATCCATCCACTCCAGATAATTCTTGCTGCCCTGCACGACCGAGACGGCCAGGATCTCCGGCACCTCGTAAGGGTGCACTTGCCGGATCGCCTTCTCGAGTGCGGGGTACAGGTCCTGGCGGCTCTTCACGATGCACAGCCATTCCTCGGCGGTCTCGACCTTCCCCTGCCACCAATACGTGCTGGTGATGGGGCCGATGACCTGGGCGCAAGCGGCCAGGCGCTGCTCGACGATGGCGTGGGCGATCATCAGGGCATCTGCCTGTATTGCAGTCGTTGTGATCACTTGAAGGATTTCTGTCATCTTGGTCTCGTTTCCGATGTGATAGTGCTGCTGGTCTCAAGGTGTAGTGGGGTCAAGTACTCAAAGGAGAACGGCAGTTCTTCTCCTGGTAGCGCTTCTAGTTCAGAAGGGAGCGGGTGTAGGCTTGGGTTTGAGGCACCCCCCAAACTGGAAAACCTGTCGCTCGCTGATGACCATCTCACTTCCATCAAGCGGGCTGCAGTGCGATGCTCCAGGATCGCCTCGGCAGGTAGCAACTTCCCAAACGTATTCACCGGTTTCGGTGAGTGAAAATATATACCTCTGGTCTTTCGTCCAAGTCACACTATGGGGCTCATCAGGTAGTAGCCCTATTCTTACGTCGAACCACTCATCAACAGCCAACGTCCGAGGCCAATTCCACTTGAGGGTCACATTGCACCCTATAATGTCTATCCCTAGTAACTCCACCGGAGGATAGGAGGTTCTTGGCGTACGCGTGACACCTGGCGTCGGCAGTGGCATCTTCACTGTGAAAGACACCAGGGAGGAACTGGATAGGATATTTTGGCCAGTCGGGTCCTGTAAGATCACAGGATACTGCCCGGCCGCCAGAGTCACCGGAATCGTAGCCGTGATCGTACGGTCGTCTACAAACTTCGTCTGCAAAGGAACGCCAATGATGACAGTCAGCGAGGGGATGAGATTCTCCCCGCTGACAACCACCTGCACGCTGTGACCTTGTGCAGTGCTCACTGGCGATATGCTAAGTACAACTGGCGGCGGAGCAATGTGGAAGCTGTGGAATTGGGTTTCCTTGCTCACCTGCTCGTACTGATCTTGATCTGTGAAGCGCACCACGGCGACTGCCCACTCGTATTCTCCTGGCAAGAGGTCAGGAAGAGCGAAGTGATCCTCGTTGTGATAGAAAAGGAAAGAGTCCTGTCCTTTCGGCTGTACCATCAACCGGTAATATTCCTCAGGCGATAGGTCATTGGGGCAACTCCAAGACAGCGTTATCTTGGAGCCCCAGTTAAACTCTGCACCATTCTCCGGCTCTATGAGCGTCACGGGTGGATGCAGCGTAGGTTCTAGGGTCGGAATAACGGGCATGACTGGTGTGGAAGTAGGGGTTATGCGTGGCGTGACAGACGGGGGAGTTGGCTGTGGACCACAGGAAATGTTCGAGAACATGGCCAACACTGCCAGACAGATTATGATCAGGAGGGCTGGCATGGCGGTTGAAGCAATACCCAGATGTTCAGCAACGAGTCTACAAAGTCTGCTGAAATCATGTCTCAACGGGTTCATTTTTTCCTCAGCGTTGTTCGATGATCGAAAGCTCAACGAATTCGCACATCATCAACGTACGTCCAAGTATTCCACCATTCATACTTGCCGTTAACATTGCTGAGCAATACTTCTACGCTTTGCCCTTTGTAGCGACCCAGGTCAAACTCGACGGTTTGCCAACCAGAATCCCAGGGTCCAAGATCGCAACTGGGCACATTTCCCGATGGATTCCCAAACTGACCGATCAAGTCGCCGTTGATCTGCACCTGGAACCAGTCCTGGGTATCCAGATCGTAACTGAAGACGCGGTATCTCAACGAAAGCGTGGGGCTAGCCGCAATCGTCGCTGATACCTGGAAAGACTGCATTATCCAGGCTTCTCCCATTGGTACTCCGCCCTCACATTTGTAGTCAGGGCTGCCCAAGACAGCGTAGCATTGGCCCTCCTCACACCTGACCGATTGAGCCAGTTGGCCCCCGGATTGCCAACACTCAAATCTACGCTCAAAGTCACCATTCACGCCATTGCACGTCGTTACTCTGGGCAACAGGAAACGCCACACCCCATCGCTAGTGCCAGCATACAACCATCGGCGGCCATGGGTGTCAAGGTGGATCAGTAAGGTGCGCACCTCAGACGGTGGCGGTCGCCAGCCAGTATTCATCTGCCCCCATGTCAGACCACCGTCTATGCTATGTAGTACGCCGTTGTTCTCCTGACCTGCGTATAGCGTGGCGCCGTCAGCAACAAAAGCGAAAGTGGGGGTGCTTCCCCATGGCTCTGGGCCCCTTTCCCATCTGTTGCTGTTCCACCGGTAGAATCCATCGTTCACCCCCACAAAGCCA
>Ga0307377_10001217_pt1 | contig 33681 bp, 55 predicted proteins | sample TR3MG_FD_202535 | JGI IMG/M metagenome (GOLD analysis project Ga0307377, IMG submission 202535) | Soil microbial communities from Risofladan, Vaasa, Finland - TR-3 | ecosystem: Environmental > Terrestrial > Soil > Coastal area > Acid sulfate soil | place: Finland: Risofladan, Vaasa | collected... | reverse complement strand
TGGAGCGCATTGCTCACGGGAGTCCCACCGGCCTACCGATCAACTGTGTGGCAACCGGTGGCACTCTCTGCCTGGTCGATCAACGAAGTTACGGGGGTGAAATGGGGTCGATTGTCGCAGAAACCCGTAACAGCGGACGCGACAAGACTGGTGTTCGATTCACCACACCTCCACCATTTTGCGGGTAGAAAGGGGACGCCATGAAGACAATGAAACGTCAGCAGGAGATTCTCAGGGTGCCAGAAGCTGCAGTCGAAGCGTACTTGCAGCAAGGGTATGAACTGTGCTCAAAGACCGAGTGGAAAGAGAAGGTGAGAGATGCCGACAAAAGCACAACTTGAAATGATGCTCCAACAGAAGGGGGATGTATGCCCATTGTCATCAGCATCGTATTGTCATTGTTTCTCTTGGGAGTGGTGACGTGTCAAATGAAGCTGAACCACCCAGAGATTGAAGAATACTTGCAGCAAGGGTATGAACTCTGTTCGAAGACAGAGTGGAAAGAGAAGGTGCGTGATGCCAAGCAGAGCGGAACTTGAAAAGATCATCATTGAGGCGTCCCAGGAGATCATTACCCTGCGACAAGCCATTAAAGGCTTGAATAACCGTGTGCGAGAACTGGAAGCCTGGAAAGAGGCTTCAACGAAGGGGTCGGGAGTATGACCGCAATGATACTATTAATAAACGCTTTGATACCATTAATCGGAATGGGTGTTGGGGTCTATCTCCTAGGGGGAATTGTGGCCTTGGGGTGGTTCCTGGTCATTGTCGGAGGTCTCAGGATCATCCTGACACTGTTGGAGAATCTTCGAGAGTATGGGCAATGATGAAGACAATGGTAGTTCTAGCGATTCTGTCCCTAAGTCCTGCAGCACACGCCTATTGTACTAAAGGCTCAGATGGGAATTGGTATACCAATGAGACTGCAGCAGAAACGTTTATCAATGTCGACCCCAGCAAGGGTCCGATGGATTTTCGGTTACGACCTGGAAGCTGCGCCATCAATCGTGGGATGGTCATTCCTGGAGTGACAGATCAGCCTGATGCAGCAGGCCGGACGCGAGACAGCATGCCGGACATTGGGGCCTATGAGTATGCAGCAGCAGGCCCGAAGAAACCACAGGGGTTGGAGATCCAGCCAGGACGCTGAGATGAGGAGGGAATATGCGAGTTGAAGAGATGATCACATTGCTGCAGCAGGAAGACCAGAAACGAGAACTCGTGATTGGTTTTGATACCTATTATAAGGGGGAGGGGTATGAGGAGGTTGATACACCTTACCAAGTCATTGACGAAGGTGTGAAGAAGGTCTGTATTGGTTCAATTTACTCACAACCCTGAGGGGGCGAATGTTCCAAGGCTGGCGATCTGGTCTCCAAAACCGGATGGAGAGGTTCGATTCCTCTCGCCTCTGCCAATATGAAGGAGTGAAGTAGTGTCAAAGGCTAGCACACCGGTCTGTAAAACCGCGAGTCTTGGTTCGAATCCAAGCCACTCCACCACAAAAAGTTTGGTCCTGTGGTCTAACGGCTATGACGCTCCCCTGTCGAGGGAGAGATCGGGGTTCGATTCCCCGTGGGACCGCCAATAGAGAAAGATGACCCAGTGGTTGAGCAGCAGTTAGACGACTATATGATGCTCGCGTTGCATATTATTCAAAATCTAAAGAAGATGGAATAAACCATGATACCAGCGTACCCAAAAATTTATTCACTCGGACACCCTGCCCTGTGTGACCTATTAAATGGGACGGTCACGGTACAGGAAAAGGTGGATGGTTCACAATTTAGCTTTGGTATCCTGGATGGACACCTCGCCTGCCGGTCACGGGGTCGAGAGATTTTCCTAGAGGCTCCAGATACCATGTTTAAAGCGGGGGTAGAGTATGTTAAGACTATTGAGGGCAAACTGGTTCCTGGGTGGATCTATAGATGCGAATATTTGCGTGTACCAAACCATAATACACTTGCTTATTCACGAATTCCCGCTAATCATCTTGTCCTTTTCGATGTGATGACGGGGGTGGAAACCTACGGGGATCAGTACGTGTTAGAGATGGAGGCGAGAAATTTAGGGATCGACGCGATTCCATACTACTTGGTTGATGGAATGGACCTGGCCGACTTTCAAGGGTTTATGGCTAAGGAGAGTTACCTAGGTGGGCAAACTGTGGAAGGGGTCGTGATCAAGAACTATGAACGATTCTGTCAAAAGACTGGCCACGTACTGATAGGGAAGTATGTGTCAGAAGCCTTTAAGGAAGTCCACAACGCTTCCTGGAAGGACAAAAACCCAACCGGCAAAGACTTCATGGCGTTATTGATCGGGAAGTACAAGACGGAGGCTCGATGGGAAAAAGCTGTGTACCGGCTGCGGGACGAAGGGACCTTGTTGAATGCGCCACAAGACATCGGGAATCTCATCAAGTCCGTCTGGCCGGACATTGTGGAAGAGTGCAAAGAAGAAATTAAAGAAGATATGTGGAAATTTTATTCAAAGCAGTTACAAAGGGGGGTTGTCGGTGGGCTACCAGAGTGGTATAAAACAAGACTCGTGCAGCAGCAGTTCGAGCAGGCTGGCCCCGACTACCCAGATGGAAGCGATGCAGAAGGCTTCCCTGGTGGAGACAAACGTCTGGGAGAATGATTGTGATCATTTCATGATCATCGGTTCTGGCACACGTCTCTGCAGCAAGTGTTATATGGCAGAAACGGTTATTCCACATCAGGAGGCATGACATGAAAACATACACGTTGACATGTGATAATGGGGACACAAGTGTCGACATTATCGTGAACGATGGGGACATGATTGTCTACGATGTCTGTAAGGTCAAAGACTATGAAGGGGGAGATTATGTCCCGAGGAACGCTCGAGAGATGGATTACGCTGTGTTACAAACAATAGGCAATCACGATGAAACCCCTGGGTAGTCTTCTCTTGACGCTGTTGATGGCGGGGTTGCTCATGGTGTACGTCTACCTAAGGAGGTTTTTCGATGATTGAGCAAGTGGTGAACATGAAAAAACGCTACACCAAGCTGGTGGAGCAGTTTACCATGTTAGAATTTGAAGCGTACTTCGCAGAGTTTTTTGCCAGACACCAATGCGTCCAAGAGTTCACCTGGACACAAGAAGATAACTGTGGGAAGTTGCTCATCAATAATCTTGAATTTCTACTGTCACCTGGGTATCTGCAGAGTCATCCGACATTGAAAGCGTTCGTCAATGATAGGGGGAGGATTCAGATACAGGCGGTTAACCAATGGCGCACACCGGAGTATCAGAGTCTCTACGAGGCAGCGGTGGATGTTTACACCCTGTTGGAGGCCGAAGATGTCCTTGACCATGTGTTTGGCAGGGATCTCAATATACGGGTTGATAAGAATGGATTCACCAATCTGCGATGGGAGCGGATATAATGCTACGAGTGAGGATTAACATCAACCAAACCAATATTCTTGACCTTCATGCCCAGCGAATGGAGGGGTTTAAGGGGCATAACTGGGTTCATAACTATGATGCGTTCCTCGTGGATGAGACGAAGGGAAAAATGTACATTGGGCACATCCGGCACACCTACAGCAAAGGGGCTGCAGAACTCGCGAAAAAATTACTGGCCACCTATATGAAATGGGAACAGACATAATGGATTATTTCACAGCGGACCTCCACTTCAACCATAAAAATATTATCACGTACTGTGACCGGAACGCGCATGGGGATACCGCTCGGCTGTTCGACAATGTCGGGGACATGAACGAGCATATCGTCAACATGTGGAATCTCACCGTGAAAGACACCGATACAGTATACCTACTGGGAGATGTCGCGTTTGGGAGCAAGGATGAGGCGATTATCCTCTGTAATCGGCTCAAGGGGCGTAAAATTCTCATCTACGGCAACCATGACCTGAGGTGTGACGAAGCGTATTGGAAACGAGCGGGTTTCGATGAGGTACATAAATTGGGGTATGGGCAAACGATGCCGTACCAAGAGTTTTTCCTGTCACACTACCCCTACAGGAAAGCCCTAACGGAGTATGACACCCGTGATTATCTGTTTGAGCATGCAGCAGAGTCGACGCCAACCATCCTGCTTCACGGGCATGTCCACACGCAGTGGAAGTTCAAGGAAAACATGATTAATGTGGGAATCGATGTCTGGGACTACCGACCAGTTTCGATCAAGAGCATTCGGTATTACGCCGAAGGGGGACCACCCCTAGGTAATACACCCGATTGATAAGTCGTTGAAATTGTGGTATAATTCAAGATTGTCGGAATGGAGGGGCGTATGGGTGACGAATTAGTTGTGAAAAAACGATCTGCAGCGATCAAGCTGGCGAAGGATTCGCAACGCTATGATCCAGACCTTGGGGAAGACTTCGTTCCCATCTATATCGAAACCGTCTCAGAGGATATTAAACAAATCGCTCGAGACATACGGAAGTTCGCCAAACTGATTCCACGAGAAATCGTCGTGGAAGTGGATGGGGAAGAAGACCCCATCGCCAAACTGCTTCGACGACAAGCCACCCGTCTCATGGCCGGTGCGAACAATTTGTATGAAGTGGGGTTTATTGATTTCGAAAAGCTGGAAGAGGATGTAGTCGACGCGATTTTGGAGGATGGGGATACCGATGATGATGACCAAGACACAGAGTGAAATTGAATCGTTTCGTAATGCCATCCAAAACGCCATTATGGAACTGTGGGCGTCCGGTCAGGTTGGAGCGACGAGTATCGTTGTGGCGAATATCGGGTGGCTTGTGAGCCTGGATGCTCAACCGAGGTGGGTTGTTACGCTCCACAACGTGGATCGACGGAATGAGAAAGAACTGATGCACGGGTTGAATATGCTTATGCAGCAGACCGAATGGGGAGAGGAGGATATGGATGTCTACACAGAGTGGGCTGATGAATCATGTGCCTGATATGAAGCAGCTTCCGGCACTCCGGCAACCACTGGACGTGTATCTCATTCACCACCACGAACCCGTAGGGCAAACGGTGATGGCAAAACGGTTAGGTGATTACGGGGAGTTGGGACCACGGCACAAGATCACCTGGAACTATTACAAACCACGTCAACGCTGGGAGGCGGTCTGCGAACATACAGATGTTGTCTTTTATGCAACAGCTACTCCAGCCGATGCGTTATTCAGGATGGATAGGACACTGGTATGATGATTATTATGGCTCGGCTGATAGCTGAGTCATCACAGCGGGTATTGGTAGAACCGTATGGGACATTCAATGATTATTACGACACACCGAACGAAGAGATGCGAACATGGATTCCCAAGAAGAAAATTTCCACGATTAATGATGAGTATGTCGAAGACTATTTCCCGTGGCTCAATACAGAGCAGCCGGTTGAATTAGCCGTGAGTGAACATACAGGGGAGAGACTATTATGAAGCTCGTAGGATGGGGTGTTGTTGTGTATTACCTATTTTGGCTGGGGGTCTTCGTGTGCTTCATGCCGGAGTTGAAAGACCTTGCCCATGCCGTGGTCCATGTGGTATCGTCTTTTGGTGATTACATTGCCATGAGGTCGGCTGCATAGCTAAAGGAACACTTTAGAGCCGCGCTACAAAAAATTTTCACAGGGGTCGAAAAAAATTTGAGGGGTCGGTATAATCATGGAAGAATTACTGATGGAATTACTTGAGAGTCTTGAAGGTGGGCAACCTGCCATGCTCGAGACGATACCGGAAGACATCGATGCGAACGCGACAGGGTTCTGGGGTCGATGGTTCTGGTCTGGATTCACAGATTTATAACAAGGGGGGAAGCATGGGACGTTTCAAAGGAAACAAAGGACCGGTATTTTTTGGGTTGGAGTATGATCACGATGATATCCCAAATGCCATTGTCATACCCTCAAGGCGGGGCGGGAAGATTGTCAAGTGGGTGCAGAGTTACAAACCAGTGGATATTGTCCGTCCAGATGGACGCCGTGTACGGCGAGAAAGAACAGGGGTGGTGTGCCCATTAGGATTTCGACTCCGTAAGGATGAGATCCAGGCCGCAATGAAAGAACACAAGACCACCAATTGGCAGGATGGGAAATTTTTTGTGGTGATGATCCACCAACGTGCCAAGTTTGAACATTCAGATACGGTGGCGATGAAAAAAGCTGCCCTAAAAAAGGAGATGGATGATGTCAAACGAGACCTTGACGCAAGAAAGCAAGAACTCGAACGAGAGAAGCGTGATGGAACGGACCCTGCAGAATCTGCTGGGGTCAGTCATGAACATACCGAGGCCCCTGCAGAAGAGATTCGATCAGTTCTCCCAGGAGGAGCTACAGTTGTTGATAAACGCCGTTCAATCAGCAGTGGGGCAAGCGAGAAGCCGAGCGTATAATGCAGGTCTACAATCTGCATCAGGAACGACTGTATTACGACCAGGAGCCGGTCGTTGACTCTCGAACAAATAGAGCGGAAGAAAAAACAGCGGAAGGCGTATCGTGCCAGAGCACGAGCGTTCGTGATCGATTACAAGTGCAGTCATCTGTGTACCGACTGCGGAGAGAGCTTCCCGTTCTACTGTTTAGACTTTGATCATGTCAGAGGCCGGAAAGAGTTTGAACTTCGTCGTGCCGGTGATGACATTATCAACATTGATAAGTTGAAAGAAGAGATTGCGAAATGTGATGTAGTGTGTAAGAATTGTCACGCTACAAGAACATTTAAAAGGAATCTGTCAACCAATGATGAATTACAAAACCGTCCCGTATAAACACCAGGAAGAAGACGTGCGGGTCTTAGTGAATATGCCGGTCTTCGCCTTGTTTAATGATATGGGGGTAGGAAAGAGTAAGTCTGCCATCGATGCCCTATGTCACTTCGGGGTGAAGAAAGAACTTGACGCAGCCGTGATTGTGTGCCCCAACAGTGTGAAGAAAAATTGGGGCAAGCCAATTAAGGGGCAGATCATAACCCATGCGTGGGACAACCTGAACTATCAGGTGTACGTGATCAATGCCGGACAAACGTTGTGGCCGGTAGATCGGTTCCCTCGTGACCAGTTCCATTGGATCGTGGTGAACTATGAGAGTGTGTGGAGACCTCGAGTCTTTACCTGGTTGGAATCTTTTATGAAGACATTCAAGACTGCCATGATATTAGACGAGTCGCAGCGCATAAAGACGCCAGGTATTAATCAGACCAAAGGATGCTGGAAGCTTGGGGAGTTGGCCAAACGTAAGATCATTATGTCTGGGACCCCTATCACCAAGAACCCACTAGATTATTGGTCTCAATTCCGGTTCCTGGACCCAGAGATTACCGGCTACCGAACCTTCTCCACATATAGAATGAGGTACGCTGAGTTAGTTCCGACGACCATCGGAGCCAGGTCCTTCCAGAAGGTGGTGGGATTCAAAAATGTGGAGGAGTTGTTGGAACAAGTAGGACCGTACTATCGGAGGGTGCTCAAAAAAGACTGTCTGGACCTCCCAGCTAAGGTCTACCAACGACTTGAGGTGGAGTTGAGTGAGGAACAAGCCAAAGCCTACCGAACCATGCAGAATCGATTGGTGGTAGAATTTCAGGGGCAGAAAGTGAAGGCCCCGATTGCCCTGACCAAGATGCTTCGACTCCTGCAGATCAATTCAGGCTACGTGATAGGCGATTCTGGCCCAATTCACATTGGAACTTCTGTCAAGGTAGCTGAGTGTGTGAGACTCCTTGAGGCACACCCCAGACAGTCCGTGGTATTCTTCCGTGAACATGAGGAATTAGCCTTACTCAAGGCCGGTCTCACTGCAGCAGGGATCACGTTTGCTGAGATCCATGGGAAAATCAAGCTTGATAAGCGGGATCAGATGCAACACGATTTCCAGCACTCTGCTACATACGATACCATCCTGTGTCAGGTGGCTACTGGGGGAATTGGGTTGGACTTAACAGCAGCAGACCTGGCAGTATACCTCAGCAATTCCTATTCATTAGAACATCGTCTACAGTCAGAGGATCGACTGATGAGGATTGGACAGAACCGGAAGACCACGTATGTGGACATCCTAGCGACCATCGATGGGAAACCAACATTGGATCATGGGGTCCTGTGGGCGATTGAGTCGAAACAAGACCTGGCTGACCTGGTGTTGAAGAATGTTGACGACTTGAAGAGGTTCTTCGATGAACTCCACACAGCGACGTAGAATTTTAGAAGTGAGAGAGCATTTTGAAAAGCGATATGATCTAGCCTTTGAAGAGAGTGTCACCATGTCGATGATGGGTGGGGCTGAGATCGCTGAGAAACAAGTTAACACGGCACTACGTATTGCATACTATCAAGGGGTCCTCAAAGCTGTAGACCTCATCTTACAGGAGCTAGATTAATATGGGAATCTGGTCACATTTAGTCGGACAATTTCCTGAACGGAAGACCGCACTGAAGGATCTAAAAGATCTGTACAAAGATAAAGAGGAAGACGAGTTAGAAGAACTCGTGGCACATTTTTACCATGAGAAAAAGCGTCTGGAACGTGAGGCTGCGAGTGCGGGTAACCGGTATGAAGCCTGCAGTGAACTCCTCGTGACGAAGTGGGGTGCCAATAAGATCAACGGCAAGAAGCGCAACGATATTGGGACCCTGACCAGGGCCGATCAATTGTTTGCGAACGTAACGGACATGGCCACATTTAAAGAGTGGGCGACCAAGAATGGGGTTGGTAATTTGGTTCAAGAAACGGTGAACCATACGTCCTTAACTTCAACTGTAAAGGAGCTAATCAAAGACGGTGCCCCATTACCCGAAGGTATTATGATTCATACGAAGTCACGCATTAAACCAGTAGCCACACCAAAACCCAAGTGAGAGGGGGAAACTATGAGTACAGCAGTTGCGAAAATTACCAGAGCGGAATTACCTGTGTTATCATCAAGCATGGCTGGATTTGGAACAGGATTGCAGAACGTAAAAGAGAAAGATTTATTGGTGCCCCGTATTTCGATTGCGAGTGGCAACAGTAAAGCCTTAGCCAAAGGCACAGAGCAGTATATCAAAGGGTTGGAACCTGGCGACCTGTATAACACCGTGACCGGTGAAGTGTTTGGAGAAAAGGTCACCGTTGCCCCGCTATGGTTTTCCCGCAACCGGATTTTATTTGATCCCAATTGGAAGATCGAATGTTCATCCCCTGATGGTGAAACCGGTGGACAACTGACACCAGAAGGGTGTGACAAGTGTGTGCATTCAGAGTGGGGGTCTGGGAAAGATGGAAGTGGAACGGCCTGCACCGAATTCCTGAACTTCGCAGTCGCAATTCTTGGTGATGGTCCAGCAAAGCTTGGATCAATTTCATTCAAGAATACATCACAACGTGTGGCCCACAAGTGGAACACGTTAATTATGGGCCGAGAGGCGCGAGACGAAGCAGAAAATATTATTAGTATGCCCTGTTTCCTGGGGGCGTATGAGTATTCCGTGGTGTCTGTACCAGGAAAGAAAGGTGCATATCATGCACCGTCCATTAACAACGCAGTGGAGAATCGCGGGTTGGTCCCTGAGAAAGACATAGCACGGGTCACGGATCTTTTCCAGAGATTCAACAACCGCGAGATAAACATTTCTTCAGCGGAGGTCGAACTCGGTGAGTAAGCAGTTTGATACAGCAGTCGTCGAGAAGTTTATGAACCTATTTCGGGGCCGTACTGATGAGTACGGTCTCCGAAATATTGACACTGGGGCTTCGTGGTACGAAGGTGCCCGAAATGACATGGGTGAGATCATCTATGATGACGCAGGCAAAAAAGCCGCACCTAATGGATTAACCCTAGATGATTACAGAACCCACCTGCACCTCACGCATGGGGTGGCTCTGGCAATTATTCCCAACTCCCGTACTGGGAATGTCTGGTTCGGTTGCCTTGATATCGATAAAGACGACATCGATCACGTCGAATTAGTTCGCCGTATCAAGGTGTTTGGACTCCCACTTCATGTATTTATCTCCAGATCTGGCGCAGCCCATGTGTATATTTTCTTCGACGGAGAAGGGAAGCCAGCCAACGTGGTTCGTAAGATGTTAGCAGAGTACGCCCTGGCCTTAGGGTGTGGGAAAGATCTACCCAAAGCTGAGATCTTCCCGAACCAAGATGATTTCGATGAGTCGGTGCTTGGCCACCATATCACCATACCACTGTATAATTCTGATTCCAGTGATCGTCGCGGGAAGTTTGTGAGTGAGAATGGAGATCTGTGGGGTGTTGAAGGCTTTCTCGAACGGGTTGAAGTCTGGCCATCGAAACGGAAGATGCCGTTCCCATTGAGGGGGGAGTCATTTGAAATGGGTCCACCCTGCCTCGAAACCATTCAACGAAAAGGTGGGATGCCAGCAGGTCACAGGAATAATGGGTTGTACAATGTTGGGGTGTACATGAAGAAAGCGTACCCCGAGGATTGGGAAGAACGATTGATTTCGTTCAACCGTCTCTACATATCCATTCCGGTGGAGCGGAAAGAGATCGATAATATCGTCAAGTCAGTGAAGAAGAAAGACTATAAGTACAAGTGTGCTAGCGAACCGATTGCGTCTGTGTGTGAGAAGGAAGTCTGCCAGAAGAGACAATTTGGAATCCGCTCACCGGAACAGAAGCTGCTTGATGAGGCGAATAGGATTCCATTACCGATATCGAAGATTAGAAAGTTCACCAGTGAACCACCGTCATGGGAACTAACGATTGATGACAAGGTCGTGTCTGTGGCAACCAAGGAACTACACAGCTACGCACTCCTCCGAATTAAGTTGATGGAAAGTTTGAATCGTGTTCAACCAAACATGAAACAACAACATTGGGATATCAAACTGCAGGATCTGTTGTCGAATCATCTGGAAGAGATTGAGGTCGGTCCCGATTCTGGCGACTGGGCCGTGGCATTAGATATTATTGACCAGTTCGTGAAGAATGGGGGACCTGACCGTGTCTCAGCCAGGAATGAGACGTGGTTAAAGTGGAACAAATCACGGATGGGATCAGATGCCCATTTTACAATCATCACCACGAAGACTCTTTTAACCAACCATGGGATTACGATGGGGACCGCAGAAATTTCCACTCTATTAAAGAAGGCAGGGTGGGAGTCTGTGATGATACGGGTGGATTCGGCAACCACGTTACGAGTCTGGCGCAAGTGGCATCCAGGGTTATGTCCAACAAGACAGAACCCAGAGGAGGAGGGAGTTGATGATGGATGTGACAGTAGGCAATCTACTACTGATCTACATGACGCATTGGCCGACACTAACGCAGGCTGAGTTAGCAAGGCAGGTTGGGTGTTCTCGGGCGATGATCAATCTGATCATTCACAATCACCGAACACCTTCATATGATCTAGCTAAACGTATCGCAGACAATGTGTGTGAAGACCCCGATGAGCGAGAAGGGTTGACCTTCTTTCTCGTTGGGGATCACAAACGCATGAAACAAGTACTGGAAAGGTGCCCCAATGCGTTCGAAGATTATCGGGCCTCCTGGGACCGGCAAAACGACTCGGGTGTTAAGATCCATTAAGGAGTATGCGAAGCGTGAAGATATCAACCTGATTTGTGCCTGTGCTTTTACCACTGCTGCCCAAGAAGAAATGGAGCGGCGAGTGAAAGCGGAACTCAGTCCTGAGGAACAGAAGAAGGTGAAGTGTGCCACCATCCATAGTCTGGCCTTCAATCACATCCAGGTGAAGAAGACCTTCATGGTAAACACCCTCTATGCGTTTGCGAAACACCTTGGAGAACGCTCCGTGATTGTGAATGATCGAGTGGCTGTGAGCGCAAAGACCCCGTTGGAGCAAGCGATCAGTCACTACCACCTCCAGCGTAGCCAGATGTATACAACAGAAACGAGCCTCCCGAAGAACATGGCGTGGGGGGAGTACCATTATTATGTGCAAGAATTCGAACGTTGGAAAGACGTGAACAAGTTGTTAGACTATACCGATGTATTGATTCGGTACTTGAATGAGGGGGTGTCACTGGACTACGACGCCTTTATTGTCGACGAAGCACAGGACCTTTCGAAACTGCAGTGGGCCGTGGTTGAGAAGATGTCTGCGAACTCCAAGGATTTACTCGCAGCGGGGGATGATGATCAAACCATCTATTCGTTTGCAGGCGTGTTGGCCGGTGATTTTATCAACTGGCCTTGTGATCATGTGGAGATTCTTTCTCACTCATTCCGTCTTGGTAAAAATATCCATACGTATGCTCAACATGCAGTGAACCGTATTGATAAACGGATTCCAAAAGAGTATGGGTACAGCGACCACGAATCAATCGTGTTTATCTCGAATGATATTAACCCGACTGTGGACTTGCTTCCGTATGAGAGTTGTGCTATTCTCCATCGCAATGGGTACCTGGTTCGAAGGACACGGGACATGTTGAACAAGATGAATCTCACCTACTCAGGGAAGGGGTCACCCTTTAGCTTTGGCTCAGTGATGAAGGCCATTCGATATTGGGAAGCGTGGAGACGGGGGGATGAATTAGAAGCCAGCCACGTCCATCAGATTTCTAAGTATCTTCCTGACGAGTCACCAATTGACCGACTGGAAGACAAAGGTCGAAGATCATTAGCGGGTCCCTGTCCATTCCCGCAAAAAGAGTGGTATGAAGTATTGGATGTTCCGTTTATGGATGTCTATAAAGGAGTCCAGAAAGCCCACGGGTTAGATTATTTGTTGGCAACACCGAAGATTGAAGTCACCACCATTCATCAAGCGAAAGGTGGAGAGTGGGACAAAGTGATCGTGGTCCCAGATGTATCAACCGCAACGTGGAACGAATTTGCAAGAGGGGGGAATCAAGATGCCGAGCATCGTGTCTGGTACACAGCGTTGACACGGGCGAAGAAGGCATTACAGATCCTCAGACCGAGAACCAAAAAGTTTTACCCTTTGAAGGAGGATCTACAATGAAGATGTTTCTCTCACCCACCAAGATGGACACATACCGCCAGTGTCCACGATGTTTTTACGACGAAGTCATTCTGGAAATCAAACGTCCGAAAGCATTGTATCCCACCCTCCCAAATGGAGTGGACCTTTGCCTGAAGAACTATATGGATAAATATCGCGGGACTCTGCCTCCAGAACTCGCGCATTTATCTGGGTACCGGTTGATGGACGACCAGGAATTGATTAATCAATTTCGTCAATGGAACGGCCTGAAGTGCGTGAAGAATGTGTCAGTCCAACGAGGGACGATGAACCAACCGTCCGCGAGAGTGAACCATACGATTATCCTCAACGGAGGTATCGATGATCTGTTATGGAGTCCGTCAGAAGAGGTGACCATTATTGACGGAAAGAGTAAGAAGGATGAACCAGGTGAAGACTATGGTAGCCGGTATTACCAAAACAACATGGATACATATGCGTTCATGTTAAAAGAGAATGGATTCAAGGTATCCGAGAGAGCCTTATTGTGGTACTGGTGGCCAGAGGAGATTGATGAACAGGGTAAGTGGGTTTTTGGTCAGAAGACCCTGGAAATGAAGGTGAATCCTGATAGAATTGGAGAGGAGTTGGAGAAGATGGCTTCGTTACTCCCTGGTATTGGGTTGGAAAAGATGGAGTACCGAAAGAATTTCCCATCGAATCCTGAATGTACCCACTGCTCCTATGTCGAGGAGAAAACTGCCAATGAGGAAGCCGAAAAAGGTTAGGTTCCCAGAACAATTAGACAAGCCACTATGCTGCCGTGCGTCCATGCGGGTCAGACGGTGGTTGAAGAAGATGATGGCGAAAGCCAGACGACGAGACGGGAAGTTGAATCAGGATGATGCCGTGAAACAGAATCGTTACTATGGTTGGGAGTCATAATGCAGTTAAGCCTTGATTTTGCAGAACCTAGAGTCCGTGTGAAGTCGAATTGGACCCTCCCTAAGATGGAGTCGTTGGAGAGGTATCAACAGATCGTTGTCGACACAGAGACTTCAGGTCTGCATGTGTGGAAAGGCGATGCTGTCTTAGGGGTTGCGCTCGGGCTAATCCGTGACGATGGAAAGATCGATAGCCGGTACTACCCATTCGGGCACGATGGTGGGGACCAATATACGAAGGGGGCTGTACGAGATTTCTTGAAGCGTGAGTTGGTGGGGAAGCAATTGATCTTCCACAACTGTGTGTTCGATTTGTTGATGCTGCTCCGTATGGGCGTAGATCTTCGACAGGTGAATGATATCCACGATACGATGTTTGCGGGGATCTTAATCAACCCGAGTTCTATGTATTCGTTAGACGCGATGTACGCTCAGTATGTGGATAAGAACATCCAGAAAGAAAAACTTCCCTTCTCCAAAGCAGAAATGCAATCGGCTTCGTCCGATGAGGTTGGGACGTATGCGGAAAAAGATGTGACCATGACAGGGAACCTCCATGTACTGGTCCAGAAGATTATCGACCGCAAGAACTTACAAAGCATCTACCGGCTTGAGTGTGAGTGTGCAGAAGCGACAGTGGAAATGGTAAACAATGGATTGGCGGTTGATGCAGACAAGCTATATCGGTGGGTTGACGAAGTTGATCAAGAAGTACGGGTGCTGACCAATCGATTTGGAGGTATCAATCCAAACTCGGGGAAACAATTGATTTCGAAGTTTGGGGAGTTGGGGATTCCATTCTCTTCGAACTACTCGTGTTTAGAATGTTCGGCAAAACTACGGCGAACCGTGGAGTGGGTGGCCAGAGAAGAACACAACGGACCATCAGCATGTCCATATTGCCATGAAGTGTCTTTGCCACGTTCAGCGTGTTTTTCAAAGGAAGGATTACATGGGATCACACACCCATTCGTCGAGCAGTTGACCCATTTACGTGGGATGATCAGACTGCGAGACACCTTTCTAAAACCATGGGGTGAACAACTTCAAGGGAATATTCTCCCATTTGAATTGAACCAGTTACGTGATCGGGATTTTAGTGGTGGGACCAAAGGGACGGTCACAGGTCGATATTCGTCCAGTATGATTGATAAGGGCGCACAGCCACAACAGATTTGGTCGGCAGAGAAACAAGCCAGTGAGATTGGGATGAGTCACATTCTCAGGGAGTTGTTTATCTCTGGAACACCTGGTACACTGGTTGGTGCGTGTGATGCGTCACAAATTGAGTTTCGATTGTTCGGACATTTTGCCTGGGATGAAGAAGATATTATCGGGAAAGCGTATCGGTTAGATCCCTTCACCGACTATCATAATCTAGTGGGTGAGGACGTGTTGATGGGAGAGTTCCCACGGAAACAGGTCAAGACCTTTAACTTTGGTAGTCTATATGGGATGGGGTTGGCCACGTTCGCGAGACGGTTGTTCGTCTCCGCAGACGAGGCACGAGTACCCTACAACAAATATCACCGGATGTTTCCACAAGTGAGAGCGACATCCAGTTACTATGATCGGGCCGCTCGGAAAGACAAAGCGATCCGAACGGTGCGGGGTCGGCTGTTTGAATTTGAGCGTACCGATCCAACTCACATTGCGTTATCGCGATTGATCCAGGGGTCGGCTGCAGACCTGATGAAAGAAGCGTTGGTGAAATTATTCAGAGCGAGACTCTATGAGAAGATGCGAATCACCGTCCATGACGAAGTGATGGGTGACCTCGACCCTGCAAAAGCCGTACAGGTGGTTGAGTTGTTGAATGATGTTATCGATGTCAAAGTCCCGTTCAGGTGGGAGATGGAGTGCAGTGAGAGTTGGGCGATGACCAGTCCCAACACGTTAAAATTCTATGACAAGGTGTACAAGGGAGGAGAAGAGTTATGCTCATTGAAGCAATACTCACAGTTTGCCTAAGCACTCCGATTAACGATTGGAAAGGGGATCTTGATTCTGGTCCTACCTGTGTGTCCATGAACACCGGTGATCGAACCTTCGAGACGCTTGGACAGTGTGAGTTCTGGTTGAAGCAGGGTGATATGGAAGTCTCTACGAGACAACACCGTGACGCAATTCATCGTCGGCTACCGTGGACAACCATTGAGAAGGCCCACCCTGTGATTACAGGGGAGTGTCGAATTATCGTGTTCAAGAAACCATACGTGTGTCGGGACTGTGAATCATGAGCAAGTTCATTCGGTACAAAGTCAAGGTGGAGAAAGTGCTGACAGCTGAACTGTTCATCGATGCGTTGGGACCTGAGCAAGCGTTGAAACAAATTGATTTTAAAATACGGATCGGTCTATTGACGCCGGTCTGGAAAGAAGGAGAAGTCTATGCCAAAGATGTTGACCAAGACACCTAGTATTGCCGGACAGGTGTTGGGTGTTATCGTCACCGCCACGATCTGGGTGTGTCTGGTCGTTGCGCTTGGCGCATTCTCTCGGCTAATCTGTGAGACAGGAAAGTTGGGCTGGACAGGTTTTGGATACTTTTAACCAAGGGGGTCGCGATGATCTGGGGACATCACAAGATTTTAGAGCGTCTGGACGAACTGTTTCCATTAACTAGACCGTACAAAATTGGTTCGGCGTCAGTGGACGTGCGAGTGGGGAAACAAGTCATCCTTGAATCCTCACCAGCCAAAGAAGACATTAGTGTCTTCACAGAGGATATACCATGGATAGTTCAACCGAATGAGTTTATCCTGGTGGAAATGATGGAACATACAGTGATCCCTGATGGTGTGTCATGCTTGTTCCTCTTGAAATCATCCAGTGCCCGTGCTGGCTGGAGTCATTCCTTCGCTGGGTGGATTGATCCAGGCTGGGATGGGATCTTAACCATGGAACTGAAGAACTACAATCAGAATAAACCTCTTCCATTGTGGCCAGGGATGGCTATCGGTCAGTTGATCTATATGGATACAGATGAATCAGGGGTGTATCGAGGCCGGTACCAACATTCCACAGAAGTGTCTGGTGTGCGTAAGGAGATTGAGTATGACGCAGGAGCATAAGGTACTTGACCACGGCCACGTCAGACTGGTCGACTCCATGGGTTCAGATCTCTCCGTGGTGAGGTCTGCCCGTGTCTCGTATGCTGCGTCATGGAGGGCAGGAGAAGACGAGAAGAGCGACGAAAAACTGCTCCGGTACTTGTGGAAGAATGGGCACACCACCCCATTCGAAGCCGTGACGTTCACGTTCGATGTCAAGGCCCCAATTTTTGTATTTCGACAGTGGCACCGGCATCGAACACAAAGCTACAATGAGGTATCGGCACGATATACCGAACTACCAGCGGAGTGGTACGTTCCCCACATCGACGCGATTGGCACACAATCAAGTGTGAACAAACAAGCGCGAGATTGGGCACCGGTCAACGATGAAGAGAGAGAACTTCGACAGCACTATATCGCATCGTATGATATTCACTGCAAACAGGGGTACATGCTCTACCAGGAATTGATTGACGATGGCTGGCCGAGAGAACTGGCGAGAATGTGTTTACCAGTCAGTATATATTCCCAGATGTTCGCAACGATGAACCTCTTGAACTGTCTGAAGTTCTTGAAGTTGAGATTACACAGTCACGCACAGTATGAAATCCGTGTGTATGCGGAAGCCATGCTCAAGCTGATTGAGACGGTGGTCCCTGTGACAGCCTCTATCTTTAAGGAAGGCTTATGAGCAATCAATTGAGGGCAACTGGTCGGACGACTCGGACCCTTCAACGTGCTTTACATAGGATGGTTCAGGGGAAACAGGACGTGATGATTCTCATTAACACGGCCCGAGAGATGGACTACATGGTTGGCCTGATCATCAAAGAAATCGGGATCAAACCATCAGTCATTCATAGGGCCGAACGATGGGTAGAGTTTGCGGGTCGCAGGATGTATTTTAAGAGTAGGAATTTCCCAGACCAGGTTCGTGGTTTCAATGTCGCGAACATTTTTATTGACCATCACTTTTACGAGGGATTATGCTGGCAAGATTGGGAGTGGTTATTGTCTCGGCCACGTTAATTCTTATAAACCCCGTCATGCGGGACGTGAAGACGACTGGGTATTGTCCGATGCCACCATGTGTGGACGAGAAGTGGGCTGATGGCATGACCGCTTCTGGCACCAAGGCCAGGAGAGGTGTCTGTGCCAGTGATTGGGTCTACTTCCCCAAGGGTGCAGTACTCCATGTCCCTGGCTACGGCATGTGTGTGGTAGAAGATACCGGTAATCCAGATGTCGTGCATGGGAAGCATTTAGATTTGTTCTTTGATACATACGAGGAAGCGGTAGCGTGGGGAGTGCAGTACCATACCATCGGTGTGAGCAGTTGGCCACAACCTATTAGAGACGTAACCCATACTAAAGGAGGACACAATGAAGTTCGTTAACATTTCGGGGTTTGTGCTTAACTTGGATCAGGTTGTTGTACTGAATTATGACTTGGAATCCATCAGTCCAGAATTAGATAAGGCAGGAATCTTCGATGTCATTGCCACTGTCACGATGTCAACCGGTGATGATTTCACCTTCTCTTCTAACGAGGACTTAATGATATTAGCCAGTGTGTTAGAAGTGAATAGCCATGGTCATGTCGTATTCAACCCTGGAACCTTTGAATACTATGTCGCCAACATGATGAGGTACTACAAGGCAGTAAAGCAAGAAGAAGCAGTCGAAACGTAAAAGGAGGATTACTATGCGTGAAGTCAGCGCAGTCATACGGGTTTCATTGGGTCTGTTTCCCGATGAAGCCCTCGTCTCCCCGAAGCTGGTGCTTGAGTTGATTGAGATTCTCGCACCAGAAGCCAAAGCTGTTCAACCGTTACTCGTGTCCTACATGGACATTGATACCGGATTAATTGTCGCAGAAACCACATACGGAGAAGGCCATAACACAGCATGATTCTAGGTAAAGATTTTTTAGCAAAATACAAAGAGAGGCCGGTTGATTGGGGACCAATCGGTCTCGTCACGTTTCTGACATTCTATTCACGTCTTAAAGAGGGGTACTACAAAGAGGATTGGGCAGACACCTGTGCCCGTGTGACGAACGGGGTCTATGATATTCAAAAGTGGCACTGTAAAATCAATGACCGACCTTTCAATGATAGCAAGGCGGTCGAGACCACGCATAAAATGTTTGAAATGATGTTCAATTTCCGGTTCGTGCCCCCTGGTCGTGGGATCTGGGCCATGGGAACGGATGCTATGTGGAAGCATGGGGCTGGTGTGTTGAACAATTGTGGTTTTGTATCCACAGGAAAAGACATTGTGCAATCCTTTGGACTCCTGATGCATTTCTCGATGCTGGGTGTCGGGATGGGATTTGATACAGCGGGGGCTGGGTCACGAGTGATCCAACGGCCTTCGAACAGGGAAGTGCTGATTGATATCGAGGACACCAGGGAAGGCTGGGTGAATAGTGTCGTCACATTGTTGAGTACCTACTTCAATGGTGGACCCACCCCGAACTTCAACTATAAGAAAATTAGAAAACGTGGAGAGTTGCTCCTCACATTTGGGGGGACTGCCAGTGGACCAGATCCACTGATCAAGCTTCACGATCAACTACGGAGAATGTTTGATACCTATATTGGAAAACGTGTGGACACCGAACTGCTTGCAGACATTGGAAACTATATTGGAGTCTGTGTGGAGAGTGGAAACATCCGGCGTTCTGCGGAAGTCATTCTCGGTGAGTATGGAGACCAGGCATTTTACCGGTTGAAGATGGACCCAGACTTGGTGAAGGATCGCCGGTACATGTCCAACAACTCTGTCAAGTGTATTCCTGGTGTTGACTACCAGGAGATTGCGAAGTTGATCACATTGAATGGAGAGCCTGGTATCTTTTGGCTCTACAATGCCCAACGCTATGGCCGGATGAATGGGATCATGGACCCTGCCGACTTCTTAGCTGAAGGCGCGAACCCGTGTGTGGAACAAACACTCTGGGATCGAGAACTCTGTAACCTCGTTGAGACATTTCCTGGTCGTCATACCAATCTGCATCAGTTTATGCGGACGCTGAAAATGGCATACCTCTATGCCAAGACGGTGACGTTGATGAAGACGGGATTTGAGGAGGTGGATCGTGTCATTGAACAGAATCGGCGCATTGGTTGTTCGCAAAGTGGAATCATTAAAGCGTTCCAAATTCATGGTCGGCATACGATGTTGGACTGGTCAGATAAGTCATACGATTTTCTCACTGGCCTCGATGCTGATTTTAGCTGTTGGTTTGGTGTCAATCGTAGCATTAAGCGTACTTCTATTAAGCCTAGTGGAACAGTGCCTTTACTTTGTGGTGAGACTGGCGCACTTAATTATCCAATTGCTCAATACTATTACCGGACAATTCGCATAGCGTCCGATAATCCCATCCTCGAACCATTGGAAGCAGCGGGATACCGAATTGAACCGAACCAATATGGTGGAGACAATAATGTCGTGGTCTACTTCCCTGTTCATGAGAAGAACTTTGTGAAGGGGGAGGCAGACGTATCAATGTGGGAGCAACTGGAAAACGCAGCGGCCTATCAAGAATACTGGGCCGACAACCAAGTGTCGACCACCATTAAGTTTGATGAGAAGGAAGCCAGAGACATCCCCATCGCATTGGAAATGTACCAGAATCGGTTGAAGGCAGTCTCGTTTCTGCCCAAAGACCCAGGCTTCTACCCGCAGGCTCCTTACCAACCGATTGGAGAGGAGGAGTACGCGAAGTATAGTGACTCGTTGAAGCCGATTGACTATTCGAATCTCCATGCAGAAGCGGTGGCTCCGAGTGGGTGTGATGGGGGAAAATGCGCGATATAGTGTTTACATTACTCATCTGTGCAGTCATCTACCTGTGGTGGTGGATGGATAGGGGGACATCATGACAAGACCAAGTTACAAAACCTTGTACTTAGACGAAGTGCGAGATCACGAGGCGACAATTAATTATTATGAACATTGCGAGGCGACAATTAATCATTATGAACATCGGCTCCAGCAATTACGCCGACCATGGTATCAGAAACTGTGGGAATATTTGACTGCGATATTTTAAATGGATGGGAGACCATAGATGTTTGAGATGAAAGATTGGTCAGAGCGGGTGTTGGCATCGGTGGGACCACAAGGTCCCCATCCTCAAGAGTATGCAGGGACTGCCCTTGCGTTCTCGTGGATACGAAAGTACGACAAGAATTATCTGCAGACGGTGCAGAGGTTGGTGATCGACCCGCACGAGGCGTGGTTGAATGCAGACCCAGACCACCTCAACTACGGGATGTATTTTAATCTCCTGCTCCACATCTGGTATCAACCGAGGGGGTATGCCGGTGATGGAGATTTGTTGACGAAACTCTACCGGAGTTTGGACTCGGCAGGGGCTGATTGTCCATGGGTCTTCAACCGCTGGGACTCGTACATTGCCAGTCGGCCCGAGGTCTTGGCCCTGCAGTCACGTCCTGAATACCTGTCGATGATGGCAAGTTTTGCGGCTGAACAAGGGTGTACGTCATTCCTTGACGTGGGTTGTGGGGTGGGAGAATTCACCAGGCAAGTCTACCAGGAACAGGGTGACCGTATCACCAGCTTGATGGGAATAGATAACGATGACATGTCGATATCAATTGCCCGTAAAGGCAATCGTAGTACGGGTATTGACTTCGTTAACATGAACGTCCTTGAGACCTTGCCAGAGGGGACGTTTGACGTGGTGTGGTGTGTAGGATTGTGTGACTATTTAAGTCATAATATGTTTGTCAAATTCGGTAGACGACTCTTGACACTCCAACCCAAGTTTGTTATCATTGGGAACATCGGTCAATCACACCCAACGAAGGAAATGATGTCATGTCTTAAGTGGGATCTATTTGACAGAAGCCGGTTCGATCTGTTAGCCTTGGGAGAAGAGATCACCTGTGGGAATGCGTATGAAGTCGAGGTGGAGACAGATCGAACTGGCCTCCAGCATTTTTTAAGGATACGATTATGAGAGCGAGACTGTTAGGGAAAGATCAGAAAACGCTGACGTGGGTACAATATGAAGCGGACACGCCACCGGAATCTATCAACATTCCGTCTGTCTTCCCAAACCAGAAGCGTGGAGCGAGACAATTCAAGTGGTTCGCAACTGTCCACTGTCAAAATGGTAATTCATACGAAACCTATGTGGAGGCGTAGATGTTAGTCATCAACTTGTGGGGTGGTCCAGGTGCGGGTAAATCCACTGTCGCGGCTGGGGTCTTCGTGGCCCTCAGGCAGGGCACAGAAGCTAACGTTGAACTGACGAATGAGTTCGCAACTGACCTCTGCTTTGAACAAGCGAAAGCCAATCTTAAAGACCAGATATACCTTCTCGGGAACCAGTGGCATCGACTCTGGAGGCTTGAGCAATTGGGAGTTGATGTGGCTGTCTGCGATTCTCCGTTAGGTATTGGGATTCCATATATCCGACAACGTAAACCAGACTACTACGACGAGTACGTGGCGTTGGTCAAGAAGTTGTACGACCAATTCCCGACTACCAACATCATGATCAATCGGGATATCTATGCAGTTGGAGGGTTCAAGGGGAACAAAAAGTCAACATATTCCCCGTACCTGGAAGACCTGGATCGACAGATCCGTCAGGTGGCCAACCCAATCAAGACGGTGACGTTTGGCCCAAACGCCATTCAAGCAGTGGTGGACTACGTGGCCCCGATGGTGCTCGAGTATATGAAGGGTGTCGCGTGAACCCAGAAACGAAGTTCACCAATAAGGTCCGCAAAGCGTGGTCGATAACGTGGCCCAGCATGGCCATCTATAAACATTCAGACCGCTTCAATGGTGGGATTGCTGACCTGCATATCGTTCTGGCCGGTGGACAAACGGCGTGGGTGGAAGTCAAGTGGGTACCCAGTGTTGCCAAGAAACGGAAGGCCGGTGCAACAGATCTACAAGTGGCGTTCCTTGAAGAACACGCAGAGAGAGGCGTCCCGTCGATTGTCTTGGTTGGAACCAAACTAGGATTTGCCACATACCGTATTGAGGACTACGATGGGTATGTTCATGCAGCAGACTTGCGTGATCATATTTACCTCGCAGAGATTATTGATGAGATCTTTTATGGAGGGGTTAAACGCCCTCATGCCTGACTTCCCATTTTGTCCAAAGTGTACTGGGTGCCTCGATATAGACGATTGTTTTGTCGAAGAGACGAGCATCTGGATTCGTTATTGGAAGTGTTTAAATTGTGGGTGGCGATTAGAACAAGGAACCTATAGGAGATTTGGTAATGCTCAACTCACAAAACGTGTACGAGATCGCAAAAAAGTATCGAGCGGAGATCACCGCAGGAAGGCAAATACAGTGGCTCGATATGGGAGATTTTCCTGGTGAGTGGCATGAAAAGTTACAGTACCGCCCAAGTGTGTTGGACTCGTTGATTCTCGAAGGGGCTATACATGAGCCAAAGTATATGACAGCAGCCATGCAGTCGACCGGCTGGCCTCGACCCATGATTGTGGGATTCCAAACCACGATGTTATTAGGTCGACCATTTGAAACAGAGGACATGTATATTGAAGGATTCATGTATTGGAAAGGGGTGGTCTACGCCCTCATGGTGATTGAAAAACTACGCTCACGACATAAGTATGCTGAAAGTTTCTTTAACGGGTAGGGGGTAACATGGGGAAGTGGCTTATTGGTTCGAAGGATGCAGTGAAGGAGTGGCTAAAAAAGGAGACAGATGGGATGATGGGATCACATAAATATACAACGAACGATTCGAAAGATGTAGTGAAGATTCCATTACAACCGACTGCAGCGGTACGGGATGACGATGGAAAAATGAAGTGGCACCTGTTGCCGGTCCCCGCGCTTCTGGCCCTCTGTAAAGTTTTCCACGGCGGGGCTATCAAGTACAATGACGACAATTGGCGTAAGGGGTTAAAGTATAGTCGGATCTATCGTTCGATGATATCCCACTTCATGAAGTGGTTGGCATCGGACAGTTCCTACGACAAGGAATTAGGGACGCATCATTTGATGATGGTGGCCTGGGGATGCTTCGTCCTGTACATGTATGAGGTCATCTACAAGTTTGTTGATCTGGATGATCGGACGGAGAAAGACACACTGACGGATGAGGATTTCGAATTCCTCGCTCAACATATTGAGAATAGAATGAAGAAACCTACACAGAAGACTGCGGATCAGTGGGGTGTAGCCGATACGGATTCACACTGGTAATGGAGACCCTACGTCTTTATCGGGTGTTTAAATACCTGGCCCATGAAGTGTGGTCCGCTGATGTTTCGAACACCTTCGCAGACAGGTTGCGACTGTCTGGTTGGCCGGTGCAGGAGCACCTACCCCATATTGTGACGAAGACCGGTGCGCCGTTTCTGGCCAAATACTTGTATGAGTTTATGTCATACACGTGTCCAACCATGAACAAGACGATGCTGGACCATGTGTTGAAGGTGATTGAAGCATACCCAGCGAGTTATCACCACGGAGCGACACAAGAAATTGGGATCGCCCTTGCGTTGAATGAGAATATTTATCAACATTGGCCTGCCCATCAATGGATGGTGGTGGATGGAGGGGGAAAACCATGGCTTAGTGGACTGACACATGAGGACGTGCGACATCGACGAAAGGCGAGAAAAAGTAAACCAGTCGGCTTATCTGACGCAACGTGGCTGAGGTTAAAACATGAAAATATTTAAAATTGATTTACACACAGGTGAGACATCGGAGGAGAGTATCGAGGACTTATTAGAAGCCATTCGACTTGGGGCAGAATCGGAAGAACCACAACTCAAGGCCCAGCCAAGGCGCAGTAGTCTATTAAATGACGACTCCCCAGTTGAAATCACGCTTGGCGAATATAAAAAACTGAAGGCTCGAGTGTATGAATTAGAAACGAAAATCCAAGCGTTGAAGAAGACACGATCCGAAATCGATCAAACAATCTTCGACCTGTTTAGAGGTGGATACTCCGCTTAAGAGACGTGAAATAGATCCCAGACAAATTTTCCTGCCAACCCTACGAAGGCGGCTGTCACTCCACGGAGTGTCAGTCGTCTCTCCTTTTCCGTCTTTCGTAATTCATTCATCTCCGATAACAATCCAGGACTGACCCCGTCATCGTGCCCATAGAGAATCTCCCTGTGCCGGTCAACCGCGATTCGAAGGTTATCCAATCGCTCGCTGTTCACCTCGAGTGCGGTGGTTTGTAGGTGGACCCGCTCGGTGAGGTTTAATTCCAGCCGGTGAATCGCTTCAACTAGTTCTTTGTTCTCCATGGCCATCCTTTATAAATGGTGCCATGCCTGCCGCAGTGAGGGGGGCACTACGACAGGACTTACAGGCATAAAATGATTATAGTTCTGCCTCGGCTGTGTAGTGTCCATTGACCTCATTGAGATCAACGCTGGTTGTCACATTCGCTTCGAAGCCGTTCATACCGATGTTCGCTGAAGTCATGGCAACACCGGCTCCGGCTCCCACATCTTCCCATTGTGCTGCAGTCCCATCAGTAGGGTTCAGTAGGACAATAGTTGGTGCAGAGCGCATGGGTGGGTTAAAAGCAACGTGTTGCAGGTGATTGGTTCCGTGCGCTCGGAACACAAGCTGCCCCAATGCAGATACGGACGCTGGGTCCACATCCACGTTATACGATTTTCGGTAGTACCGTCTGGCTGCGAGCATATCGTCATCAAACGACATACCTCTGTACGGGTAGGCCCTAGGCCCCAGATCCAATTGCATGCCCGTAAAATCGAACGTGCGGCTCGTGGCGGCGAAGAAATTCGTGCCTCCCGTGACGTTCAAGAGGTTACCGGTCTGCCAGGTATCATCAGTGCCTTCGAACGTGGTCCCACTCATCAGGGAGATGCCGATACGCATTCCGATCCCGTTCCCGTAGTTCCATGTCCCTGTGGCATCCTGTGTGGCAACAACAATGGTCTTGCGCTCCCATGTGTCCGCGACATCGATGGTAAATGTTTTCAGGAACGTGCGATCTGGCGGTGGTGCCCCAACGTTTCTGACACTCAGGCAATAGGTTCCCGTAATGCTCGACCTGGCATAAAATGAGATGGTATACTGATTGTGGAGGTACGGGAGTGCTCGGTACCCTTCAATGGCTTGAGAGAACACATGAAAATCTCCTGCCGCAATTGATGCATCGGCTGTGGTGACACTCGTTCGAAGACCATATGGAATCCGTTGGCCTGTGGCGGTTTGTATCGTGGCGTCACCCAAGGCTTGGCGCACCATGTCCATCACAGCGGACGTGGCATAGTCTACTCTCCACCGGTCTGCAGAATGTGCTGCACTGACAATGGATGTGAAACTCGTCCCACGTTGCCAGAGTTGCATATGACCATTGATGATCGCTTCTGGTAAACTTCCAGGCACGGTGGGATCACTATACCCGCCAGAATCGTTGAGAAATCGTCCGACATTCGTCCCCTTCGGTGCGAAGCCATGTTTGCTGGTCGAGACATCGTTCGTGGTGATATCAGTGGTAGAGAGTGTGGCATCAGAGATCACTTGGTCTCCTGTATTGGAGCCAGAGAGTAGGAGGCCAGACCCTTTCACGATTTTCCCAGTGGTCCCATTGAAGAACGCCACCTCATTATCAACCACCCCGCCAGCAGGACCATCGACATCACCGATGCCAGCGGCTGGTAAACTGTTCTCAGTATGGACGGTATCGAACCAGGCTTTGTTCGCTCGGAGTTCCACTTTGGCACCAGCAGTCCACCCCATGGCAGCGGTCCCATCTTGTCCTCGGACAATCGTGAATGTATCGGTGGACCGTGCGGTGACTTGAACAATCTCTCGGAGTGATCCAAGTTCAATCGTGGCGTAGAACCAATCACCCGCTGTGGGGGAAGGGAACAACGCTCCATCTCCACCCGTGACCGTGAGGACTAAGTCACCGATCAGGATACTTGCGTCAAGTAATGTGACTGCATTATTGGTAAAGAGTTGTACTGGCATCTCATTCTCCTAAACTGGGATCGGAAAAGTTCTCGTTCCATTAGTGGACGCGGTTCTCGTGGTCAACGGAAAAATTCTTGTACCGGTAGGCCGTGGCAACCGCACCACCGTCATCTTCAACGTGGTGACACGTAGTTCAAATACATCTTGTAGTCGAGCGACATCCACATCGGCTCGTGACACCCGCACGGTTGGAGCGTCCATTTGCCGAGCGACATCCACATCGGCTCGTGACACCCGCACGGTTGGAGCGTCCATTTGCCGAGCGACATCAACATCTGCCCTGGAAACACGAACTTCATTTGCCATTATGCAACCTTCTCAAACCCAAACTCAGCGGCATTGAGAGTGGTATCGGTCCATTCCCCTGGTCCAGCATCTGGATTTTGTCCCCATATTTCGTGGAAAAAAGTATAACTCCCCGCTGTCGCATGAGTCGTCGCACCGTTATAATACGTCGCACTCAATCTGGTTTTGTTTCTAAAGTTGGACGACCCACCATTGTTCCTGGCATACACATTCGCTTGCGCTCCTAACGGTGTCGCCCCGCCTGTGACAGAGGGTACATTGGCAAAGGTGTAACTATCAATATGTCCGTTCGTGGACGACTCTACATACGTGGTGTCATTGTCCGGCACCGTTTCATCAACCGCCTGATAATTGCTACCCGCTGATGGTGTGAAGTCAGTATTCGCACCAGCCCCATCTGGTAAGAGGTTGCTACAAATAAAATCTCCCAACATGGCATTCCGTGGTGCGCTTCCCACAGTATCGCAAATGTACACACAATCCCAATCTCCTGGCCCACTCCATGAGACTGCATCAATGTCTGCACTGGTTTGCTCCTGCGTATCTCCTGTACTGTTTAAGACTGTCACTCCATTCACACGGACCACATACGCAGCCCCAGAATTCCCGATGGTGACATCCATCTCCACCCAACTCCACACCCCGAGCTTCATCACAGACCCTGGACTCACTTCGATGACATTGGCGGGAGTAAAGAGGGTGCCCCGACTGAGTGAGACCTGACCACCGACATGACGAGTCAAGGTACATTGGTCTCCAACCAGATCAGTCAACCGCATCAACGCCGCATTATTTGAAGAAGATGAAGGTTTAAATGCTCCTCCACAAATATATCGTGACAGAGTGGGCACAGTTTTCACCAATTCCGCTGAATTGGTCGCTGGCCGAAAGACTGGACTAGACCCATCACGCCCTGCTGCCAGAATGATATCAGCGAACGCTGACGAATCATATTTTGCATTGATGATCGCATCAGCCGATCCATCATCATACGCGAAACTATCTAACCAAATAAGTGACATGGTCTACCTCTATACATTAAAATGTTGAATGCCAATTTCTAGCCCACCAATCTCCGCTTCTTTCCAACGGAGTCCTGTCTCTGGATTAATCTCCACATAATCATTGGCTGTTCGGCCATAATCGAACGGCACACCAAATACCTGTGAGAAATAATTCGCGGTGGTGGGACGATACACAAACCTAACTTTCGATTTGTCGTTGTACGTTCGACGACATTCCGCTTCCATCTTGATGGCTCCCACTGAATACCCTCCCGCAATCACAGGCAAGACTTCGGGGTTAAACAAATCAATATCCCCTGGTGTACTTGAAACGAGGTGTGTAGTATCTCCGTCTTGAAGATCCTCATCGATCCGATCCGCATGACTGCTCCCAGCCCCTGATGGCGTAAAGTCACTCGTTGTGCCATCAGTGTTCATGCTGACGGTATCCACCTGCATGGCTGAAGTTAGAAACGTGTTGGTTGGGGCTGATCCCGTATTCGGATCGACAATATACAAATCATCCAGTACCCAACCAGGGTATCCATTATTCGTTCCACCAAACGTGACAATCGCTTGTCCAGTCACACTGTCGACGACCAAATCGACATTAATTACATTAAAGACTTCGACATCATTCACCTTGGCGATAGTCGAACTATTCGCCCCTGTCCCGAGAAGATTCACATACCATTCAATGTAGTTATATTCATCATCATTAATCACTCCGGCTGCGGATTGTGCGACAATTGTACCAGTGGCAAATCCTCGCCTCGCTGCCACGCTCCCATCAGACTCCACGGTAAAGGTGCAGTTTCGGTTCGAGCCAATCACGGCGAAACACTGAGACCGTGCATTCCGTGTAGACGGAACATCAAAGGCCCCGCCCATAATAAACTCAGTGAGTGGCCCAATCGTCACGGCAAACTCCTGAGCGAAGGAGGTAATGGTACACCCATTCCCACCACGGCGACCAGTCGCCCCAATGGTCATGTTGTTATTCCCATTCAGAAAAGGGTATTTATCGAAGATGGATGTGGTATCCTCTTTTTCAAACCCCTCTGCGAAGATGATAGACATTACGCGAACACCTCCATCTCAATCTCAACCGTATAGACCGCTGCTTGTGTCGCATCCGAGTTAAAAATTTCGATGTGGAGTTCCTTGGTCAAGTCCCCGTCTTCGACCCAGGTCGGAACCAGATCCGTGTATGGGGATGCGGGGTTAATTGTCTCCACCTCATACAACAGATCATCCGCCAAGAACGTATCTTTCTTATAGAGGCGCACTTCGGTATCTGCTGTGGGAAGTCCTCCGGTTTCCGTCAAGGTAAATTTATGAATCAACGCTCGGTTCGCAAATGATGGAAGATTAAATTCCGTGGTGGTATTCGCGGCCACATTGTTTCCTGTGCTAGTGAAGGTCACGGATTGCGTTCCCACACCCGTCACCCTGGACCAGTACCCCAATACGAAAATCTTCAAGTTTGCTGTACCTGCACCAGACGTGGTCTTCAAGTATTCGAATCCGATCTTTCTCACCGACGACATGTCGTATCCTTCACCTGGCGTGAGGATCACATGGCCTTCTTTATCATCCACCAAGGATGAATCCAATGCAAAGACACGCATCGACTCGGTGGGAGACACGGCAGCGTCTTCGATCTTTCGAATCAGAACGGTGGTGGCTCCTGTTGGGGCAGAGTCATCATATTGGACTCGCAACAACATCCCCTGGACACCATCAGCAATCGTGGTAAATGGGGAAATCGCGGTCAAATCAACTTGGACGTACCCACCGTCCGTACTTGAGGCGGTGAGGTCCACTGCGGTATACGGATCTTCCAAGGCCACGAACTTCGAGAGTTCTTGTGTACCAATATCAATCGCTCCGATATCCTGGTACACCGTCCCGTCATTCGTGAACTGCCATTTGTCTGTGGTTTCATTCCACCTGATACGAACATTTGCACTGGTTCCACGTTCGACATCTAGAGAGACGTTGGCACTTGGTGTGCCTGCCTCAAGATTGTTTAACGTAAACGAGGTGGCATCCGTCCCTGTGTCGGTATTTTGGGTGTGACCTCCCCCACCACCGCCACCCAGCGATGCCCACGTTCGGACATCAGTAACCAACGTAATTGCACCACCTGAAGTCGTCACCTCAAATAGTGGAATACGCACTGTGGTGAAGCCGGTGAGGTTCGTGGTCACGACCCCAGTTGTGGCATTGACCTCAACATAGTTGACATCATTGTTCGTCATCGCAATGGTACTGGCCGCTGTCGCGGTCACCACATTGTCGTTACGAACTTTCCCCGCTTGGTATCCGAAGGTGAGTCCTGTTGTTGTTCCGAGATCTTGGGCATAGAATCCCGCAATCGCACCGAGTTGTCCTTCGATATCTTCGAAGCGTTCGGCCATTGATTCAAATGTTTTCGCTTGTGCGGAAGACGTAAGTGCGTCATTATAATCATCCCCGTCGAAGAGGATATCCACGGTTCGTGTCAAATTACTAATAGTATCGGTTGCGGCTGTCCAGGTAAAACTCCAAATCGTGTCAGTACCAGACACGGTATTGATGCTGGGAATACCGGCTGAATCCACATCGAGATAGAGAATATCATCTGTGGTAAACGAGACCATGTCAATGTTCACACCACTCGCTTGCGCTCGAAATGACAGATTCAACCACGCTGCACCAGCCGCGACTGGCAGGAGATTCCCCGTCAACGCTCCCTCGGCAATGAGATATGAACCTTTTCCAATCACACCATTCCGATCAAAAATCTGTTGGAGTCCCGTACTGACAGCCGATGAACTTGCGGCCCCTCCAAGTGCGGTCTGTAACGCATTAATCGCACTTTCAATGATGGTGTAGTTGTCCTGGTGTTTCGTGATATAGTCACTAATACCGGAGAAAACTTTTGTCAATGTAATGGCCATGGGTACCTACTATGGGGAAATAATGGTGATTAAATTATTCGAGATATCAAATTTACCGGCTGTGCCATACGCCAGAACACCATACGGTTCGAAGGTGCCAAGCTCGTCGTAGGTCAACAGCCGAATGATGGTGCCGAACGTTGTAGGGGGTTGAATCACAGCCCCGTCTGAGGAGATGGTGACCAAGCACACTGACAACGTCCCAGGGGCATATTTCGCCAGCCCCACCACCGTGTATCGTTGGTCGGTAGATCGTCGTCGTAACTTGACCTGGACCCCAATCCCCGCTTGGAATGCCTCACGGCTGGGGTCGTCAATGGGTACGGCTTTGATGGGGAGAAACCCCGCAGCGTTCGGATTCGTTGAAGCGGTTTGTAGATCGACATCCACGGCCCAGAACCACCCGTCCAACGACGCATCGGTTGCCCGATAAATGGTGCTCGTCACCACACCGATATCATCTCCGTCGAACCGGCCCAGTGCCGTTTGAATAATGTTAATCAGTGACATTACACCACACTCCTGAACCCATCGAGTTGCATCGTGATGGCCCCACCACGTCCAATCGTCTTGGTCGCATTCTCTACATAAAACTTGATCCCGTTTGAGAGTTCGATGATGTCACCCTTCTCAATCCGTGGATCATCTTGAATCACCAGTTTCCGTGGATTCGCCAACGACTGGTGATACAACAATTCCGTCAACGCGAGTTGATGGGCTTGCGCCTCTGTCGAAATAAATTCGTTTCTGATTTCCAGTTCTTTCTCTTCCCAGTATTGGAGACAGTCGATCATGGCGATGGCTTGTTTCTCGAGAAACACATAATCATATGGGGTTCCAACAATCTCATAGACTCCTGTCCCCAAAATCATCATGGCAATCAACACGGCGACAATCCCCGCCGCTTCGGTGACTCGCCCAATCGGAATGGTCTCACCAACCGCAACTGATGCCACCCCATCAGGAATAAATGCTGAGGCGAGAATCGCCGCAATCCCCGCTGTGGCCAAGGCTGAGACAAACGCATCGACGGTAATCACCAACTGCCCACCAAACTCATCCTCAATTTCCAGCGATTCTGACCCAATAGAAATACCTAAGTCATTTTGATTAATGGAATTCTTGACCACGAGGGAGACATTGTCAGCCCGTTGTTGTTTATCATCTGAGTAGAAGACATCGAGCTTCGTTTCGAAATCGAAAAATCCTGTCGTGATGTTGGCAGTCCCGAGTGATTGCGTGGTTCCTGAGACCTTGGTCAACTGGTTGTCGATGTAGGTCACAATGACTTTGTTAATGACTTCGGTACTGTTTGGTGGTTGTGTGTACGATTGAAGAAGTTTATCATCAGTCAACGTCAAATCGACACGGTCCAACGCAATTGAGTATGTGTCGAGTTGTCCGGCTCCATTAAACCAGATCCGATCAAACCCGCCACGAGCCAACTCAGTCAGAGCTTCCCACGGAGAGATGTTCACAATCTGATTCACATTCTTGTCGAATGAAATATTCCACAACGCTGGGGCTTTAATTTCATTAGCCCCCATGAGCATAATGTCTTGTGCCACATTGTAGAAGAGGTTCCCCCAATCAGCCCCCACAGTATATTCCTTGGAGGTAATCAATCGCCGCTTCCAGGCTTGATTCGATTCCCTGGTAAAGACGGTGAAGTTGACAACCGGTTCTGTCCCACGTTGTAGGCTCCAACCATACGCACCTTGAATAATTCCCGAGAAGATGGGGATCCAGAGATCCTCATCCACACCGACATACCCCTGTAACACTCGAATGCCTCGTCCTTGTCGAATGGCATACGCCAAGTCCCCACTATCGGGATGGTATCGAAAGATGTCATCGGCCAGGGTAATCCCCACTTTGTCATACGCCCAGTTCATGGTCGAGACGACAGCGGTCAAATCAACTGGTGTTTGTGCAGTCGTCCCTGTGATAATCGCCTCCCAGGTTTCCCCAGTCTTCGAGGAGATATCATAGCTCAAGACTTTGAACGCCGGACGTTGTACCAATTGATCAATGGCGGCATCCATCAGTGGATGAACTTCAAGCATTAGACCTTGCTCACAATCGTAAACGTAAATGTCAGATCCCCCAACCCACAATTCTGTAAGGCTGCGAGGTAATCAAATTTGATATCCGTCCCACCCAGTGTCACACTGTTGATCACGATGTTATACACATCAGCGGTGCGATCTTTGGGTGCCCAGGTAATGTATCCGGTTGATGGTGGGTTCTCATAGTACGCATACAACCCACGTAAGAAGGTCAGCATGATAGAACTTTCCGAATCACTTCCCTTCCATGTCTCGATAATTGGACGGTCTCTCGTAAACCCGAACCATCCGGTCAAGCGGTTGTCCGCAAGTGTGGCAGTTTTGGCAATGGTTGGACGTTTGACCATGGGTTCACTATCGAAGTTGGTCCAACTATCGGGGTTCTTCTCATAGACTAATGGAGCCAACACACCCCCAGGGTACGCCAGTTCTCGCAATGCAAGTGTCCCAGTGTTCTC
>Ga0307377_10001215_pt1 | contig 33685 bp, 35 predicted proteins | sample TR3MG_FD_202535 | JGI IMG/M metagenome (GOLD analysis project Ga0307377, IMG submission 202535) | Soil microbial communities from Risofladan, Vaasa, Finland - TR-3 | ecosystem: Environmental > Terrestrial > Soil > Coastal area > Acid sulfate soil | place: Finland: Risofladan, Vaasa | collected... | reverse complement strand
GTTCATTATGCCGAAGTAGCACATAAACCAACAAGAGATAGATTACAAGGTTATATTAAAAGAGGTCAGAAAGTGATGCCTGATGGTGCGATTTCGAACGTTGACCTGATACCCGGTTTCTTCATCGGAAATAACCGCCCATCCGTTGTACTTGAAATGCAGAGAGCCATTCACTTAGAGGATGTTATTATTAGGTCGAGTAGATTGCTCGGTGAACTTAAAACGTTCGTTACTGTGGCTGGAAACCGTGTTGCTGACCATAAACGTAGTTTCCATGATGACAGTATCATGGGATTGGCAATCGGATTATTTGTATTGAATTTTGACATGGCAAGATTTAAACAAAGTAAAGGAATTACCGAAAAAATGCTTAAATCGATTCTCACGATAAACGATATGAATGAGATAGGAAAAAAACAACATGGTAAAAACAAACCATATATTTCACCAGATAGTATGAACCCATTAAACCCCTACGGTGCAAATGCATGGTTATTTAATGGAATGAAAGGTACAAATAAAACATAGTTTGTATTTATAAATAACTGACTTTTCTAAAATTTCAGAGTATTTATAAAAAACTATAAAAAATTATAATAATGGCTGGCGAAAACGAAAATAAAGGGACGATATACCAACAACTTAATAAGATGCTAAATCTTGATGGCTTTGGCTTTCAAGAATCGTCACCAATTGCTCCCGTAGCAACACCACAGAAATCTAAAATTGTTATTAAAGGTAACACTCCCGAAGAAATACATAAAAAGGGTCTGGAACTGGAACAAAAGCGTGAACTTCAAAACAAATTCTTCCGTACAACCGATAGAGGTTTCCAGAAAGCATTGCAATATGAAGCAGCCAGACTCCCAGCATATATTGATTATGAGGGTATGGAATATTATCCAATTATCAGTAGTGCATTGGATTTATTCATGGAAGAAGCAACAACCATTGGATTAAATGGTAAAATGCTCAACATATATTCCAATAAGGAAAGAATAAAGATGTTATTAGAAGAATTCTTCTATGACATTGTGAATGTGAATGTTAACTTGCCTTTCTGGGTGAGAAACACAGTTAAATATGGTGATAATTTCGTATTGCTTTACGGTGAGAGAAAAAAAGGTATTACCCATGTAAAACAACTCGTGAATTACGAAATTGAGAGGTTTGAAAGGATACAAAACGGCAAACCATTGGTGAAATTCAAGGAAAGAATGACTGGTGATGAATTCAATGTTTTTGAAATCGCTCACTTCAGATTACTTGGAGACGATAAGTATTTACCTTATGGTTCATCGATTTTAAATAAGGTTCGTAGGGTATTCCGTCAGTTGGTTATGGCTGAAGACGCTATGCTTACCTACCGTATTATCCGTGCTGGCGAGAAAAAGGTGTTTAAAATCGATGTTGGAAATATCGATGAAGACGATATCGAAGAATACATCTACAAGGTTTCGACCATGTTCAAAAAAACAGCACAGGTATCACCAAATGATGGTCAAATCGATTATCGTTTCAACATTCTTGGTAATGACGAAGACTATTTTCTTCCAGTAAGAAATGCAAACACACAAACGGGTGTTGAGACGCTCCCGGGCGCAACGAATCTCGACCAAATACAAGATATTGAATACCTTAGAGACAATTTATTTGTTGGTCTCGGTGTTCCAAAACCATTCCTGAGTTTCCAAGACGCTGCTGGTGCTGGTAAAAATATGGCACAATACGATATTAGATTTGCTAAGAAAATCAATCGTATTCAACAAGCAATGATTCAGGAACTCAATAAAATGGCAATGATTCATTTGTATCTATTGGGTTACAGTGGTGAAGATTTAAGTGGTTTTCAACTCACACTTACAAACCCAAGTACTCAGCAGGAATTGCTGAAGTCTGAATTAATGCGTGATAAAGCACAGACATACACTGAATTAACACGTGGTGAAGGTGGTATTGCAGCAATGTCTCATACAACAGCAAAACGCCTGATTTTCAATATGAGTGACAGAGAAATTGTTGATGATTTGAAGCAACAGAAAATGGAAAAGGTTGTTATGCAAGAACTTCAAGACTCACCAGTTACAATTAAGAAATCTGGTTTATTTACCGATATTGATAAGAGATTCGGTGAGCCAATTGAAGACATGGCGATGACTGGTGAAACCGAAGGTGGAACGCCACCTGAAGGCGGTGCACCTATGGGCGGTGAAGGAATGCCACCATTAGGCGGTGGTGAACCATTGGGCGGTGCACCTATGGGCGGTGCTGAAGCTGGTGCTCCATTAGGTGGTGCTCCACTTGGTGGCGGTGCTCCATTGATGGAAACCAAAATGAGTGAAGAAGAATATATTAAACAGGTCGAAAAACTTGTTTATGGTAGTACACAAGAACCTGAACAAAAGAAAAAGATTAAACAGAAGGAGATTATTCAGGAAAACAACAAGATTAACGATAAATTAAATAAGGGTGCTGCTGATATGATTGCCGAAATAGACCATTTATTGGAAGATACTGAAACTATTAACACCCAACAAAAAATTAACGAAGTGCAAGATATTGACATTGAGGATATTGAAAACATTGACTTAAGCGAATAGTTTGAGTATTTTATTAATATCTTGTATGAAGCAAGCATTTATAGTTAATTATAGTATTTATATTAAATCGAATCATACCATATGAAAAACGTCAACATAGGAATTGCTAATTTGATAATTTCCAATAAATTAAATGAGTCGTATTTCAACGACAACTTGATTGGAGAATCAAAGAAAATCGCTTTTGATTTTTTTGAGGTTGTTAAAAGTTCACCAATTCTTCAGTTGGAATTTAAAGTCTATAATAATATTGAAGGCAAGCACATTGAGAACGAATTGTTTGCTAAAGAATATGTCGACAATAATATCAAATTATTTGAAGTATATACCGTTGAGGAAATAGAAGCTGAACGTCAGAAATTAAATCCTTTCATTAGTGAAGCCGTCCTTCCCCTTGACGATGAAAAGGTGCAATTATATGCTGCGATTAATACTCTTATCACCGAATCCCTGAAAGTTAGTGATGAAATAGATGTTGATGCCATTCATGAATCATTTACATTGGTTTTCAATCACATTAAAGAACCGAAAAAAGCGTTACTTGAAAACGTTGATGTAGAACCAATTAATGAAGACGTTATCGAAATTGCCGTTGGCAAATTCAATGAAAAATATGCTTCACTTGATGAAGGCGATAAGGATTTATTGAAAACACTTATCAAATCGACTACTAAGGAAAAACAAACACTTCTTGAGACCTACAAAACTGAAACTCTTGTAATATTAGAGGGAATCGATAAGGTGAATGTTCGGGATAACATTATTAAAGCCATTTTGAAAATCAAGGAAATGGTTTATGACCGAAAAACTGTTGATGACAACATTATCGGACTTCATGAATTCAAAAAGGAATTACTTTAAGTATATTTCTCAATAAAACCCTTTTTCATTACATTTAAATCAACATTACCACGAACACCATCAATCATTCCTGCTGGTGTAAACTGCCATGCAGTCCAACCGTTTTTCCATTCTTTTGGAATTGTTGGTTCATCGACTTCTGGATTATTTCTTCTTAAATCCATATATCTTGCTACCCAGAAAGGATACTTGCTATAATTATATAAATTCCATTTCTTAACAAGGTCAGTACGACAATAAATCATAACATCATAATTACTCGCTGTCATGGTTTCAATAAATGCTTGAGTGTATTCGTTGATACTCGTATTGGGGTTCGATATTGCTCCCCAATTATATTTATCGTCACTATTAAAACAATCTTCTTCAAGGTCTAACACAACTGGTATTTTAGGTTTTTCAGGTAAAGGATTCAAATGCGTGATAAAATTATTTGCATCATCTTGTCCGTCAATTGTTGGACTGCTTGTTCTTCCGAATCTCGCAAAATGATAATAACTAACAATGATATCATTTGCAAGCGCATCTGCGATATTTTTATTTAAATTATATTGACCAACATAATTACTGGTGTCACCATCATACCATGTTTTACCTTCAGTAAGTTTAATAATTGCGAATTTAACGTTATTCGCTTTCGCTTTTTTCCAATCAACGTTCCCATTATGGTGTGATACGTCAACACCTAATTCACTATCCAATCCACCTTCCGTTTTAGTTCCTTGAACTCTTAGAGATGTCATGCCTTTAGCAAGATTTGCGGTATTAAGTGCTGTTCTAACGGCATCACCACCAGATAATCCATCATAACTCGTAAATGCGACAGGGGTTAATACTCTTGGCATCGGATATTTTGTTAGTTTAGTCCCACTAAAACTCGTTGTCATTTTATTTGCCGTTATATTGTGTTCAACAGTTAAAATAACATATGCGCCATTAAATAATGGAATATTTTCTAATTGAAAATATTGTGTTGGTTGAATCATGGCATTTCCGAAGCCAGTAACAGTTGCCTTATATGACCTGTTTTCATATAAATTATATAGGCTTTGTCCTATAGGTACGGGTGCATCTGGGTTCTGGTCACCAGCCAGTCTTGACAGAATTTGAATACTTTCGTTGGTTTCTGGATATTCTTTGCTGTCAATTTTAATGTCGGTGAACATGGATTGATTCTGTTCCCCGAATCTAACTCTAAATGCACGGACTTCACGGAATGGAAAATCTTCAATTTTTTCTTGATTCTGATTCTCTTCGTATTCCATACCAGAATCGTCTCCAGAAAAACCTGCGCCCGGGTCTAAGATATTAATGATACCGTCATTCTCAAAACCGTTTCCAGAAACAGATGGATAGCTTGAAGAACCACCTATATACATAACCACAAAGAATGGATTTTGGGTATCATCGTACCCACCAGTATGTATTTTGAAACTATCTTCCCAACTATTTTCGTTTTTAAAACTCAAAAAGTTTTGGAGTGGGAAGAACTCGAAACCGTTTGAAGATATTAATTGTGACAATACTGACCATAAACTAATATTTGGGTCATCCAACATATCACCAAGAATTTCAGCATTTAGTATGGTTTCACCGATTGGATTCATTCCTCTGTCAACAAAAGCAAATGAATCAATTAATTTTGAATCATCACCTTTACTAAAAGGATAATTCATTTTACCTTTGGCTGTTCCCGTTAACCACTTATCATTGATATTCTTAAACGAATAATATAATTGATTTATAATGTTAGCATCACCTTTTACTTTTTTCAGTTCTTCTTCCTCTTCTTTTAATTTCTTATCGGTTTCGTAAATCAAAGTACTTAGGCTTGTGAATAGGTTTATGAAATAATTATCATTAAATTCTTTAATATATTTATTACCACCAACAGTCAGTGAGTTTTGATTTAATGTTTTAATTGGGGTGTATCCAGCAGGATATGGTGGAATGATATTAGACATTTGAAACGTTATTTGGCTGTAATTAACGATACTCTCCCTAACAATTAAATTAGCAATAACATTAAAGAACATTCCCTTATTTCCTTTAACGTCTTTTCTAACATTTCCGTTTTGGTTAAGAAAATATGAATATAAGGTTCTTTCATGACCATTATATGTATCGTAATCGGGTTTAATTGCAGCATTTCTACTGTCGTGAACCCAACCATACATGTCCTTAATTTCCCTAACGATATCAACATGCATAGTCATATATGTCATATATGCACTCTTGAATTTTTCCTTATCTTTAACGGATAAGTATTGATTTGCATCATGCGCATCTGCCAAGACGAAAAAACCACGATTATCAAGATAACTACCACCATTGATTGTGAAAAAATCCACAACATCATCCATCCAACCTTGTTCTTCTGCGGTAATTAATGCTCCAACATATGCAGAATAAAATGCTGGGACTTCAATTGCTGATGGTGTGTCAAATACAAGTGTGTTCAATAGGTTTGGGAATTTGTTGAATGGACTAATGGTATAACCGAAATTTGAAAGAACTATCATCGAACTTAATTGTGTTGTACCTGTGATGTCATCAATAATGTATGAATCGTATTGTCCTAATTGTTCTGACCAAATACCAATTATGTCAGCACCATAATCCAGTTGTTTTCCCTCACTATCTATCACTTCCTTAAAAGCACCATTACCTTGAGTATATGCGATTTGTTGTCTCTGTGCATCGGTTTGGTTTTTATTTTCCCAGCCCGGGTAAGCAGTATAATAATCTTTCACCTCACCATGACGTGCTCCACTAATGGTTAAATCCGCATAATAATAATTTCTTCCTGATAAATATCTTGAATATGTTCGAATTTCTCCGTTATAATCTATTATATTAACCCCCTTCTTAATTGTTTTGTCTCTCAAATATAGAAGATTTTGTTCTGTGAAGTCGAAATAGTATTCAGCACTACTTTTATTACCCCAAAATCCACTGATTTTGATTTCGTCTTTAAAATTATCAACGGGGTTATTGGTGTTTTCGCTAAGAGTTTGGAGACCGATATCTTCATTGGTTAGTTTAAGACCTTCAAAACCGGGGTCGGTTTTATCTACATAAACCCTTCCCTCACTTCCACTTGATGGTGATATTAAAAAATATTCTGGGTCATATTGGGGAAAATCATACAATGAACCCGTAACTTCTCCAGAATCAGAATTATAGGTGGTAGTAATTCCAGAAATGTCCCTATAGAATGTCTCTATTGACTTACTATATTTATCTGCCATGATTTTAAGTGCATTGGCATTATTCTTTGATACTAACGTTGATTCTAAATTAATTGCTTCGGATTTCGAATATAGATTTAAATATGCACTACTTCGGGTATAATTCTCCTTCACCTTGTTTCTTTTACCGAATTCATCGGGATAGAATGCTTCTGGAATCGTACCTTGGGTTAGCATGTAAAAACGTTTTAAGATTATGTTTAGCGTTTCGGTTTGTATATCATCACTAATACCCAGATATGGACTTTCAGGAGTTGCGCCACCAAGCGTTGAATCAAATGGTGATATTGGTATCCACTTAAATGTTCCATCATCATTTTGGTTTGCTCTTGCATTTATTTGTTTCGCATATCTGTTTTGAATTAAAAATGTATCCATAAAATCACTAACAAGTTCAAGTTCAGGAAAAGGAACTTTTTTACTTAAAGCAATTGGGGCAACACGTTCTTGTCGATTACTTAATGTGTTAATAACTAACGGAAATGCAAAAATTTCGGTATCTTCGTCCTTTTTTTCAGCATAATCACTATCATTAAGAATTATCTTTCTATTAGCAGGTTCTTTGTGTGAGTCATATGCTTTATTTGATGTTGCTTTTATTTTACCAAAAAATTTATCAACATCATTTAGAATTATTTCAAATATGTTATAAATCGATGGTATCATACCGAGCCTTTCCTCAACCATAGCATTAATTTTTATTGCAATATCTAAAGACAGTGTGTTTTTCTCGATTTCTAATTCTGTTTTTTTCTTATATAGTTTCTGGTAAAAACCACTAATATCCATACCATAATACTTGACATACCCATCTAATGAAACTAATAAGTTTGGGTTCTTGCTTTTTACTCCAGTCACAATGTTATATGCGTTAAGAAATGATTTCGGTGCTATAATATCGTCATCATCAGAAATGATTGATGATATTTTTTCACTAAGTAACTGGTCTTTGAATTTTAATAATGGGGTTTCAAAGTTAGAATCATTCTCAGTATCGTGTTCAAAGGCTGTTTGTAGTGTTTCCAATGTATTTGGTGGTTCTGTATTGTCTTCTTGTTTAACGTTTGTGGCAACAAGATAAACCATATATAATCTATCTTTTATCCTACTATCAATACCACTTGAGTTCTGAGTTTTAATGATTTCATTATATTCGGACAAGTCATTAATTACAGTTAATTTATCTTGGGGAACTGAATTGGTTTGTGGAAAAATTAATAACCCATCGTTTGGGTCTGGTGTTCTTGTAATCAAGCATGGCGTGCCAGCAGGTTTTAATATCTCATTTTCCTTATAATTTTCCTTTTTCAATATCTCAAACGTTGAATCGATTTTCTCAATATCGATTAATATGTTTTTATATTTGATATTCTCGGCATCAGTATCCAATTTTTTTCTAACCGCAGCATACAGATTTTTTAATTTTAATATTAATTCGTATGTGTTTGTTGGTGCAAACCCCGGTTCTGGATTCATCGATGCCTCATTACCAATTAAGGGGGTATTTACCACATATCTGAATAAAATATCAGATAATGGTGCAAAGGTCATGGCAACAAATTGAGCATCGATAATGAAATTACCGTTTGCAGCACTAAATTCGCTGGTATATTTAACAAGATGTAATTGATATGTTAATGGCTTACCATAATATCCTTTTACTGTCAGCGTAAAGATTGGTGGTGGGAAATCAAATAAAATTCTATATGGTGAATCGGCTTGATTGAAAAATGCCAGACCCCTTATGTCAACGAATTGAATATCAACCTGTGGAATAAATGACGAATTAATAACGATTTTAATGTTATTAATACCAAAACCTTCATAATGAGTTTTGTCACCAGTACTTCCCTCATAATAATTTGTAGTGAAGTTCAGATAATTTGGGTTATTAAGGTCTTCATTGTTCTGGTCGTTTCCAATAAAATTAATTATTTTGGACTTCGTGCTATTGGTGTTTCCGTCAATAATAATTGTTCTTCCCTTGCTTTTTGCAGTTAGTTCAGCAAAAATATACATATCCTGATATTGAGGTATGCCATTAACAATATTCTCATTGACATTAACTAAGTTCGGTTCTATGAGTATTACATTACCATTTGATTCTATTTTTTCTGACATTCTTCTGGATTTTCTAATATAAATACCTCTTAATAAAAAATATAAAATGTGTTGGACTAATTGAAGTCCTATACTATTTATTATAAAAGAAAAATGGTGCTACTTGAAATCACGGAAGTAATAAATTTCCACGCACACCCTATTTGGACTAATGTGTTTTTTTACATATTTATTAGTACTACTGTGCTTTTCTTCATTACCCTTTCTTATATGGTAAAATCATTAAGAAAGAGAATTGCAGAAACAAAATTAATGCAGCAACAACATATCGCAAAAATCGATAATATTAGAAAAGAACAGACAGATAGTTTAGAAAGTCTTAGAGTTGAAATGCTTAAGCGTGAAGAGGATAGAACTCGTCAATGGATGGAAAGTGAAAAAGAAACGCTTCGTGTATTAAACGGTGTTTCAAACCTATTGGATTTAACGGACAAAATTGGTCGTGTAGATTCTGAAAAGATTTTAAATAAACTTAATGAAATCCAAACTAAAGTCGAGAAACTATCAAAGTAAGTTAACAAAGTTCATATTATGTCAAAAAAATTAGAAAAACTCAAAGAAGTTAATAAATCTCTCACCAAAAAATTAAGTGAGTTGGAAACTTATATGTTCATTAAAAACATTGCTAATGTTACCGTACTTAAAATCAACGAAGATAGTCCAGATGTTGTGGTGGGGATAAAATAGTATTCGAAACTATTTATATAAAAGAATTTAATATGTTAAAGAAACAATTAAGCAGGATATTAGAGGAAGGCGATACGGGATTCGGTATATTAATCGAATCCGATGCTGGATACGTAAGTTCTGAAATCAACAAAGATATTCTTAATGAAAACTTTGAATTAAAACCGAATGAACCTGTATTAGTTAACTGTATTTTACAGAAATGGGGTGTTAAAAACAAAAATGGTCGTATCTACTCCAGAGAAGTATTAGTACCACAAGTTGACATGTATCAGGAACTCGTTAGTGCCAATAGTGCGGTATCTGAAGCCGACCACCCCGACTCATCAATCATTTCATTACAGAACATCTCACACATGATTACCAAAATGTGGTGGGGTAAAGGTGAACAAGAAAACGTGTTATATGGTCAATTGAAATTGATTGTATCGCCCGGATACATCAAATACGGTGTGGTTTCTGTTGTTGGTGATAAGATTGTTCTTTATTTACAGAATAAAATCAAGTTAGGTATTTCGAGTCGTGGTGTTGGAACATTAAAGGAAATTAATGGTGAGAATATGGTTCAGGACGATTTTGAATTAATTGGTTTTGATTTGGTAGCAACGCCAAGCACCCCGGGTGCATTTCTTTTCCCAGAAAAACAAGGTAATGTTAGTTTTGGTGAACACTATGTTAGTAAAAACGGCATTTTACTTAAGGAAGACGAGGGTAAAATTATTACAGCAATTGATAAATTCTTGTTATAAAAGCGCATAAGATAATTATAAAAAATCAGATATGCAAGAAAAAGTGATGTTGTTTTTATTAAAAATTACACTTTTTCGTAATGAGAATGTATTTATATAAAAATTATAGTATTAGATACGACATTTAAATAGAATGAAAGACGATAAAAAATCATCGGTAATTAAAGAAGCACTCCTTGAGTTTGCAGAAATCCAAGAGGCTGCTGTTGCTAATGCTAAAAAAAATTTAGCGGAAACGTATCCTGAAAAGTTTAACGACTTATTAAAGGAAGAATTAAATAAAAATAAAAAGGCAAAAGAGTCTTATAAGAAATTAGACGAAAATAAAGAATCTGACAAGTCAGATAATGTCGAAACAAACAAAGAATCTGTTATGAAAAAACAAACCAAAGAGACCAAAAAGGTCATTAAAGAAGGTGAAGAGAATCAACCATTTGATAATAAAGCACCTGAAGTTGGACCAGACGTTGTAAAAGAAGAACGTGAAAAAGATTTTATGGGTGACGTTGAAAGCGGTACTCCGAATCTTGGTAAAGGCGAAACCGAAGACGGTGACACTTTTGTCGAAAAAATCACAACAAAAAAAGAAACAATGGCAAACAAAACCTCTATGAAGGAAGAGTTTGACATAACAGAACTTGACGCATCAAGCGTTGGGACTGCATTAGAAAATGCAGAAGACGATGACGAAGTTATTACAATGGACGAAATCGAAAGCGAAATTCAAGGAATGGACAGTTTAGAGGAAGAACTCAGTGACATGGGTGGTTTACCTCGTCCAGAATTGGAAAAACGTGGTTCTCCTGAAAACCAAGGTGGTGATGCATTTAATCAATTAGTTAAGATGCGTGAGCAACTTGATGAAATGATTAGTGGAATGGGTGAACAAAAAAATCATGGTGGACAGGGTGCTAACAAAGTAAACGATGGCGGACCGACCCAAGCAATGATTGACGAAGTAGAAGGTGACATTAGTGATGCTGATGTTGCAGCAGTCTTAGGTGCACCTGCACCAATGGAAGAAGAAGAAATTGAAGAAAGTAAAACACAGACACTTTCAAACATGAAGAAAGTGACTGCTGCCATACCCGGTGAGGGATATAGAGACCAAGCAGCGCAAAATAAAATGCGTAGTGGTCTTCAAGAAAATAATAAAAAGATTGGTAGTTTAATTAGTGAAAACAAAAGTTTAACAAAGAAATTAAACGAAACCAAAAAATACAAGCAGTCTGTGACTACGTTAGTAGAACAATATAAGTCTGCACTCGAAAAGTATCGCAATCAATTAAAAGAAATGGCGACTTTCAATACCAACTTAGCGCATGTAAATAACCTATTGGTAAACGAAAGTCTGGCTTTAACTCAAGAAGATAAAATTAAGATTATCAATGAGTTTAAGAAAGTTGATACTATCGCTGAATCACAGGAAAAGTACAAGAGCTTCCTAACAGAAATGAAAGCAAGCAAACCTACTTTAACTGAAAGCATTGAAGGAAAAGTGACTGCTTCTGTCGCACCGTCTTCAAAGCAAAGTCTTGAGGAAGCAAAAGAAGTAATTGCATATGAAAATGATGCTCACATCAACAAGATGAAGAAAATCATTGAGTATGTTGAAAAAAGAGGAAGCAAAAAAATAATTTAAAAAAACATAAAAATATAATAAAATGGGATTTTTAATGGAAAGTGCGGAAGTTGGTAACATTGGTTTGAAGCAACTCCGTGAACAAAGAGAAATAACAAGCAATCGTTGGGAAAAGATTGGTTTGTTAGAAGGATTAGAAGGTAATGTAAAAGAAAACTGTGCTCAGTTATTCGAGAATCAACTTTCACACATGATTAATGAGTCGTCAGATTCAGCAAACAGTGGTCAGTTTGAAACAGTTGCATTCCCTGTAATCCGAAGAGTTTTTGCTAAATTATTAGCAAATGATATCGTGTCTGTACAGGCACTTAACCTACCTATTGGTAAGTTATACTACATAAACCCAAAGACAAGTGTAAGAGTAGAAAGTGCTACTACTACAACAACTCCGGGTGACCTACACACATCTCCAGATGGTGCTTATGGCAACGCTGCTGATAAAGCTGCTACTTCAAGAACACAGTTCGAAACTCGTTCATTGTACGATGCATTCTATGCAACTGAGTATAATGAAGAAGGTACATCATTGTTTGACCGTTCAAAAGGCGACATCACTGTTGTAACTGGTGCAACTACTGCATCTACTTGGGTTCTTGGTGTTGATAAGTATGTAACAATAACAATTGATGGCATTTATTCAACTCAAGAAGGTAAATTGGTCGGACCGACTGGTGTTCCTATGGACACTGAATCATTCCTTGCTGGTTTACAGGTTGTGGCAACAGTTGATTTAACCGCTCCTGCTCCTTATGCAAGCGAAGGTATCACTGCTGGTGATGCTCTTCCTTTCAATGTAAAGGTTCAGAAATACGGACAGGCAATTGTTGACAAAACAGGACATTTAGTTCTTCTTGTTGACGTGAGTTACGCAGGTACTAATGGTTATCAGCCTATGAGTGGTGCAAGTACTCCTGCATTCACTTACAGTTACAGAACTTACAGCGACCTTGAAGAAGATTCAAGAATGGCTGAAGTTACCTTCCAATTAGACCAAGTTACTGTTTCAGTTGAAACACGTAAAATGCGTGCTATGTGGACACCTGAATTGGCACAAGACGTGTCAGCATTCCATAACATTGATGCTGAAGCAGAATTAACTGCTTTATTGTCAGAGCAAATGGCTGCTGAGATTGACCGTGAGATTCTTCGTGACCTTCGTAGAGGTGCTGCTTGGACTGCTCGTTGGGATTATAACGGACTCCGTAAAGGAACTAACACTTATTATGGTGTACAGAAGGACTGGAATCAGACATTGGTTACTAAAATCAACCAGATTTCAGCACAAATTCACAAGGCAACCCTTCGTGGTGGCGCATCTTGGGTAGTTGTATCTCCTGAAGTATCTGCTGTATTTGATGACCTTGAGTATTTCCACGTATCTAATGCTGCTCCAGAGCAGGATAAGTACAACATGGGTATTGAGAAAATCGGTACTTTAAGTGGACGTTACTTGGTATATCGTGACCCTTATTCACCTGCTAACACAGTGCTTATTGGTCATAAAGGAACAAGTATCTTGGAAACAGGTTACATCTATGCTCCTTACGTGCCTATGCAGTTAACTCCTGTAATGTACAACCCATTCGATTTCACTCCGATTCGTGGTATCATGACTCGTTATGCAAAGAAAATGGTATTGAACAGATATTACGGTAGAATCTACTGTGATGGTCTTCAGACTTTCGGAATTGGTGACTTAGTGTAATCAATTGATTGACAAAGATAAAAAAGGGAAGCACATGCTTCCCTTTTTTGTTTTAAACCAGTATTTATTTACAGTATGAAGAAATTAAAAAGACGAACAAAAAGAATCGTATTAAGAATTATCGTTATTTTGATTCTCTTATCGATGGTATTGTTTTTAAATGGACAGACAAGTGCTTATAGTAAAACCATTTATCGAGATTTTGGAACATTTAAGGTTGTTAGTGGTCAAAATGTTGTTTCAATAAGTGCATTTGCAACGATTGAAAAGGTTGACCCTGCGACACATTTTGATGAAGTCATTCCGAACAACATCAAACCAATAAAAGAACAAAAAAATGTTGTTCCTGAAAAACTTTATCATTATGAATTATATTTGGTGAGTAAATCTATTTTCGAGGGAGATACTACGAGTACTTGGTTATATCGTACAAGAATTTTTATCAGTGGGGTTGATATGTTATTGCATCAGTTTCCAGATGGTTTTGTGGCTTCAATAAGTACCATACCAACACTGATTTATACGTATCATTCAATCAAACCAGATGTTGAATTTGAAATTAAATGGGAAAAATCAGTATATGAACCAAGGATTCGTAAATAAGGTAATAAAAACAATATTTAAAATATCGGAGAATTTAAAAATTAAAAAAACTAAGACTATGCCAAGAGATAATACACAGCCAACACAGCCAATTATACCGACAATTGGTGCAAACACACAAATAGTATTTACAGTTAAAAGTTTCTTGGCAACTCTGGGTTCTATTTTGGCTCTATTTATTAGTTTTTATTTTTTGGTGTTTCAACCCAGAGCAGAAAAGGTAGAGGTATACCAAAAACAACTATACGACCAACAACAAGTTTATATTACAGGGGAATTTGGTAAAGTGAATGAGGCAATTAAAGCCAACAGTAACACAATTACTGACCTCACTAAACGATTTGAAGACCTTAGTACAACAATTGAAAACAGTGGTGGTGGGTTTGGTGGAAATAGTACCACTTCACACACAGGAGACCCAGCAGTAGACCCAGAACTTGCTGTTAATCATCAATAACGTCTTCCTCAAAAGCAACCCATTTAAGAACACTAAATCCTTTATCGAGATTCTCATATTCCTTGAGTCTTAGTCTCATGTCTTTAACAACGACTTCCATTTTTTCTTGGATTTGTTCCAAACTAATTTCCATCTTATGACTGTCTTGACTAAAGACTGTCCAATTGTTATTCTTTAATTTACACTCACCAAAGAAATGAATGAGTTCCAGAATCGGATTGAATGTTATTCTGATTCTCTGGTCTTTCTGGTCTTTTGTTTCTTCTATTTTAACTATCCATTCCATATTTTTCTTATTTACATCTACAATATTTTATAAAACCGATTGGTTCGTAAGGACTCGCTCTTCTATCTATTTCAAGTCCACATTTCGGACATGGTTGGTTAAATCCCATTCCGAGTCTATTCAAATCGTATGGATTTACGTCTGAATATTGTTTCTTCGTTATTTTTTTCTTAACTTTCATTTTATTAACCATTTATGATTATTAAATATATGTGTTTTACTTTTAAGAGAAACATATTTTATGGTAACATCTGATGTTCCATTCATTCTGGCTGCTTCTTTATATGATTGATATTCCTCAACAATTTCATTTGTTTCAATATTAATTTTTAAAACACTAATACTTTTTCTTTTATTGGTCGGATTGATTTTCGAATTCAAAACTTTCTTTTTTAAAAATTCATCAGTAAATTCATTTTTAAAAATCCAAAGATATTCACCTGCCGAATTTCTTCTTCCATTTAAGCAATTACTAATTCCAGATAATTTTATTTTTGTTTTTTCTGATGCAATTTTAATTGATGAGAATTCTTCTAAGAAATCTCCATTCACATCAAACATTAAAACTGATTTTATATTTTTTGCTGGTTTATTATAATTGTAATGTTTATCACCCCTACAAGAATCACCGATTCTCTTTCTGTGTGTGTCGGAAAACTTTCTCTTATTAACATATTTAATTCCATCACCACCAACAGTCATATTTTTTAAATCATCACCATATTTTGAAATCCAATATTTTTCTCTTTTATTTAGTTGTTTAATATCAATTTCTTCAATTTTCTGAATTATTGGCGTTAAACCATTTAAACCCAACTCATTTATCCAACAATAAACATTATGGTTTTTTGTTGCCTGATATTTAGAATTTCTTAAATGTTCTTTGTATCTCTTTTCTAATTTAAATCTTGTTTGACCAACATATTTTACCTTATTATCACGAGGGTCAATTAATGAATAAATATATCCCATTATGTTTCTTTTTACATAAATACATCAAAAATATAAAAAGTTTGCTCATGTATTGTCGAAATAATTATTCTTCATCGCACCAATTATTATCATAGATAAGTTCTAAACGAGCACGAGTTATCGCAACATACTCCAAATTCTTTTCCTGAATATGTTGCCAAGGTTTCACTGATTGCATCGGTAATAGGTCTGGTCTAATAATAAATACTCGGTCTGCTTCTAAACCTTTGATTTTATGTACGGTGCTCAGAACAATTCCTTGTATTTCATCAGTGAATATCGATTTTATTTTATACTTCAAGTCCAGAATGCTGTCTGAAAGTCTGGCAAGAAACAATAATGTCATCACTTTGTCTTCAAGTGCCGTGTATCCACTATGGTCATTGGGGTTCAGGACACCTTGTTTCTTCAAGTCTTTTCTGAATGCAAATAACTCGGCTTCCCAGAAACTAATTAATTTCTGGACATTATTGATTTTACCGATTAACTCTATGAGATGGACACCGATATCACTACCCTTAATAATTGCCTTCTTACGCTGCGTAAGGAACTCGAAAAACAGTTTCACCAGTGGCATTGTTGTTCTACAGAGGATAAAATCACCGCTTTGCGCTTCTTCAAGCACATTACCATCCCTAACACTACCTTCTGGTGCATCTGGAAGTGCTTTGATGTCTGGCACGATTTCCTGTGCCTTTCTTATCACGGCTTGTGAACATCTAAATGATACGGAAAGCGGTAGAATTTTGGTATTCGGGAATTTTTCGAACCACGCAAACGATTTTTCATCAGCAGCATTAAATCCATAGATTCCCTGAAAGAAATCACCAACACTTATCAATCTACCTTGAAGTTTTTTTGTTGCTTTGTCCTTCTTCAATACTTTCTCAATAATTCTGATTTGGCAACGGTTCAAATCTTGAACTTCGTCAACAAAAACGTAGTCTTGTGGGAAAAACCAAATACTGTTATCAATGGCGGGTAAAAAAATCATATCGGTGAAGTCGTAGGTTTTCCTATCAGTAGTCATGAAGTCCAAAACCTTCAGTGCACGCTTAACATCCTTGGGTTTACTAAGTGGAATATCGTATCTTTCCGCAACATATGGTATAAATTCTGGTTTTGTGGTAAGTGTTAGTCTACATAAGTTACAGAGTTTCTTCATATTATTAAGATATATTGAAATCTCTTCTTCACCTCGTAATTCTTCAGTCAAACCCCACGATTTTGACTTTTTCAATATGATTTTATCGGCTTTAAACTCATCAAATTGTATTCTGTCACCATATTTTCTCTTAATTGCAGACACACCCAATCCATATGTGGTGTAACATCTGACATGTTCAGGTAATTTTGTTTTCAGTTCTTCCTGAATGTGTTTATTGAATGCCAGAAACATTATGGACTTATCTACAGGTAACAATTTCACGGCTTCAACAATCGTTGTCGTTTTACCAGCACCTGCGTAAGCCTTAATCAGAATATTTTCGGGTCTTTTTTTCGTGAATAAAAATATTCGGTCTTGTTCTGGAGTTGGTTTGAAACTCATGCTTTAATTTCAATTTTTGTTGTTCTGGGGTAATCATTCTCGTCACGGGTCATTTCTGGAAATTTAATAGATGTTGTATGGAATTTCTTTTTATCTAATTCAAGAATTTTATTTAATTCTTCAAATGTCATTGCTGGCATCTCTTCATCAATGATTTTTGAATAAAATTGTTCTTGTAATTTCAAATATTCTTCTTGATGAAGAAGATTGGTTTCCATGCTTATTGTAAATTCGATTCTATGTATCATATTTTTACCCAATGTTCGTTAGTGATTCCATCAATTAATTCGTATGCCCCAGATAGATTCTTATCATATAATTCAAGTGGTTGTAGGACATATACTCTCAATCCCTCGATTCTATCATATATCTTGTCTTCGTAAACTATGTCTTTATCAGGCAGCGCATCACGTTCTTCAACACTACTAACTTGGATATGATACGCACAATCCAAAATCATTCTCATTTCACCTTGTACTCTCATGCCATCATATAGAATTGCAGCGACTTCATCACCGAGTTGACCAAGTAGTCTTTCGGCATCATCCATTACACCAATGGTTTGCGAGTCTAAGTCTGGACTTCTGCGTTTCAATAAGTCCTGAAGCATGTATCTGGTGATTTCCAATGCAAAAAAACGGTCTTCTGGATGCTGTTCGTAGTCTTCAGGCAAATCAATACAAGGTCTTCCCTGTTCATTTAAGTCGATTTTATATTCGATTCTATACATATTTCGTTGTTTATGTCGTTAACTACAAATATATGACAATCTTTTGAGAATGGAACGATTTTTTAAAAAAACTTTTTAGTATTTATAGAAAACATTAAAACATGATACTTACTAAGGAAAGACTTCAAGAGATTGCGAAACAAATTAATCTTGATGAAATTATTAAAAACTATCTTGGTGAAGCCAAGCAGATAACAACAGTTGAGGACTTTTTCGATTTTCTCGCAACAAACCCAAAAGCAGGAACTGTTGCCTTTACTTATTATACGAATCCAGTAAGCATCAATAAAAATCTGGAAGGTAGAGGTAAAAATGCAATAAAGAACCCAATGTTTAGTGAAGACCTTGACCATGCAATCATATTTAAAAGCAGTTGGTATTCCTTTAGTTTTGGTCAACTATATGCCGATAAAATGAAAAAACTCAATCCTGATTGGCAACCAGACCCAAATAGACAAACTTCGTTGGTGAAACATCCTGATATGAGGTATGTTGAGTCGGGTCCCAAGGGTGACTACTTCACAATCCTACCACAAGGTTTTGGTAAATCAACATATGCTGTTTATGATATAAATGCTGGAATGGAAGGGTTAAAAGACCCTAATAATTATAGAGTTGTGACGGATTTCGAAGAAATTAAACCATTTTTTCCAGTAAGAACAAGTACTTCAGAACCATTTCCAACAAGAAAATTGTTTGTTAGTAGAGTATATGAACTTGCTGCTGGTAATCATTTATTGAAACCCGCAGACTTTAAGTACGTTTATTTTGGGGAGAAGGCTCAAAGTAGGACATAAAAGAAAAATATTATGGCATTAATAACAGTAGCAGATAAAAATAAGTTATACCTTAAAGTCAAACATGAGTTGGGGTATCCACTGAGACCATTCGAAATCATTGATGAGATGATGGATTCTTATTTAGAAATGGTTATCGAAGACTATTCAGCATTACTTAACCAATGGTTAATTCATCAACAATGGATTGGATTGGAAGGTATGAATAAGGAAACTGGTGATTTCCTTGCAGCATTTACAACCAAACCAAATTCCTACATGGAAAGTTTCACCTATGCGTATAGTCGTCAAGTTGGTCTGGGTACAAATGCTCCAGCAGCAACTGGTTGGGAACTTAAAAGAGATTATATCATTTGTAGTGCCCATACACAACATTATATAATACCTGCTGGCAGGGAAGTAAATGAGGTGCTTTGGGAAACCCCACCACTAATCGATGGTGGACTCGTTGACCCATTTGCATTAAACGCATGGAGTGCTGGTATGATGGGTATGTCATATCTTGGTCGCCCTGCATTATATGTGCAACCAACATATTCAACCCTGTTGTCGGCACAAGACCGAAGAATGAAACAAAGAGTGTTGCAGTCAATATTAACATATCGTATTACGGGTTTGGCGACTGGTGAAAAAATATTACACCTGTATCCCGTTCCTAATGACCGTCATGAAATTGCCAATACATGGGGCAAACATTATAGTGGTAGAAAAGTATGGTATTGGTATTACGACACAATTGGAGCAGACAGAGACCAGTGTTTAGAAGATAATAGTGATATCGTCAAATTGCCATCAGACCCGCCAACAAAAATATTAGAATGGAGCAGAATGAATGATGTTGCACATCAGCAAATCAGAAATTTCCTTATTGCCAAGGTAAAAATGGTAATTGGTGGCATCCGTGGTTTTTATAGTGGTGAACTTGGTGTAACCGAGAAACAATTAACAATGGATTACCGTCATTTACTTGATGAAGGCATTGCTTTGAAAGAAGTCACCGAAAAGCTAATAATTGAACAATTAAACAAAATGGGTCAAGTTGAATTAACTAAAGAACGTGCAGAAATCGCAGAGAATGTGAACAAAGAACGTGGTTATCAACCACCAATGTTCCCAATTATACCGATTTAAGATGAAAAAATATGATAAACAACGACTTTTTGAAGTTATGGGTAAATTAGATGCGACATTTAAACCACACGATATTAATTGGAAATCTTTACATAACCAATTAATGTTGAATACAGAAATTATCGGAGAAGGGTGGAGAAGTGTAAGAAAAAATGAGGCAGCAAGTGTTGGTAATTTAACCCATGAATTCGGAATACTAACACCTGATGAATTACAGCGTCTTAAAGATTTTGGAGTAATTAAATTTGGTAATTTTTCGAATCTTCAGTCTTTATTTCCAATAATTACTGATGAAAAATATTTTGATTTCAACATCTTTAAATTGAAAGGTGATGAAATAATGAATTAATGTAAATTTAATGAAAAAGAAAAAACAATTAATTGATATTGAGGATAATAGAATGGGGATGTTCATGACGGACAAGTCATTTGACTTAGATGTGATGTATGGTAGAAATTTCTTACAAACCGACAATGCACAGACAGTTATTATTCATAAAATCAATCTACTTGAAACCAAATCACATAGTTTATACGGACAATCCAAGACCAAGGATAAGAAGTTTATGACACCAGTGACAATAAGTGTTATGGTGACCATTGATGACGGTAAACAGGAATATTATGGTGGAAACGCTGGTGGTATTGCACGTGATGACAGTGGTAATATTAGTTTTGGTGTTTACTTCAAGGAATTGCAAGAAAAACAAATTGAAATTGATAGAGGTGATATTATTGAATACAATATGAGTGGTGAAAAGAACAGATATTATGAAGTTGAAAGTGCTAACAACGTTGCTGACGAAACCAAGAAAACCATAGGTGGATTCAAATCATATTGGAAGAAAATCGTAGGTGTTCCTGTGAAGGAAGACGTTGTGCCGTTTTTAAGTGAAACTAAGGGATTTAATTTATAAAAAATACTACAATGGGAAATAAACAAAGATTATTTGAGGTTATGAAAAAAGTCAATTCTGACTTTAAACCTAACGTAAATCAGAATATTGTTAATAAGAAGAAATTCAGATTAACTGAAAGTGTGGGCAAAACCAAGACATTTACATTAAATTTATGGGGCGAAGAGGAAACTCTATATTTTGATTTTAATGAATATAATAACAATGGTGCATTGGCAGTGCAGTTGATGTCACCCGAAGAGGGAGCTTACGCCACGGTGTCAGCAAATCTTCCAGAATCAGCAGATTTACCTAAAGATGAGTTCTTCTTGAAATCTTGGAGTGAAAATGAGGAAATTGCCAAACAACTGATTGAAAAGGGAATTGTTTTGCCAACAGGAAAACAGGCATCAAGCGGATTTGTAACAGCACAATCATACAAACTTAATCCAATTTATGGTTCTACTGGAATTGGTGATATTAATTTGAATGAAGACCGTGAGAGTTTCAAACGTATGAAAAGTTATTTGGTTTATAGTCGTGATGGTGAATTTTTGGGTCAAACAGACCCAATAGATGAGGAAGAAGGTTATCATATTGAAACCGTTGATGATGTTGTTGCCACACCTCAATTCCAGAAATTCGCACAGGAAAACAATATCACCAGAGACCAAGTTGGTCGTATGCGAACAGAAACTGTATATACAATGAATGGTGTTGAATTGAGTAAGGAATATTATTCTCCAAGTCAATCAGAAGAATTATTCGACTCCAAAACTAATACTTGGTATAATTTAAGTGGTCAACAAATGCGTGACCCGTCAGAATATGACCGTGGTGGTGAAGGATATACACCCTTCGGTGATGAAGGCGATTACGATTATTAAGCGGACATGAAAGCGGACATCTGATGTCCGCTTTTTTTATTCACAATAAAACATTAAATCATCAACCCATATGGGTGTTTTCTCTCCCATGTATGCCCCTTCTACATTGAAGTCAAAATATTCTTCGGCTTCCTCTTTACCCATTTTATCTCTGGTAATCAGAACTTCAATACATTTACTTCTGGAATAAACTAATTTATATGCCCCAGCAGACTTATCATAAGTCACACCAATTACGCTGTCTTCAAATCCATCAGCAGAAAGAAGTTCTTCGTCAGGATACCATTCCTGAATTTGTTCAAGTTTTGTCATTTTTCAAGTGTTTGGTTTTTATTTTTTCGAGTTCTTCCACGAGTTTTTCATGTTGTTCCTTAGTTTGGATACCCAAATCATCACCATAGTCTTTGAATATGTCGATAACAAAGACAATAAATTGTTTTTCTTTATCAGATAAATATGTTGACTTTTTTGCAAATAGATATAGTGCAACTGCAAGTAGTCCTACAATTACCACCAATAGTAATATTACTATGTACAATATCGACATTCAACTTATTTAAGTTTCTTTTCTCTTACCCAAGCAATATGTGCTTCGCCTAATACTTTCAACCAATTTATTGGAACACCAAGTTCTCGAAAATTGTACATGTAATCCGAAATTTTTTGAAAAAATCGTTCTTCTTGTGATTGTCCAGTAAAGACCAATCCCCGTTCTTTCCAAGTATTACCATAACGTTTTTCATCTCTAATAAGTTGTTCCTTCACTTCATCAAAAGTGGTTTCTAATTCGTCAATTAAGTTAACGTCTTTCAGTTTTTCATCCATTTTATTTCTTTTTAAGTCCTGTGAACAATTCTGCTTTAATACTGTCCTGTGGTTCATAGTCTTTCAGGATAAAATCATGAATTGTTAGATTACAAATATCCCCAAGACTATCCACACGTCTATTAATGCTCATTGTAGGAAGTTTGGTTGGTGTTCTACTCAGTTGCTCCCTAACAGCATCCAAATGGCTTACATAGAGGTGCGTATCACCACCAATCCAGTTCGCAACACCTGCAATCATGTTATTGGCATTTGCAAATAACATTAGAAGTAACGACATGCTGGCGATATTAAAAGGTACACCCAAGAATGTGTCACAACTGCGTTGATACATATTAAGGTCAAGATAGAATCGGGGTATGTTATGTTGGTCGCAAACACTATGTAGGGTTTCATCACTGGTATCTTTCATATTAAGTGGGGTGTTCCACTCAATGTTTTGAAACAAATCCCATCGGTCTTCAGCACTCAGGGGTCTTACAATGAATTGATATAATAAGTGACATGGTGGAAGTGCCATATCAACAAAATCTGCTTTATTCCAACCATCAAGAATGTGATAACGACTGTAAGGATTTTTCTTCAGACCATCCATAATTTCCTGAAGTTGGTCAACACCATTTTGATTGCGCCATTGATGACCATAAACTTTACCTAAGTCACCAAGACGATATGTTCCGAAGTTATATGTCGCCAAATCGTCATATGATTTTACTGATTTAATCATTTCAACAAATTCTTCCATAGTTATTGGGTCAACTTCCTTTGCACAAATAAAATGGTGTTTCAAATACCAACGATATGCATCACCATTCCAGATGTTCACATTATTATCAACAAGGTATTTGATGTTGGTTTCACCCCTGAGAAACCATAGGAGTTCATACACGACACCTTTCCAAAACATACGTTTTGTAGTAAGTAATGGAAACCCCTGAGACAAATCCATACTGATATCGGCTTTCGAAATTCCTATGGTGTTCGGCATATTTGCCCTACCACTTTCTTTCTCAACACCTTCGTCAAGAATCTTTTGTAATACGTCCAGATATTCTTTCATTTGTAAGGTTGATTTGTTTTTCTTTTATTTAAAATCAGTTCTGAATCATCATAAACTATTCTTGGTGATTGAACACCAAAAATGATAGTGTATTTCACACCTAATTCATCAAGGTCTTTTAATATTGTATTCTTTGTATTTTCGATACTCCATATTGTACCTTCATCATGTTCACCACGCATCGTAATGAATATTATTTGATGTCCAGCATTATGAATACCAACTAACAACTCTTTAGCACCCTCAAGCCATTCACTTGTGTGATAATTAACAATTGTTCCATCAATATCAAAGATATGTGCTGCCATTGTTATTATACAAATGCTTTACTACTCTTCTTATTATTAATATTGTCGATTTCTTGCAGAATGCGTTTTCTATCGGCATCGGTGAGTGCAACCATATTACTGGTTGTTTTTTTGTTGATTTTTTCTGGCTTAGTGCCACGTTTGAGTTGTGCTTCAAGCATTGCTTTTGCACGTTGTTGTCTCATCTTGATTCCAGTTGTACCCTTCATAATCTCGATTGTTTTAATATAAATGTTATTTTAGTATCTCACACGTCCTGTGAAAACGTATCTGAATGAATTTGAAAACCAAAACCATACCCTTGTAAAGAATTTGTTATCACTTATCAAGACAATACCCGTTTTCTTTGGACTTGCATAGAGTTTTACGTCTGCTGTTGGTTTTTCATGGCTATTATTTTTCATAGTTTTATCTATTATCTCCGCTTCCACCCAAAACACCTCTCTTTTGGCGGTCATGAAGTTTGTCGATGTTGGCTGTTGCAACATCAGCTAAAGTTATACCCAGATTTTCGCACATCGATGTGATGTACCACAAGGTGTCTCCGAGTTCTGATTTTATTTCTTCGGTGGCTTCATTTGTTATAATACCACCATTATCCCTGATTATTTTCTTTATTTTTCCCTGTACTTCACCTGCTTCTCCCAGACCCAGACCGTCATAAACAACAGCCATTAAATTAATTATTCTGTCATCAGCATCGGGGAAGATTTTCTGGAATTTCTTAAGACTTATCTTGAGAGCAACCGCTTCTTTTTGGTATTCGTTAAAAGTATTAATCATTCCCTATATTCTTTAATGAATTTATTGTACTTGTGAGGTCAATTGGTGTGGTTTCGATGGCTTCGATTGTTTCACTAATAACCCTGTTATAATCTTCCTGTAATTTTTTGTCGGCATCAAGAGTTTCTTGAACTTTTAATAGTGCGAATCTGGCTTGTGAACCTTCATCTAATACAATGGGTGCATCTTTGTTTGTGTAAAACAAATAATTTTCTTTATTACTATAGAATTTCAATGCTTCTTCAAGTAAAGCAATTAGGTTTTCATATTGTTCAGGATTCATCATCATTTTCTGGTTTATGATTCTCCACAACTTCTCTAAGTCCCTCAACCTCATATGGAAGGAGTTTATATTCCCTTCTATGGGGGTATTGTGTTTTTTTATTTATGTTTTTATGAAAAAACTTGCCATGTGATTCGGCTGCTTCGAATTCCCGATAGAATTCAGGGTTAATATTTTCATACGAGTAGGTGTCACCCCGACTAAATGAGATATAAAGTCTTTGAGAATGAGGAAAATATGTGGTACTTAGTATGTTCTCAGATTTGAAAATAGATTCAATAAATGTCAAATTGGTTTCTTTTTCAATATATTCTTTTCGTTCTACAAGCATAACATGTTATTAATTGAGCAAATGTAAGTATTAAATATTTAAAATCAAAGAGTATTTATATAAAAATTGATTACATGTCGCTTCCAAAAAAAATAAAATTAACACTGGATGTCAATCCACCTGATATTGGTACTAAATATCTGGAATACGGTTTTGATAGAATCGCAGAACTCATGGCTGCAACAGATGTTGATACCAAATATCTTCCAAGAACTATATTGCTCGAAGACCTTGACCAAGCACTTTTTGATTATGTTAACCTTAAAGGCATGCAATTAACAATTGACGGTAGATTAGTCCCTACTTTCTATCTTGATAATGACCGTTGGGGTGAATTCAGTAAAACTTGGAAATTCATGGATAACGATAAAAACGTACCAACCCCATATATTACTGTCAGACGTATTGATAAACAGGCAGGTACAAGGCTTGGTACGAAATACAGAGTACCTCAACCTCGTAAGTTTAGGTATCTGAACGTTCCGATACTGGATAATGGACAAATTATATATTTGCAGTTCAAAATGCCAGAACCTGTGAATGTCGATATGATTTACGAAGTTGCGCTTTTTACAAAATACCGTGTTGATGTAAATCTATATGATGAACAGGTATTGAAGAACTTCGCAAGTCGTCAAGAATATGTTTGGATTAATGGAAGTCCATTACCAGTTCTTTTTGAAGGTTTTGCGGAATCAAATCCAATTGAAAATATTGATGGTGACCGTTTCTTCGTATCGAAATACGCATTAAAAATTCTGGGTTTCATTCGAGACGAAAAGGAATTTGAAATCGTTAAGACTATCAGAAAGCCAAGAATTGGGTTAGCCATTAGTTAAACCACATCATATTTTCCGTCTGTCCAATCAAATACATTTCCATCTGGAGGATTTTGTTGTTCATTTTCAAAACTTTCAACGGTATCATTAACTCTTTGAGAATATGTGGTTGTAAATGGTACTTGAAATGCTTTTGCATTGGGTGGAAAATTCGTGCTGCTATAATCGAATTTCCATGTCATTGTGTTGAGGTTTAATAAGACTTTAAAATACATTCTTTCTGGTGTCTTGAGACCACCGTTGTCGTTGTTAAAGAATAACGTGATATCACCAAATTTTGCACTATAAAAACTAAATTTAATGTAACCCGTTACCGTTGAACCAGTCTGTTCATCAATATATGATTTCGGCACATACCAGTTATAAAATTGGTTCACTGTGTCACTAAATAGTTTATATTTTGGTATAGGTGTAGTACCACTTTTTTCACCTTTTAATATCTGGGTATTGTAAATCGTGAATATTTTTGTTTGGGTGTAGTTATCATATGTGTCGTAAAAATCCATAATAAAAAAACTATTCTGTATTCCTGAGTTTGTGTTATTAATTTCATTTAACTGAAATCTCGCACCAGTGCTTGTAAAACTATTATATGCTGAACTACCACCAGCACTGAAATAGAACCATAGATATGTAACACCCGCATCATTTGAATCGTATTGGAATCTCCTGACTTCGTTATCAATAATTGGATTTGTTAATTCGACTTTGGTTTCTTCGGTTAGACTATCAATTTCTTGTTGATAACCACTGAGGCGATTACCAATACCCAACCCAAATTTAATATTTGTATCAAGATTGTTAAATTTTATCCTTTCTCTGATTATTGACATGGTTTTCCTATATTATCTAATTCAGTAATTGGTGTTTTATCGAGATTTGTTGCGTTCTGCCAATATGAGATTTCATTAAACACAGTAAGTGTGTTATCATGTTTTAATGTTAGGTCTTCATTTAGATTTGGTGGAACATCAAACACAATTGGTTCGAATAAATACCTTCTTTGGTTGAAAAACGGATAATCAACTCCGTCACCAGTTAATGGGTCAATATATCCTTGTGGTAATATATCTCGCCAAATGTATTTCCCTTCAGTTAGATTCATCAAGGCGTAATCAGGTATTCTTTCAACTTTTCTTTCATCGGGATTCGGAATTAATCGGGTTCTTATTCTAATCCTATCCTCAGAATAAAATCCCCTGACAATATTTGTTCCCTGTATTGGACTATTTATCCGATATTTTCTTATTGTATTTGGAATTGTATCCCAACCAGTTCCAGCCAATTCTTCTAAGTATGTTTCTGCAATATATTTATCGGTGTCTTGAGATAAGCGTATATTTGTTTTAAAAGTTATATTATAAGTCCCTGTATTATCAAATTCAAGATATCCTGTTGTTGCAACCCAACTATAATTAAGACTGCTTTGGGTATTCCACTTGTTGATTGTTTGTAGACTTGTTGTCAGGCTTTGTTTTGATGATTTAGTTATGTTAATTTTATCTGTTGGATTATTGACATCGAATACATCGAGTGTTGTGCTGTATTCAACAATTTCACTTAGTGGAGCATAGTTAACTGTGCTATCAAAATATCTTAATTGAAGGGGAATGAATGGATTATAACTCCATTCCAACCATCTTTGATAACCCTGATAATAATATGTTCTGATGTAAAATGTTTGACTACTAATCTGTGCTTGATAATATTCGGTAGGTAAATATTCGACTAAATCATAAATATCACCACCGCTATTTGTTTCAACAATATCACCGACTTCCAAATCTTTTTTATTAAGCGTTGCTTTACTCTCAGTACCATTTGATGCCCAAGTCGTATATGACATTTGTTCTATTGGTGCGGGTGCTGGTAATGATTTGTATTGCGCATATATAAATAATTCAGTTACTGGAAACCCAAAATTATCAAAAAGTGTAGTGACATTGAAATCAGATTTGAAACTAAATGAATATACTTGTTCTCCATATAAATTATTACTGAAACCAGCATTATATATTTCAAAATCATCTTTACCAGCAATTACTTCAAAACTTCTTTTATAGTGGTTCGTGTTTGAGATATTGATATATGATTGTCCTGAAGATGGTGCTACGAGATAGAAGTCGAATGAATTTAATATACTTTTTGAGTTTCCAGTATATGGGTCGAAAAAGTCTTTCAGTGCCGAATATTCTGCATTTAATCCATTCAGTAATGACATCCATTCGATTCTACCATAGATTCTATAAACGGGATTGGCTTCTCGTTCCGCATCAAAAACTTCAGTACTATTCACGACATCATTTACTGTGAATTCCGTGAGTTTTGACACGTTATTGGTTAATTCAATCTTACTGTACCCATTAACATTAATCGAGTCAATGTTCTTCTGATTACCAAGTAATATTTCCACGTTATTATCCATATAACATAAATACCTGCAAAATTTTTTCTGATTTTTGTAACATTCTCACTTTATTTTCGTATAATGAGTATGTTTAACTAAAAATTTGAATTATGAAAAAAGTAACTTATTTAATGACGATTCTGTTTGCTGTTGCTCTGATGAGCACCAGTTGTTGCAAAGACGACCCGATTGTTCCTGACCAGACACTCGAAGAACAATATCCTGATTGGGTGAACCTCTCATGGGTATCCACTAACGGTAATACAGTGGAGTATCCTCGTTTTAACATTACCATCGATGGTAATGTTGTGACTCTGAGTGAACTCAGGGATTTGGGTGAAATAACGGGGGTACAACTTTTTCCCATGCAATATGAGGGAATTGAATTAACTTCATCTACAATTACATTTACCGAACCAATTACAAACTCAGGTGCTATTGGGAGAACCTATGAAATTCTGACACCTGACACTCCGAACACGGTGAAACTTCGATACAATGGAAATACCTTTGTTTTGAATTAACAAAAAAACCCGCTCAGTGAGCGGGTTTTTTTATATTATTCCGAGTTGTGCTAAATATTCAACACAATTGGCTGGACCCCAACCCTTATAAAAATATTTGGTTTCATCATCACTATTAATAGGGTTACCATCCCGCTTCTGACCAAGTAATGGTGCTGCATCAGTTACTGTCCAATTTGAGGGAACATGCTCACCATTACGATATTCTATACCAGTTAATCCGGGTGCAGCACCATCAGTGAATCCCTTAGTTTCAATTGATTTCATTTGAATTATATCAGTAATGGGAATTTCAATAATATCCGTCCAATGCACGTCAGAACGAGCAAACCATTTGGTATTAAATTGACCTGCTGCAATTGTTTGAATGTTATCCCCAACATAATAACCATTTAAATATCTATAATTATCTGGTCTTCTTTGATGTGAGAAGTTATCATCTGTTCTTACATAATCCATTTTTTCCCACCCATCCACACTATATCCCACTTGTGGAAGATGAACTGTTAGATTTAACCATGCAGCACCAAATGCATCTAACGAACCCTGAACACCATTACTTGGAAAATGATAACTACCATTATTGTAATTCCCATCGGTCTCTGTTATTAAAATACCGACATTATTATTACGGTCTAAGGTAAGATTATTCTGGGTATCTTTAACAAAGAAACCATTGCTTTCACTTTGCTGGTTATCATTACCATCAAAATTATTGAAAGTAATTCCATGAAACTTAGCAACACTATAATATTTTCCACCCTCAAAAGTCTTATGTTGTTTTCTCCATGTATTAGTATTACCAACATCAACACCTGTTGATTCATTGGGTGGCTGAAGTCCTGCATTTCGATTAGCGTATTGTGGGAATTTTAGTTTATATCTAAGTGGTACAATATCAACATCCTCACCCACATTTGTGCTGAAACTCATTGGAACAACATCTGGACTGAGTTCTAATGTTATAAATCCAATAAATTTTGTAAATATTCCCTCAACACTATCATTATCTACAGGTACGGGGTTTCCCAATTCATCGGTAATTATTTTATCTCTGTTACAATTTACAATAACCACGAAATCACCTTCACGTTTATATACAGAATATTCGCTTTTATCCAGAAGCATCATATCACTCCCATCATTTGCGACTTGACCATTAATAATTTTAAAAGTACTAATATTTGTTGGATAATAATAAATCTTCTCTGTAACTACTCCAATTCGTTTATTCGAGACCCCATGCAATGCCTGTGAAGGATGGCTGGCTCTGAAATACTCGCTGATTCTTTCTTGACTAAGATACTGAGCACTCCACATGGCATTATTGCCGTCAGTAAATACACTCCCAAAAAGCACGAATGTGTTAGTGAGTACGGAACGAATTCTAAAGTCTTGACGAGTTATGCCGATTTCAAAATTCTCAACATCACCCCAAAATGGCACAACATCAACAGTTATTTCTTGGGTTTCGATGTTCGGTAAATCACTCAAATCATTACTTGGTTTTATTCTGGTGTTGTTGTCAGTAAATAGGTTTGGTGAATATCCAAGATTTGTTACCATACTGGCTGGGTTCATACTATATTTTCCAATATCGGTAATATCACAACTCAAATGAATGGTTTGTGTACCAACAGGTACACCGAATATCATGTAATCCCCCGCAGTGTTTGTAAGTGCTGTATATTTATAATATTTTCTATAAATATTAAGAAATGGTAGGTTTCCCACAACCTCTTCTTTAATTGGAAAACTACCAAATGCTTGTTTAGGTGTGACAATACCTGTTGTGGGGTCTTTTTGGGAAACACGTGGCAACAGATTATATCGTTTACCTTCATTATTTTTATCTCTGGGTGTTTTATAGGGATAGACACTATAAATGTCTTTATCTAACGCATCGTCATCGGTTAGGGGAATAAAAATACTTATTTTGGCATTAGGTACTCCGATTCCACCATTAGCAATCACTCTTCCAACCAATACACCGTAATCAGCATTAAAGTTTTGATACACATCAGCAGTACCGAGCCTTAAAGACATGAATTCGAGAGTCTGAACATCTTGTTCAAGTTTTACTTTTATATATTTATCCTCACTATCGTTTCCAGTATTACCACTGCTCAAATAAATTCGTTGTGATTTATTCATACTTAAAATGTTTCCTATAAATACTAATACGATAAAAACCCAACTTTTTTGATTTTTTTTAAAAAATATTTTTTACCGAATCGAGCCGAATTCGAATCAAAAATTTCCGAATTTCAGAAAATCGGATAGAAAAAAAATGAAAAACCAGAGAATCGAGGTTTATAGAGAAGAATTGCTGGGCGATAATAATTGCGACAAAACACCTTTTCGATATTTTTTAAGTATTTATTGAAAAAGAATGAGCATCGCTTATAATTAGAAAAAAATAATAAAAACTTAAATAAATAAATAACATGGCAGATTTTGTATTTACCTCACCGGGTGTAAAATTTAAAGAACGTGACCTGACTTACGTAACACGTAATGTAGGTATAACAACTTTGGGATTGGCTGGCGAAACCTTAAAGGGTCCCGCTTTCGAACCAATCTTCATCCAAGACCAAACTCAGTTCTCAGAAAGATTTGGTGCACAAAGCACTAAAAGATTTCAAGACTCAGATAAAACATTAAAATATCAATTACCATATGTTGCTAACTCCTTCTTGGAAGAAGCACAGCAACTTTGGGTAACCAGAGTTCTGGGACTCAGTGGATATCAAGCAGGAACTGCTTGGAACATAACAATGACAGCAGGTGTTAATACATCTTCAGGTTATACAGGTATAACTTCATCAAGTACATTTCCATTATCAGGCTTTACTGATAATAATTTCTTAGGTGTGGCTGCTGGTGGAGTTGGTGTTACTGGTACTTATGAAAGTGGGTGGGAAAAGAATACTCTGACAAACATTTTCACTAACACAATTAAAAATTTCATAGTATTAACATATAGTGCCCAAACTTCAAGCGGTACTGTTAGTGGTAATACAACAATATATTCAGGAGCATCATTAAGTGATTATGAGGGTATGGTTCTTGCCGTAATCAGAAGTAGAGGTGATTCAAATACTGATTATGATTCTGTTCCAGTGACCGACTTCCTAACAAATGAACTTAATATAACCACTAATGACACAATTGATAGCGTGCTGAGTCCAACTGGTGATATTTATGCTAAATTTATATTAACTGCTGCAAACACTGATACTGGTTCGGCATATAGTGGAACTTCTGCGACCTATGAGGCATCATTAAATTCAAATAGCAGTAATTTTCTACCAAATGTAATTGGTTACGAACCAAAAGACAAAAGTACAATGATTTGGGTTCAGGCAATTTATCCTGACCTCATTAAGAAACTTGATGCTGATGGCATTGCTTACGGTATTAACACATTAATGGTTACAGGTACTACCGATTATTTTACTGATTACGAAGTCGGTTTTCAAACACCAGAAACTCCTTGGGTTGTATCTCAATTAAAAGGTAATAGTGTTGACAGACTTTTTAAGTTTATTACTATTTCTGATGGCGACAGTGCGAACCAAGAAATTAAAATTACTATTGGAAACATTGACCCATATTCTGGAGAATTTGATGTTGTAATCCGTAGTTTCTATGACACAGATGCGAATCCAATTGTATTGGAAACATTTTCAAAAAACACTATGATTAAGGGTGCTTTAAATTACATTGGACAGCGTATCGGTACAAGTGATGGTGAATACAGTCTTTTAAGTAACTATGTTATGGTTGAAATCGCAGAAGAACTTCCTCTTGATGTATTCCCAGCAGGTTTTGAAGGATTCATGTTTAATAATTATAGTGAGGCGGTCACTGACGATACGGTAAGTGAAGGTATTGCACCTGCAATTTTCTATAAAACCAGTTATGCTGATACCGATAAAATCGCAAAGACATACTTAGGTATTTCTGAACTTGCTTATACTGGTGATGGCATCAACCAGAATTTCTTCAATTTTGATAATTTTTATAGTGGACAGGCTTCAAGTGGTTTTACAAAAACCAAAGGATTCCACATGGATTCTGGAGCAACAATTATAACAGGTGCAACTGAGTTCATTGGTGGTGCTGGAAAATTCCAGACTGCTGCTGATGTTGATGTTCAAACAAGTCCTTATTATAATCCAAAGACAAGGAAATTTACAGTAGTTCCTGCTGGTGGTTTTGATGGTTGGGATGTAAATAGAAGAGTACGTTCATATGGTAATGATTATGTGCAAGGTGGAAGAAAGTCTGGTCATCCGGGACAACCTCTCGTTGTTCCAACCAACGACTTCCAAGCATGGGAATTGGCAATCGATACTTTTGCAAATCCTGAGAACGTTACAATTAACCTTTTTGCAA
>Ga0307377_10001214_pt1 | contig 33688 bp, 32 predicted proteins | sample TR3MG_FD_202535 | JGI IMG/M metagenome (GOLD analysis project Ga0307377, IMG submission 202535) | Soil microbial communities from Risofladan, Vaasa, Finland - TR-3 | ecosystem: Environmental > Terrestrial > Soil > Coastal area > Acid sulfate soil | place: Finland: Risofladan, Vaasa | collected... | reverse complement strand
CGTCCAGGGTTCCGCCCGACGCGGCGCCGGCACCGATCAGCGTGTGGATCTCGTCGATGAACAGGATAGCGTTGCAGTTGTCGAGCAGCTGTTTCAGTACGGCTTTCAGCCGCTGTTCGAAGTCGCCACGGTATTTGGTGCCTGCGAGCAATGCGCCCATATCGAGTGCGTACACCTGGCAGCGTGCCAGCACTTCGGGCACGTTGCCTTCGACGATGCGTCGCGCGAGGCCTTCGGCGATGGCGGTCTTACCCACCCCGGCCTCGCCCACCAGCAGCGGATTGTTCTTGCGCCGCCGGCACAGCGTCTGGATCACGCGCTCCAGTTCGCGTTCGCGGCCGATCAGGGGGTCGATTTTGCCCACCAGGGCCTGCGCGTTCAGATTGAGGGTGTAGGTTTCAAGCGCCCCATGACTGGCTTGTTCGTCCTGCTGCTCCTCGGTTTGCTCCGGTTTGCTGCCCTGGGCTTGCGGCGTTTTGGTGATGCCGTGCGAAATGAAGTTTACGACGTCCAGCCGCGTGATGCCCTGCTGGTGCAGATAGTACACGGCGTGCGAGTCTTTCTCGCCGAATATCGCGACGAGCACGTTGGCGCCGGTGACTTCCTTCTTCCCGGAGGACTGCACATGCAGGATGGCGCGTTGGATCACGCGCTGGAATCCGAGCGTCGGCTGCGTGTCGATCTCCTCGGTTCCGGCCACGGTAGGCGTGTGCTCGGCGACAAAGCCGGAGAGGCTCTTGCGCAGTTCGTCGATGTTGGCGGCGCAGGCGCGCAGCACCTCCGCTGCTGTGGGATTGTCCAGCAGCGCCAGCAGCAGGTGCTCGACCGTGATGAACTCATGGCGCTTTTGGCGAGCCTCGACAAAGGCCATGTGCAAGCTGACTTCTAGTTCCTGCGCAATCATTCAGTTTCCTCCATCACGCACTGAAGCGGATGTTGATGCTGGCGGGCGAAGCTGCCCACCTGCTCTACCTTGGTAACTGCCACGTCCTTGGGATAGACGCCACATACGCCCATTCCTTCACGGTGCACCTTCAGCATAATCTGCGTCGCTTGTTCGCGGCTCAGACTGAAGAACGTCTGCAGCACGAGGACCACGAACTCCATGGGTGTATAGTCGTCGTTCAGCAGCATAACCTTAAACAGCGGCGGCGGCTTGACCCTGGCCTTCCTCACCTCTAAAACGGTCCCTTCGCGCGCCCGGTTCGCCATACTCGCCCACCTACCTAAACACTATGCCAGATTCTGCGGCCAGTCAATTTGGACTTGGACTGCAACGCGCCGCAGGTAATTCCGCCTCCAGCTGCATTATCGCCCCAAATTGTGCATTACCTTCATGTAATCGTAATCGCTGTCGCCGCGCTGCGCAATGCTCACCGACGCCGCTGTTTCCGAGCCCGTTCGGACCTGGCCCCGCGGCTACTTGACTTGTGTCGGCAAACTGAGTAAAAAAACGGTTGGTGCCCGGCGTCACGCGACGCGCAGGATATTGCTCAGAAGTCGCATCGATCCATGGCATCAAAAGGGGATTATCGTGCAACTTTTTTCGGAAGTTTTTATGCCAACAGGTACGGTAAAGTGGTTCAATGACGCCAAGGGCTACGGTTTCATCACGCCCGACGATGGTAGCGAGGATTTGTTTGCGCACTTCTCCGCCATCCAGATGGAAGGCTTCAAGACGCTCAAAGAAGGTCAGAAGGTCAAGTTCGAAGTGACCCAGGGCCCGAAAGGCAAACAGGCCTCGAGCATCCAGTCCGCAGCCTGATTCGGCGCCTGCCCGGCGCCGGGCTTGATTGCGGTAGCAAAGTAGCCGGCATCCGGCCCGCAGTTGGGGAGCGGGGAAGCTTTTTTCTTTGCGCCCGGCATGGGCGCGTCCCTGAAGGTGAAAGTCCTCGCCGAATCCGGCCACGGCGAGCGACGCGGCGTGCGATCGTATGAACGCGACCGAACCTGTGAAGGAAGCACGTGGCGCAACCGCGCATCGATGATCGAGAATCCGATCTGAGGTTTCGGCCAGCGGGGCGGGTGGGCAGAAGAATCCGAATCTCTCGTCGCCAGGGATTCCTTTGGCCATCCCGGCAGTACTCACGTTGGTCGTCCCACGGGGACTTCCGTTGGTCGTCCCACGGGGACTTCCGTTGGTCGTCCCACGGGGACTTCCGTTGGTCGTCCCACGGGGACTTCCGTTGGTCGTCCCACGGGGACTTCCGTTGGTCGTCCCACGGGGACTTCCGTTGGTCGTAAATCCGGCGCTTGCGCACGGAGCACTTACGCGCCTCGCGCGAGCGTGAAGAAACGCCTGGGATTGGATGCGCCGCCGTGTCAACTGTTGCAAATCCTGGGTCCGACTCAGTCAGAGACAGCCACACTGGATCAACGTTCCCGCTCGAACGGCTAGGCGTGGTTCCGTCCGGCCTGGTCAATCAGTTGAGTGCGTTCGAGGCCCAACCGACCACGACACAGTACTGGCCGGGGCAATAAGTGAGATAATTACTAAAATGGACCGACAAGAAAGTTGCGCGGGCGTGAGGGCACGTGCGCTATTGACTCCCTCGCCAATTTCTTCTGTGTGCTCTTCCATCCGCGGCGTTACGCGCCGATCACTTGACCGACCCAAATCGAACGGAGATGAAGCAACATGACTCAACGACTCGACCTATTAAAGATTGCGCAAGAAGAACAACACGGCGACCTCTTCAAATATCTGGATGGCATATACAAGCGCTCCAAGATACAACCGAAAGGGTTTACCGATGCGATCATCTGGGAGGGCGGGAATCAGTACGGCAATGTGAAGCCGGTCGCGCACGCGTTCACGGACATGTTTGCGCTCAACGGCACGATAATGGCGCTGGACGTCCTTGGCCTGCCGTTCCTGGGCGTGCCGATGATGGCGCAGTTCCGCCACGATACCAAGCTGATATCGCTCGAGTGGTTCGGCAAGCTGGACTACACCGCGCTCAAATGGTCCACGGCGGGGGACTTCCTGGTCAACGAAAACGGCAAGAAAGTCGTGGTCGCGGGCAAGTCTGCCAACGCGCCGCTACGCACCGCGGCAGGTGTCTATTGCAATGTTCGCCCCTACGGGACGATCACCAGCGTGCGTTTCATGCCCGGACTGCCCTATTCGCAGGACAAGAGGAAGTTCCGCGTAGATCGCGACACCGGCAACGTCCATTCGGAGATGAACACCCCCGGAGTCAGAATGGCGTATGCCGTTCGCCTGTTCCTGAAGATGGTGCACGAGACGGGCCAGATCGGACGCGTAGCCACCAAGCCGACCCAGGCTCAGGAAGACGCGATCAATGCCGGTATCGTTCGGTGGATGCTGCAAGGTACGAAGTTTCAGCTCAAGCGCCGCTACTCGGTAGATGCATACGAAGAACACAAGGCGAATGTAGACGCCATCGTCGCCTTGCTGCCGAAAGACTTCAAAGCCGGCATGGAGAGCTGGGGCGGGGAGATCCACGAGCACATCTCCGATACCAACTTCGGCCTGCTGCTGCATGACATGGCCCAGCAGCGCGACGTAATCGTCTACGCGACAGACCTTGACGGTGATCGGCTCACCGATCTGATGGCGGACGCTCCAGACTTTTTGCGCGCGTGGGGGCAGAAGGTAATGGATCACGTGAAGCCCGGCATGGACATGAACAAGGTCTGGGGCGAGATGGGCTTTACCATGAAAAACGGCAAGGACATGACCAGCGTCATGTACCGCATAGAGGGTGCGCCGATTTACGAACAGACTCTTGGGTCTGCGGATGCGATGCTGCTGCGCCTGTTGGCCGGGGACGAAACCGTCGGCGGCGAAAAGCAGCCCTACGATCCGCGCATCCATTTTGTCCTGATAAATGAGGCTTACAAGGCGGCCAATCCTGATAACAAGGAACTGGCGCGCTGGCTCGATGCCCAGTTGGAGATCTTCGATACGGTCTACGGCGGCAAGCGGCCGCGCTACCTCGATGCCTACAACAAGCTCAAGGAAGCGATCAAGCCCTGGGGTAGCAAGTAGGCCGCCGGCGCTTACAGCGCCACGTGGCGGTACCCAGCTGACGCCCGCAACCGCGGGCGTTGTGCCTTTCGTTCCTCCGAAGTGGATTATCGCGTCGTCGGTTCCATGGCAACCGTGATCCTGTTAAATAAGCCCTACGGCGTGCTGTGCCAGTTCAGCTCGGACGCCGTTCGCCCCTGCCTCAAGCATTACGTTCCGATCCGGGGCGTCTATCCGGCAGGGCGGCTGGACACGGACAGCGAGGGGCTATTGGTTCTCACCGCAGACGGCGCGCTGCAGGCGCGCATCACCGAGCCCCGGCGCAAGCTCGCCAAGACCTATTGGGCGCAGGTCGATGGCTTGCCGCAAGAGGCGGCACTGCAGATGCTGCGCGGGAGGCTGGATCTGGGGGATTTCATCACGCGGCCTTGCAGCGCGCGGCGCATCGAGCCTCCTGAGGGCTTGTGGCCGCGCGACCCGCCGATCCGGCAGCGAATGCACATCCCCACGGCGTGGCTGGAGCTGAAGCTGGAGGAAGGCAAGAACCGCCAAGTGCGGCGTATGACCGCGAAGGTCGGGCACCCGACGCTGCGCCTGATCCGCTGGGCGGTGGGACCTTGGACGCTGGAGGGTCTCGGACCCGGCCAATGGCGCGAGGCCGGCATCCCGGACGAGGTCGGGTAGTATGTCAAGCAGAGCGCCTTCGCGGACGTCGTTGCGCGTGACATTGCAACTTTCAAGAACGCCGCTGAGTCAAACCAGGCGATTCGCAGGCAACCGGCGCCAAGCGTAGTCCTGGTGCCGGCTTTTTTTGTTTTTGTTTCGGAGCGAGCATCGACCCATGAAGCGCAAATACCGCAGTCGCTGGCAGCCGCTGGAAAAGGTTCGCAGTCTCGTCTTCGTCGGTTTGATGTTCTGCGTCGGACCAGCCATGGCGCAGCAGCCACAGTTGCCGACGATCGCGCTTACTGCGGACATCTACGTGATCGAGGCGGAGGTCGCGGACACTCCGGCGACGCGCGAAATCGGGTTGATGTGGCGCAAGTTCATGCCCCAGGGCGCCGGCATGCTGTTCCTGTTCGACCGCTCCGCGACCCACTGCATGTGGATGAAAAATACGCTCATCCCTCTGAGTGTCGCGTTCATCGATGAGCGTGGGCGTATCGTCAACATCGCCGACATGCAGCCGCAGACCGAAATTTCGCATTGCGCGTCGCGGCCGGCACGCTACGCCCTGGAAATGAATCTGGGCTGGTTCAAGAGGCGCGGCATCGCTGCCGGCGCGCTGATCGGCGGCCTGGAGAGATTCTCCGCCGCCGGGCACTGAGGCGCTTCAGAAGTAGGACGCCGGGTGGCCTGCAGCGGCCATGAAGAACAGCAGCGGGAACGACAGCATCAGGTTCAGCCTCGATACGATGAAAGCACGCCGGCGTGCGGCGGCTTTTTGCGCCTCGCTCGCCTCCACCAGGCCGAGCGCCAGCTTCTGCGCCGGCCACAGCAGCGCCCAGACATTGAACAGCATAATCGTGCCCAGCCAGGCGCCGATGCCTATGGCGACGTGACCTTGCCTCAAGGCGAAAGCGGCGGTGAAATTCCCGCCGAGCAGCGCCGCCCCTGTGAGCCAGGTTGCGATAGAGGCCCAGCGGAACCACGCAAGTGCGCGCGGCGTGACGTGACGGTTGATGGCTGCGGCATTGCCATCGTCTGCGGCGGCTTTCAGCGCCGCCATGTGCACGAAATTGAAGTAGTACAGCAGGCCGACCCACATGATGCCGGCCATGAAATGAAACCACCGCGCCAGCGCCGGGACAGCATCCATGTCAGCTTACGATCGCGTAGCGCGCGATAAGATACAGCGCAAGGGTCAGCGCCAACCCGCAGACAACCGTGGCCGGCAGCGAGTCCAGCGGGTTCTTCATCGGTTGTCGGCGTGCGCGTTCAGGCCCGACTGCGCGTGCAGCGCCGCATCAGCCGGCGAAATTCTTCGCGACGAAATCCCAGTTCACCAGGTTCCAGAACGATTCCACGTACTTCGGCCGGGCGTTGCGGTAGTCGATGTAGTAGGCGTGCTCCCAGACATCGCAGGTCATCAACGGCTTATCCGCTCCGGTCAGCGGCGTCGCCGCATTGCTGGTGTTCGCGATGTCGACCGAGCCGTCGGCCTTTTTCACCAGCCAGGTCCACCCCGAGCCGAAATTGCCCACCGCCGACTTGGAGAAAGCCTCCTTGAACGCGGCGAACGAACTCCATTTCTTGTCGATGGCAGCGGCAAGCGCCCCGGCGGGTGCGTTGCCCCCCTTCGGCGACAGGCAGTTCCAGTAGAAGCTGTGGTTCCACACCTGGGCTGCATTGTTGAAAATGCCGCCCGAAGCTTTCCGAATTATGTCCTCGAGGCTGGCGTTTTCGAATTCCGTGCCCTTGATGAGGTTGTTTAGATTGGTTACGTAGGCCTGGTGATGTTTGCCGTAATGGAATTCCAGCGTTTCCTTGGAGATATGCGGCTGCAACGCATCCATCGCATAAGGCAGGGGCGGCAATTTATGTTCCATTTGGATTCTCCTTGTCTGTTTGTCGCGAATAGTTGATCTACGATTGTAGGCGATAAGCGCTGTCGGTGGCAACGAAGCCCGCGATATTAAAGGGGTTTCTCGACGCGCACCGTGGTCGCGCCGCGCGCGAACGTCAGTTCCAGCGGGTCGCCGGGGCGCAGGCCCGCGCTCGTGCGCACCACGCTGCCGTCGGGTTTGCGCGCGATCGCGTAGCCGCGCTCGAGCACTGCGGCCGGATTCAGATGGTCGAGGCCCAGGGAAAGGCGCGCAATCTCTTCGGCGCGCGCGGTCAGCCGTCGCGAGGCAGCGCGGCGCAGCGCGGTATCGAGCTGCGCGATTTTATGCCGGAGCGCGTCCAGGTTCGGCATGGCTGCGGCAAGCCTGTGGGCCGCCTGTGCGAGACGCCACTGCGCATTGCGCGTGCATAGCGCAAGCGCCGCGGAGAGGCGCACGCACGCTGCGTCCAGACGGGCGGCACTTGCGGCGAGGCGATCCGCTGGGCTCTGCAGGCGTCCCGCCAGCGTATCCACGCGCTGCGCTCGGGTGTCGAGCGCGAACTGCATCTGCCGCTGCAGCGACTGCCTCAGCCGGCGCAATTCTGCAAGCAGATCTGCGCGTGCCGGCGCCGCCAGTTCCGCCGCGGCGGTGGGCGTTGCGGCGCGCCTGTCGGCCACGAATTCGGCAATGGTGAAATCAGTCTCGTGTCCAATCCCGGTCACCACCGGGATCGGACACGCGTGGATCGCGCGCGCCAATCCTTCGTCGTTGAACGCCCACAAATCCTCGATCGAGCCGCCGCCGCGGCACAGTATCAACACATCGCATTCATTGCGTTTTGCAGCGGCGGTGATGGCCGCAGTGAGTTGCTGCGCGGCGGCCTCCCCTTGTACCTGCGCCGGGTAGACGATGACAGGAACGGAGGGATTGCGCCGCGCAAGCGTGGTGAGCACGTCGCGCAAGGCCGCGGCCTGCGGTGACGTGACGACGCCTATGCGTCGTGGATAGCGCGGCAGCGGCGTCTTGTGCGCGGCATCGAACAAGCCTTCCTTGTCCAGCTTGTCGCGCAGTTTGACAAAGGCTTCGAACAGCGCGCCCTGGCCGGCGCGGCGCATGGCCTCCACGTTCAGCTGGAAGTCGCCGCGCGCTTCGTACAGCGTGACCAGCGCGCGCACTTCGACCCTGAGGCCTTCGCGCGGCTCCCAGTCCAGATATTGGCCGCGGTTGCGAAACATCACGCAGCGGACCTGCGCCGACTCGTCTTTGAGCGAAAAATACAGGTGGCCCGATTTGGCGCGTACGCAATTGGAAATTTCGCCTGCGACCCATAACAGCGGGTATCGATGTTCGAGCAGATCACGCACGCTTCGGGCGAGCGCGGAAACGCTGAGAATCTCCCCGGGGAGCGGGCTGGAAACCCGCGTCAAATCTAGCTCTGGAGGCATGTGCGGATATTACACTATCCACAGCAGGGCCTTGCGCGCAGGCTGTCCAGTTATTGTGCGAATGGCGTCGCTCTCGCGCGTCCATAAGCTACTGTTTTTTATGCGGAAAGGAGTCGGGTCATTTTATAGGCAGCGGCAAAAAAGTCTTTTGGGCGCTCTGCTTATGTGGCTTTTGTCGGAGCTGTCCACAACTTTATCCACACAATTTGTGCATAAGCTTGTCGTGTCGGCAGGCACAGCACGGCGCCGTAGCAAGGGGCGGCCGCGGCGTGCGATGCAAACCGGCGCAATGTGGTATCGCCGTTGCGCGACGGATGCGATCCGGTCTGCGTAAACAGAGCTGCAAGCCTTGCCGAAAGGCCGCGCAGAAGCTAAAGTGACGCCGGTAAAAAAATTTTCCCGGAGAGTCAATTGTTTGCGCTCATTACAGCCGCGGGCTGGCCTATTTATCCGTTGTTGCTCGCGTCGATTATCGCGGTGGCCCTGATCATCGAGCGGCTGATGATGTTGCGCAAAGAAAAAATAGTGCCCGCCGACCTGCTTGGCAAGGTGGTCAACGCCTATCGGCAGCAGGGGGTCAACCCGCGGATGCTGGACCAACTTGCGAAGGATTCCCCGCTCGGTCAGGTGCTAGCTGCCGGTCTGAGAAATCACCAGAGCCCGCGCTATGTCATGAAGGAAGCGATCGAAGAGGCGGGGCATGCCGTGTCGCACGAGCTGGAGCGCTACCTTACCACCCTGGGTACGCTGGCTACCATCGCGCCGCTCATGGGTCTGTTCGGTACCGTGGTGGGCATGATTGAAATCTTCGGCTCGCAAGCGCCCTCCGGTGCCAATCCCCAGGTGCTCGCGCACGGAATATCGGTGGCGCTGTACAACACTGCGCTTGGCCTGGTGATCGCGATTCCGGCGATGATCTTCTACCGCCATTTCCGCGCCAAAGTCGAAAGTTTCCTGGTGGACATGGAGCAGCAGGCGAGCAAGCTGGTCGACCTGATACACGGCGAGCGTCTGGACTTCGATTCCGCGAGGTCGCAGCAATATCAGGACAAAGCATGAATTTCCAGCGGTTCCACACCAGGGAAAACCTGGAGATCAATCTGATTCCGCTGATAGACGTGCTGCTGGTGATCCTGATCTTCCTGATGATCACTACCACCTATTCGAAGTATGCCGAATTGCAGATCAACCTGCCTACCGCCAATGCGCAAAAGCTGCTGGAGCGGCCCAACGAAATCACCGTTACCGTGAGTGCCGCTGGGCAATACACCATCGATCGCCGGCCGGTGGCATTCCATGACGCAACCGAGTTTTCGGACGAGATGCGCCGGGCGGCGGGCGAACTCAAGGATCCGGTAGTGGTGATCAGCGCCGATGCCAATGCTACCCACCAGTCTGTAATCAATGTCATGGAAGCGTCCAGACTGGCCGGCTACGGTCATATTTCCTTCGCTACCAAGACGAAGTAGGAACGCTTAGCAGAAGTTGCCTTGCTACCGTCCGATCCAGGGGAGCACGACGGGCATCCAGCCCCTCGCATCGTTCATCGTTATAAGACCGCCGCAGCGATTCTCGCCGGGGAGTGCACGAAGTGGGAGCAAGCTTTCCCGAACGCCACTGGTATCGCCTGAGCGCGCTGTCGCTCGCTTTGTGGCCGGCGAGCCTGTTGTATCGCCTGCTGGTGGCGTTGCGGCGCTTAGCCTATCGCAGCGGAGCCCTGCCGACGGTCAGATTGCCGGTGGCGGTGATCGTGGTTGGCAACCTCGTGGTGGGCGGCACCGGCAAGACGCCGCTGGTCTTATGGCTGGCGTCGACGCTGAGAAGCAAAGGCCGCAAGCCCGGTATCGTCAGCCGCGGTTACGGCGGCAACGCGCCGGCGCCCATGGAGGTTATGGCGTCGAGCCCGGTGCACTTGGTCGGCGACGAGCCGCTGCTGCTGGCGCGCGCCAGCGGCTGTGCGGTATGGATAGGGCGCGACCGCGCCGCAGCCGCCCGGGGTCTGCTCGCTGACCATCCCGAATGCGATGTCCTGCTGCTCGATGACGGACTGCAGCATTACCGCGTCGCGCGCGACATCGAAATTGCGCTCGAGGACGAGCGCCGCGCCGGCAACGGATTGCTGTTACCCGCAGGACCCTTGCGCGAGCCGCTGTCGCGCCGGGTCGATGCGTGGGTGGTCAACTCCGCCCCGACCGGAAGCCATGACAGTCCGTCGTTTCGGATGGATCTGCGCGGCGACAGCTTCCGCCGCGTGGCCGCCCCGCGGGAGAGTTTGCCGGCAGCGGCGTTTGCGCGCAAAAAACTGCACGCCGTGGCCGGCATCGGCAATCCGAAGCGTTTTTTCGACCACCTCGCGCGCCTGGGTCTGGCCTGCGTGAATCACGTGTTCCCCGATCACCATGCCTATACTGCAATGGACCTCGACTTCGGCGATTGCGACGCGCTGCTTATGACCGAGAAGGATGCGGTAAAATGCGAAGCGTTTGCGCGCGAGCACTGGTACGCGCTGCAGGTCGAGGCCGAGCTGGCCCCGGCGTTTATCGATTTCATCCTGGCGAAGCTAAGAGCGTCTGACAGCAATGCTGTTAGACGTCCGATTTAGGGGAGCACGAGGGGCCGAGGAAGGGGAGGGGCTCTTCCGTTCCCTCCGCGGTCCCCCCGTATAGTGAGGAGCTCAATGGACGCAAGACTGCTTGATATCCTGGTATGTCCGATTTGCAAGGGGCCGCTGCTTTACCGCAAGGCCGAGCAGGAACTCGTGTGCAAGGCCGACCGGCTGGCATTCCAGATCCGCGACGGCATCCCGGTGATGCTGGAAGACGAGGCGCGCAAACTCGATCCTGCCGAGGAAATCGGGTAGCACCGCTAATCTTATCCGGACTGGCTATCGCGGCGATTGCCTGCGGCCCGAGCAAGGCGCGAGCTGCGGGATGCGCCTGCGAGGGCCGGACTTTCTTGCCGGGGTTCGACCGCGCTCCCTGTGCCGGAAATCGCGACATCAAATGATCACCCTACGCCAACTCACGCTCGCGCGCGGCAGCAAGCTGCTGCTCGAAGGCGTCGACCTTACCTTGCACGCCGGGCAGAAGATCGGCGTGGTCGGGGCGAACGGCTGCGGTAAATCGAGCCTGTTCGCGTTGTTGCTGGGTGAACTGCACCAGGAAGCGGGCGATCTGGAATTGCCTGGGCGGCTCGCCGTCGCCCATGTGGCGCAGGATATTCCCGCCAGCGCGCAGGCGGCGATCGAGTTCGTCATCGATGGCGATGCGCCCCTGCGTGCACTCGAACAGGAACTCGCACATGCGCACGAACAGGACGATGGCGAACGCCTCGCCGCGCTGTACGAAGCGCTCGAGCACGCCGGCGGCTACACCGCGCGCAGCCGCGCTGCCGGCCTGATGCACGGACTCGGGTTCGCCGCGGGTGAACTGGAGCAAGCGGTGGACGCGTTCTCCGGCGGCTGGCGCATGCGGCTGAAACTCGCGCGCGCGCTCATGTGCCGCTCCGACCTGCTGCTGCTCGACGAACCCACCAACCACCTCGACCTGGATGCGGTGATCTGGCTCGAGCAATGGCTGCGCGATTACCCCGGCACGCTGCTCGCGATCTCGCACGACCGGGATTTCCTCGACGGCACCGTCGGCCACATCCTCGCGATCGAACAACGCCGGGTGAAGTTGTACACGGGCAACTACTCGGCGTTCGAGGAGCAGCGTGCAATGCAGCTCGCGCAGCAGCAGGCGGCGTACCAAAAACAGCAGCGCGAGATTGCGCATCTGCACTCTTACGTCGAACGCTTTCGCGCCAAGGCCACGAAGGCGCGACAGGCGCAGAGCCGGCTGAAGGCCCTCGCCCGCATGGAAGTGATCTCGCCGGCGCACGTCGATACGCCGTTCGATTTTCGCATGCGCGAGCCACTGGCCGGTCCCGATCCCTTGCTCACGCTGGAGAATGCCGCGGGCGGGTATGACGACAATGCCGTGCTTGCCGGGATCAAGCTGAGCATAGCCGCGGGCGCACGCATCGGACTGTTGGGGCGCAACGGCGCGGGCAAGTCGACGCTGATCAAACTTCTGGCGGGCGAGCTTGCACCGCTCGCAGGCACGCGTTTGGAAGGCAAGGGCCTCGCCATCGGTTACTTCGCGCAGCACCAGATCGAAGTGCTGCGGCCGGACGAGTCGCCGCTGCGGCATCTCATGCGGCTCGACCCGCGCACGCGCGAGCAGGAGCTGCGCGACTTTCTCGGCGGCTTCGATTTCCGCGGCGACATGGCGCTCGAACCCATCGCGCCGTTCTCCGGGGGTGAGAAAGCCAGGCTGGCGCTTGCCCTGTTGGTGTGGCAGAGGCCGAACCTGCTGCTGCTGGACGAGCCGACCAATCACCTGGATCTGGAAATGCGCCATGCACTCACGCTCGCGCTGCAGGAGTATGAGGGCGCGATCGTGCTGGTATCGCACGACCGGCACCTGCTGCGCACCACCGCCGACAGCCTGTGGCTGGTGGCCAACGGCGCGGTGCAGCCCTTCGACGGGGATCTGGATGATTACCGCGACTGGCTGCGCCAGCGCGAGGCGGGTGCTGCGGCCAGCGAGCCGGCGGCGGCGACACGCAAGCAGCAAAAGCGCGACGAGGCCGAGGCGCGCAACCGGCGCTATGCGCAGAAGCGGCCCTTGGCGCAGCGCCTGGCCAAACTGGAGCGGCGCATGGCGGAACTGGAGCGCGAACGCAAACCGCTGGGCCTATGGCTGGCCGACGCGCAAAACTACGCCGACAAGGACCGGCTGCAAACCACGCTGATGCGCGAAGCGGCGCTGGGCGCCGAACTCGGCCGGGCGGAGGAAGAATGGCTGGCGCTGCAGGCCGAGTTGGAGACGCTCGATTAGTTCACCGTTTTCGGCGCGGATGCGTCATCTGCGTCGGTCTGCGCGTAGAGCGCCGGCACTTCGAGCGAGATGTCCCAGTCAGTTTTGGTCACTGCGGTTTGCAGCAGCTTGCACAAAGCATGCAGCAGCGTGTTGTCCAGAGTCAGGTGCACGCCCTGGCCTTGCTGCGGCAGCAGTCCCAACACCTGATTGCCGCGCTCGTCTTGGTTGGTCTGAATGCGCACCACCAGGATGGGTTCCGCACCCAGGGGCATCTCGCGCGGCGCTTCCTTGAAGGCGGAGGCGAAATTCGCCTGACGCAGCGCCATTTCGTGCTGCATGCCGACAAGGGCGTCGCGTGCCTGCGGGTTGCTCTGCAGCGCGATTTCGGGCGAGGAACGCAGCATTTGCAGCAGCAGCGGCCACAGCAGCCTCAGTGCACGCCTTGTCAGCCACAGGCGTACCTCGAGCTCGTTATCGGTGCTCACGCGCAGCAGCAGGCGGTCTTGTTCCGGGATGAAGTCGAGCTTGAGCTGGTGCAGTCGCATGGTCGAACATTAGTCCGATTCAATGATTCGATCAAACATCGTGGCGTTGCAAGGCCCAGGCGACGTGTTCGCGCACCAGCGGCGAGGGATCGTCGGCGCGGGATTTCAGCGCGCCGGTCACGGCGGCGCTGGAGGGTGCGTTGCCCAGGCCCACCGCGAGGTTGCGCGACCAGCGCTCGAAACCGATGCGATGGATGGCGCTGCCTGCCATATGCTCACGAAAGCGGTTCTCGTTCCAGCGGAACAGTTCCACCAGTTGTGCATCGTCCAGACCGTGGCGCACGCGGAAATCGGGCTCGACGCTCGTCTGGGCAAAGCGGTTCCAGGGACAGGCGAGCTGGCAGTCGTCGCAGCCGTAGACGCGGTTGCCGATCAGCGGGCGCAATTCCAGCGGGATGGCGCCTTTCAGCTCGATCGTGAGATAGGAGATGCAGCGCCTGGCATCGACCTGGTAGGGGGCGACGATGGCGCCGGTAGGGCAGATGTCGAGGCACTTGCTGCAGGAGCCGCAGTGATCTGCGATCGGAGCATCCGTTGGCAGCGGCAGATCGGTGTAAATTTCACCCAGGAAAAAGTACGAACCAGCATCGCGCGAGAGCAACAGCGTGTGTTTGCCACGCCAGCCGAGGCCGCTGTTCGCGGCAAGCTCCACTTCCATTACCGGCGCTGAGTCGGTATAGACGCGGTGGTTGAAATCGCCGATTTCGAGCGTTATGCGCCGCGCGAGCTGCTCGAGCCGCTTGCGCAGCACCTTGTGGTAATCGCGGCCGGTGGCATAGCGTGCGACATAGGCTTTCTCGGGAGCGCGAATCACCGGCCAGCCTGCGGCCGCTTGCGGCAGGTAGTTCATGCGCGCACTGATCACGCGCAAGGTGCCGGGCCGGAGTTCCGCAGCGCGCGCGCGTTTCATGCCGTACCTTGCCATATAATCCATGTCGCCGTGGAAACCGGCGGCGAGCCAACGGGCGAGGCCGTCCTCAGCAGCACTGAGATCGGTGTCGGCGATGCCCACCGCCTGGAAGCCGAGTTCGCACCCCCAGGCTTTGATCGAGCGAGCGAGCAGGGCGTAGTCGTAGTTCGCGGCCAATTCGGACATGTCCAATCATAACCACAGCAAGCTTGAAATGCATTTGAGCGATGAGGCAGCGACACGCGCCTTCGGCGCGCGCCTGGCGAAGGTGATCGTGCCGGGCTTGTCCCTTTATCTGCACGGCGACTTGGGCAGTGGCAAGACCACGCTGGCGCGCGGCCTGTTGCGCGGCCTGGGCTATACCGGCCGGGTCAAAAGCCCTACTTATGCCCTGGTTGAAGTTTATACCGTTTCTAGGTTAGACTTGTACCACTTTGATTTTTATCGGTTCAGAGACTCGAAGGAATGGCGCGATGCGGGCTTCAGCGAATACTTCAACGACGCTTCCGTGTGCCTGGTCGAGTGGCCGGAAAAGGCGGCCGGGCTGCTGCCTCCCGCCGACCTCGACATCGTGCTCGAGTTTGCCGGCGACGGGCGCGACCTGAGCATTTGCGCCGGAACAGAAAGTGGCAAAGCATGTTTAAACCGATTGATGCAAATGCCGCCCTGAACAGTCCCGCCTCCAGCGGCAAGCCAGCGCTTGCGCGAATCTTCGCCAGTCTCATTCTTCTCCTAATCACGACCGCCGCTGCCAGCGCCGGCGCGGCGGAGCGCATCCGCGCAGTGCGTGTCTGGCCGGCACAGGATTACACCCGCATAACCATCGAGTCCGACCGGCCGATCCGGCATGAATTGCTGCTGGTGAAGAACCCGGATCGCCTGGTGCTCGACCTGGACGATGTAGACTTTGCCAGCGTGCAGCGGCAGATCGCCGATAAGATTCGGCCCGACGATCCCTATATCGCCCAGATGCGCGCCGGCCGCTACAAGCCGGGGGTGGTGCGCCTCGTGCTCGACCTCAAGTCCGAAGTCCGGCCGCAGATTTTCATGCTCGACCCCGTGGCCGATTATGGCCATCGCCTGGTGCTCGATCTCTATCCGCTCGTGCCGGTCGATCCGCTCATGGCGCTGTTGCAGAAGCCCGAATCGCAGGCCGCGGCTGGAGCGCCGGGCACGCAGTCACCCGCCGCGCAGGAGCCATCCGGAGATGAAGCCACCGGAGCCGCGCCCGGAAGGGAACAAGCCGTCAAGGGCAAGGCGGTGGTCGCGCGCCTGACGACCATCGTCGTCGACCCGGGGCACGGCGGCGAGGATCCGGGTGCCAGGGGCAAGGGGGGCACCTGCGAAAAAAATGTCACCCTCACCATCGCGCGCAGGCTCAGGGCCATCATCGACGCCCAGCCGAATATGCGCGCGGTGCTCACCCGCGATGGTGACTATTTCGTCCCATTGCAGGTGCGGGTGCAAAAAGCGCGCAGGGTGCATGCCGACCTGTTCGTGTCGATACACGCCGACGCCTCCGTCGGCTCCGTCGGAACGCACGCGCGCGGTGCCTCGGTATTCGCGCTGTCCGAGCGCGGCGCCACCAGCACGGCCGCAAGATTGCTGGCCAGGCGCGAAAACAGTTCCGACCTGATCGGCGGAGTCGATCTCGGCGCGAAAGACCGCTATCTCGCGATGACGCTCGCCGACCTGAGCCTGACGGCGCAGATCAACGACAGTCTGAAACTGGGCAAGGCGGTACTGTCCGAGCTCGGCGATTTCAGCCATTTGCACAGAGGCCGGGTCGAGCAGGCCGGTTTCGCCGTGTTGAAGGCGCCCGATATTCCCTCGATCCTGGTTGAAACCGCCTTTATCAGCAATCCGAGAGAGGAACGCGAGCTCAACAACAAGGCTTACCAGGAGAAGATTGCGCAGGCCATTTTCGACGGTATCAAGCTCTACCTCACCAAGAATCCGCCGATGGCACGATCCACTCTGGCCGCGAACTGATCTGCCAACCCTACGCCTTTCCGTCCAGGCGGGCGCGGCGTTGCTCGTACAGTGTTCGCACCGCCACGATCAGCGCCGGCAGTCCCGGGACGATGATCAAGGCGAGGATGATCAGGGTGAGATTGTCCTTCACCCACGGAATATTGCCGAACATGTAGCCGGCCAGCGTCAGCGCAAGAACCCAAAGCGCGCCGCCGGAGACGTTGTAGCCCTGGAATCGCGTGTGGGTCATCTGCGCCACGCCCGCTACAAAAGGTGCGAAGGTGCGCAATATCGGAAGGAAGCGGGTAATGACAATGGCCATTCCGCCGTGATGCTCGTAGAAGGCGTGGGCTTTGTCGAAAGCGCGGCGGTTGAAAAAGCGCGAATTCTCCCAGCCGAAGACCCGGGGCCCGAAATAGCGGCCGATCCAGTAATTGGTGGTGTTGCCGAGCACGGCCGCCGCGATCAGCAGAATGTCGAGCATGAAAAGATTGAGCTGCGCCGCGCCGCTGCCGGCAGCCGTCAGGGCGCCGGCGACGAACAGAAGCGAATCACCCGGCAGGAACGGCGTCACTACCAGACCCGTCTCGCAGAACACGATCAGGAACAGCAGCGGATAGACCCACAGGCCATAGTGCTGCAGCGCACTGGCAAGGTGCTTGTCCAGATTGATGATCAGATCCCAGATCAAAAGCAGCAGGTCCATCGATATCTTTCGGGCGGAATTTCCGGATTGAGGAAGCAGGCGGTATCTTACCGCAGGCGCCCTGCGTTCCCGCGGTATACTTCACTTTTGCAAAAATATGAGGGGACACCCCAAGGGGACTTTGTCCGAGGTGTCTCCCCTCATGCTCCCCTGATTCAGGGGTCGTTTCGGCAATTCCGAAGCGGCCTCGCAACCGTCGCCAAATATGCAGTCATGCCCTCGATCCGCCTTCTTCCCGACACCCTGATAAGCCAGATCGCAGCCGGCGAAGTGGTGGAACGGCCGGCGTCGGTGCTGAAGGAACTGCTGGAAAACAGTCTCGATGCCGGCGCCGCCGAAATCAGCGTCAGTCTGGTGCAGGGCGGCATCAAGCAGCTCAAGGTCACCGACAACGGCAGCGGCATGGATGCGCAGGATCTGCCACTGGCATTCGCGCGCCACGCCACCAGCAAGATCGGGAGCCTGGAAGACCTGGAGCAGGTGCGTTCCCTCGGCTTTCGCGGCGAGGCGCTGGCCTCGATCGCCTCGGTCGCGCGCGTCGCGCTCACCACGCGCAGCGGCAGCGCGCCGCATGCGTGGAGCCTCGGCGCAGAGGGCGGGGAACCCGGCGCGGTGCAGCCGGCCGCGCATCCCTGCGGTACCAGCGTCGAAGTGAACGACCTGTACTTCAATACGCCGGCGCGGCGCAAATTCCTGCGCACCGAGGCCACCGAGTTCGGCCATTGCGAGGACGTGTACCAGCGCATTGCGCTGTCCAGGCCCGATGTCGCCTTCAGCCTGCGGCACAATGGGCGGGTGATCTCGCATCTGCAGGCAGGCGACGCCGCGCGCCGCATCGCGGCGGTGGCAGGGGAGGAATTTGCCGCTGCGGCGCGCGCGCTCGACGAGCATTCCTCCGGCCTGCGGCTCTCGGGTTTCGCCGGCTCGCCCGCGTTCTCGCGCAGTTCGCGCGACGCCCAGTTCGCGTTTGTCAACGGGCGCTTCGTGCGCGACAAGCTGCTCGCGCATGCGCTGCGCCAGGCCTATCAGGACATGCTGCACGGCGATCGCCACGCGGCTTACGTGCTGTTCCTCGAACTCGATCCGCTGGGCGTCGACGTGAACGTGCACCCGGCCAAGACCGAGGTCCGCTTTCGCGATGCGCGCTCCGTTCACCAGTTCGTGTTCCACGCGGTGAGCAAGGCGCTCTCGGGCAGCGCAGCGCAAGCGGGCGCGGCTGTGGTACAGCCGGTCCCCACGGCAGACGGCGTGAACTTCCGCCGCGTGCCGTATCAGGCCAGCCTGGGCGTGGCGCAGCCAGCGGCTGCCTATCAGGCCATGTTTTCCCCGCCGCCCGGACCGGTTGCGGCGCCGGCGGGGGCAGCGGCGCGGACCGCATTCGAGCGCATACGCGCGGATGCGCCGGCGCAGGCCGAAACCGACTCACCCCTCGGCTATGCCATCGCGCAATTGCACGGCATCTACATCCTGGCGCAGAACCGGCAGGGCCTGGTGTTGGTGGACATGCACGCAGCGCACGAGCGCATCCTGTACGAAAAGCTCAAGGGTGCGCTGGATGTGCAGGGCATGAGTACGCAGAAGTTGCTGATACCGGTGAGCTTCAATGCGGACCGGCTGGAGGTGGCGGCGGTGGAAGAGCATGCCGGCGTGCTGCACCAACTCGGTTTCGATATGGCGCCGCTGTCGCCGACCGCGCTCGCCGTGCGCGCAGTGCCGTCCATGCTGGTTTCCGCCGACATCGCCGAGCTGGCGCGCGCGCTGCTGCGCGAACTGCGCGAGTTCGGCGGAAGCCGCGTGCTCACCGAACACCAGCACGAACTGCTCTCGACCATGGCCTGCCATGGCGCGGTGCGCGCGCATCGGCCGTTGACGGTGACTGAAATGAATGCGCTGCTGCGCGAAATGGAAGTGACCGAGCGCTCCGGCCAGTGCAATCACGGTCGGCCGACCTGGTACCAAATGAGCATGGCCGACCTGGACAAGCTGTTCATGCGCGGACGATAAGCGCAATACAAGGGGAGGGCAGCAATGAAGGTATTGATACTTGGCGCCGGCGCGGTCGGCGGATATTTCGGCGGCCGGCTGGTGCAGGCCGGGGCCGATGTGACTTTTCTGGTGCGCCCGCAGCGCGCGCAGAAGCTGGCGCAGACCGGCCTTGTGATCAAAAGCCCGCTGGGCGACGCGCAGATTCCGGTGCGCACGGTGCTGCAAGAGGCGGTGCGTCCGGATTACGACCTGGTAATCCTGTCGTGCAAGGCCTACGACCTCGAGACATCGATTGCCGCAGTCGGCGGCGCAATGGGGCCGAACACGCTGATCCTGCCCGTGCTCAACGGCATGGCGCAGCTTCCCCGGCTGGAGCAGGCATTCGGCAGCGCGCGCGTGCCCGGCGGAACCTGCTACATCGCGTCGACCCTGGGCGCGGACGGCAGCATTCTCCACTTGGGCAAGTTCCAGGGGATCACCTGCGGCCCGCGCGCAGGCAACCACGCGCGCACCGGCGCCCTGTTGCAGGAACTGGCGCAGGCGTATGCGCGTGTCACGGTGGAGTGCAAGGTCAGCGCGGACATCGAGCAGGACATGTGGGAGAAGTTCGTGCTGCTGGCGAGTCTGGCCGCGATGACCTGCTTGATGCGCGCCAGCGTGGGCGAGATTCTTGCCGCCTACGATGGGGAAGCGCTGATGCGCGAAATGCTCTCGACCTGCATCGCCGCGGCGGCCGCGGCGGGCCATGCGCCGCGCGCCGAATCGCTGCAGCGGACCGAGAGCATGCTGTTCGCGCGCGGCTCGGCCTTCACCGCGTCAATGCTGCGCGATATCGAGAGCGGCGGGCGCGTCGAGGCCGATCATATCGTGGGCGACATGCTGCGGCGGGCGCGCGCTGCCGGCGCCGACGCGCGCCTGCTCGCTACGGCGTACTGCCACCTGCAGGCCTACGAGGCGCGGCGCGACCGGGCGAGCGCGGCGGAATCCCGCTGAATCGCGGTTCGCCCGCATGACGCGCGCTGCGGCCGGCAGTTTGCCCCCGGCGATCTTGCTGATGGGACCCACCGCCAGCGGCAAGACTGCGCTCGCGCTCGCGATCGCCGCACGCTATCCGGTCGAGATCATCAGCGTGGACTCGGCACAGGTGTACCGCGACATGGATGTGGGTACGGCCAAGCCAAGCGCTGCAGAGCGCGCAGCAGTGCCGCATCATCTGATCGATGTCATCAATCCAGACCAGAGCTACTCGGCGGCGCAGTTTCGCGCCGATGCGACCCGGCTGATGCGGGAGATCACCGCGCGCGGCCGCACGCCGCTGCTTGCGGGTGGCACCATGCTTTATTTCAAGGCGCTGCGCGAGGGCCTGTCGAATCTGCCGCAGGCCGACGCCGCGCTGCGCGCCGCGATTGAAGCCGAGGCGCGGGAAAAAGGCTGGTCCGCAATGCACGCCGAACTGGCGCGTATCGATGCGACTACGGCTGCCCGGCTGAATCCCGGCGATGCGCAACGCATTCAGCGCGCACTCGAGGTGTATCGCATCACCGGCAAGCCAATGTCGGAACTGCAGGGCGCGCGCGTGCTTGGCCAGGCGCAGTACCGTTTCGTGCCGATGGCGCTGGTTCCCGCAGAGCGCGCGGCTCTGCACCGGCGCATCGAATTGCGCTTCGAAGCCATGCTCGCCGCGGGCCTGGTGGAGGAACTCGCGGCCCTGCGCCGGAAATTCGCACTCGACCAGGGTTTGCCGGCCATGCGCTGCGTCGGTTATCGCCAGGCCTGGGAACACCTTGAAGGCGCGTATGACCGCGCCACGCTGCGCGACCGCGGCATCTACGCCACGCGCCAGCTCGCCAAGCGGCAGCTTACCTGGCTTCGTGCGATGGAGGAGCCGAAAGTATTCGATTGCTTCGCGCCAGATGCGGGTGCGCAGGTGCTGAATTACCTCGAGGAGCAGGGCCTGCCAGCTTGAGTCGTGCTGTCTGCAATGCGATCAATTGTGCGAGGGATGGTGCGAATGGCTGCTCTGGTTGAGTCGAACTCGGAATATGCAACATACAAAGACCGCGGTCATTGTCCTCCCGCGCCTGCACCAGCTCTGTCACCCTCTTCGCCCGCCGTTGCCGGCGCCGCCACCTTCCCATGTTCCACCGCATGAATCCAGTTGCCGATCGCCTGGGTCACCGCGGCGAGGGGCACCGCAGCCAGCGGGTGCGCCTGCCCCGCGAAGAAGCCGCCCGCACCGCGCAGGCGCCGGACCAGATCCGTCGACTCGGCTTGCGTGACGATTTGATCGGCATCGCCACAGAGCGACAGGGTAGGAACGGAGATGCTGGCGAGGTCGGCGCCGGAGAGGGGTGGATCTTCCAACAGGTTAAGGAACATCGACCGGTTGGCGAGGGCGACGTCGCGCCATGCTTGGGGAAAGTGGATGCGCTCAAGCTCGAACTGGCGCGGGTTGCCCGGGCGGCTGAGCCGTGCGGGGTCGATGAGGTAGGTCCACTTGTCGATGGTGGCGCGATCGAAGGCTACCTTCGCCGCCAGAGAGGCGACCCCGATCACGCGCTCCGGGTGGTGCCGGGCGAGGTATAGACCGAGCGTGCCGCCCAGGCTGTAGCCGACGAAAAACACACGTTGGAGGCAGCGTGCATCGAGCTGCGCGAGCACATCGGCGGCGATGCCGGCAAATCGAAGCAGGCTCGGCACCGGTCGACCGCCGTGGCCGGACAGATCGGGGACAAAGACCGGCGCGAAACGACGCAGCCCGGTGGCGATCGGCCAGACTTCGGCAGCGCTACCGTTGGCGCCGTGAAGAATGACCGCTGCGTGCATGGGGTCTCCTGCAAGAGGCCGGGCCAAGATAGCAAAGCCATTGGCCCATGCGAAATGAAATAATAGTATCGTAACCTTCATAGCCGCAGTCAATCTGGAATTTCCGCCGAAGGAGTCTGCAAGCCCCGCCGAAACTCAGGCGACTTCAATGGCTGCGTCGCTTGCGCCGAAGAAGCAGATCATGACGGGCAGTTTGGTCGAAAGCGCGAGTTCAGTTTCTTCGGGAGCGGGAGCTAAACTCCCCGGCGCCGATTACCCCTTTATCAAATCGCCGCTGACAGTCGTTGCCGTGCCAGGCGGCTAATTGCCCTTTGCGCTGCCCTCGCGCCGCGGATCGGCGCCGCCGCTCCAGCCGCCGCGCGTGCGTTCGATCGCCTGCACGCCGCTGGTCATGTCGAGGATGCGCACCTCGTGCCCCAGCGCGCGCAGCGGCTGCGCCCAGTCCTGTGCATCCGTGCCCCGCTCCAAGTCGGTCGGGCCGTTGTGGTTGCCGAAATTGGGGTAGTCGATCGCTTGCTGAACGCCCAGGTGCCAGTCGAGTGCGGCGACCAGGGTTTTGACCACGTGATCGATGATCGCGCTGCCGCCGGCGGAGCCCAGTACCAGCACCAGAGCGCCATCGCGATCGAATACCATGGTCGGCGACATCGAACTGCGCGGCCGCTTGCCCGGCTCGACGCGGTTGGCCACCAGCTTGCCGTTCCGCTCGGCGACAAAGGAAAAATCGGTGAGCTCGTTGTTCAGTAGGAAGCCGTCGACCATTTGCTGGCTGCCGAACGCGAACTCGATCGAGCTGGTCATCGCCACCGCGTTGCCCTCGGCATCGACGATGGATATATGGCTGGTGCAAGGCAGTTCCGGGGAAGCGTCGTCGGCGAGTTCGGCCGCCGGCGCTCCCGGCGGCTTGCCGGGCAGTGCATGAACCAGCGCATGGTCCGGCCGGATGAGGGCGGCGCGCTCGGCCAGGTACGCCGGATCGAGCAGCCCCGCGATGGGCACCGGCACGAAATCGGCGTCGGCGAGGTAGCGCTCGCGATCGGCAAAGGCGAGCCGCTCGGCTTCGATGATCAGATGTGCAGCGCGGACCGGGTCCCTCGGTACGCTCTGCGGCGCGACATCTTGCAGCATGCCCAGCACCTGCAGCACGGTGACGCCGCCCGAACTGGGCGGCGGCATGCCGCACACCTTCCACTGACGGTAGGGCGCGCACACGGGCGCGCGCGCTTGCGCACGGTAGTGCGCGAGGTCTTCTACGCTCAGGTCGCCCGGATTGGGCGCATTGCTTACCGTGCGCACGATGTCGTGCGCGATCTTGCCCTGGTACAACGCGTCCGCGCCCTGCGTCGCGATGGTTTGCAGCACGGCAGCAAGCGCGGGGTTCTTCAGCAGCGTGCCCACCGGCTTGGGCGTGTCGTCCTCGCGATAGTACATGCGCCGCATCGCCTGGTTGCGTCCGGGCAGGCGCACCGAGGTAAGCAGCTTATGCAGCCGCGGCGATAGCGCAAAACCATCGGTCGCAAGCCGGATGGCTGGCTGGAACAATTCGGCCCAGGGCAACCTGCCATAGCGGGCATGAGCGAGTTCTAGCGCGCGCAGCGTCCCCGGCGTGCCGACCGACTTTCCACCCACTTCCGCGTCCAGAAACTTGAGCGGCCGGCCGTCGGCGCCGATGAAACGGTCCGCGCGAGCCGCGGCCGGCGCGGTTTCGCGTCCGTCGTAGGCGGTCAACTTCTTCTCGGCCGCCGAGTAATACAGAACGAATGCGCCGCCGCCCAGGCCGGAGGACTGTGGCTCGACCAGATTGAGCACCATCTGCACCGCGACGGCTGCGTCGATCGCCGTGCCGCCGCGCCGCAATACATCGTAGCCCGCCTCGACTGCGAGCGAGTTCGCGGCCGCGACCATAAAGTGTTTGCCGAGGACGGCGTGCTTGGTGCTGAAGCCGGATGCCGGCTCGGGCGCGGGCCGCGCGCCGGTGTCGGCCATGGCAGGCGCTGCGAGCAGGCACGCCAGGGTGCATGCGCAGCAAAGAAAAAAGGGCAGCCTGGCGGCCGCCCTTTTATTTACCCTCATTGCGCCGATTACAGCAGCGGCACCACCAGCAGGGCAACGATGTTGATGATTTTGATCAGCGGGTTGATCGCCGGGCCCGCAGTGTCCTTGTAGGGATCGCCCACGGTGTCGCCGGTTACGGCGGCCTTGTGCGTCTCAGATCCTTTGCCGCCGAAGTGGCCGTCCTCGATATATTTCTTGGCGTTGTCCCAGGCGCCACCGCCGGTGGTCATGGAGATCGCCACGAACAGGCCGGTGACGATGGAGCCCATGAGCACGCCGCCCAGGGCCTGCGGTCCGAGCACGACACCGACGACGATGGGCACCAGCACCGGCAACAGCGAAGGCACCATCATTTCCTTGATCGCAGCCACGGTTAGCATGCCCACCGCCTTGGAATAGTCCGGCTTGGCCGTGCCTTCCATGATGCCCGGGATCTCCTTGAACTGGCGCCGCACTTCGACCACCACCGAACCGGCGGCGCGTCCTACCGCTTCCATCGCCATGGCGCCGAAAAGATAGGGAACGAGACCGCCGATAAACAGGCCGATGATCACCATGTGGTCGGACAAATCGAAGCTGACCACCTTGCCCGATTGCGCCAGTGCATGGGTGTAGTCGGCGAACAGCACCAGCGAGGCGAGTCCGGCCGAGCCGATGGCGTAGCCTTTGGTCACCGCCTTGGTGGTGTTGCCCACCGCGTCCAGCGGATCGGTGATGGCGCGCACCGAGTCGGGCAGATGGCTCATCTCGGCGATGCCGCCGGCGTTGTCGGTGATCGGGCCGTAGGCGTCCAGGGCGACGATGATGCCGGTCATCGACAGCATCGAAGTCGCGGCGATGGCGATGCCGTACAGCCCGGCCCAGTAATAGGCGAGATAGATCGCAGCGCACACGGAGAGCACCGGCAGCGCGGTGGCGCGCATGGACACGCCGAGACCGGCGATGATGTTGGTGCCGTGGCCGGTGGTCGAGGCTTGCGCGATGTGCCGCACCGGGGAGAATTCGGTGGCGGTGTAGTACTCGGTGATGATTACCATCAGCGCGGTCAGCACCAGGCCGACCACCGCCGCGCCGTACAGGTGCAGAACGGTGATGTGTCTCGCTACGCCGCCGATGTCGAAGGTCGCGGTCTTGACGATGTCGCCCATCATCCAGTCGGTGAGCGGATAGAACGCGATCAGCGCCAGCACGCCGGCGACGATCAGGCCTCTGTACAGGGCGGCCATGATTTTCTTGCCCGGGGTGACTTTCACGAACATGCAGCCGATCACCGAGGCGATGATGGAGAAACCGCCGAGGACCAGCGGATAGATCACGGCGTTGGCGGAAGTGGTCTTGATCGTCAGTGCGCCCAGCAGCATGGTGGCGATGAGGGTCACGGCGTAGGTTTCGAACAGGTCGGCCGCCATGCCGGCGCAGTCGCCGACGTTGTCGCCGACGTTGTCGGCGATCACCGCGGGATTGCGCGGGTCGTCCTCGGGGATGCCAGCCTCGACCTTGCCCACCAGGTCGGCGCCGACGTCGGCGCCTTTGGTGAAAATGCCGCCGCCAAGACGCGCGAAGATGGAGATCAGCGATCCGCCGAAGCCGAGGCCGATCAGCGGTTTGATCACCTCACTCAGCGCCTGCCCGTTGCCGGCAGCGTTCGCGGTAAGCAGCAGGTAGTAGCAGGTCATGCCGAGCAGGCCGAGGCCGACCACCAGCAGGCCGGTGATGGCGCCGCCGCGGAAGGCCACGGTGAGCGCTTCATTCAGGCCGGTGCGCGCCGCCTCGGCGGTGCGCACATTGGCGCGTACCGATACGTTCATGCCGATGAAGCCGGTCGCGCCCGAGAGCACCGCACCGATGACGAATGCAGCTGCCGTTGCCGGCCCCAGAAAGACCCAAATCAGCACGGCAAGCACCACGCCGACGGCGGCGATGGCAGTGTATTGCTTCTTAAGGTAAGCGGAAGCGCCTTCCTGAATTGCCGCGGCGATCTCGCGCATGCGCTCGTTCCCGGTGGGCTGCGCGAGTATCCATTTGATCGACCAGCCGCCGTAGAGCAGCGCAAACACGCCGCACGCAAGCGCGAACCAGAGTCCTGCATTCATAATGCTTCTCCCCGAAAAAGGCCGGCCGCGACAGTCGGACCGCCGGTTTTTAAAAAACGTCGAATTGTAACAGGCAGCCCCCATCCAGGAACAGGGGCTGCCTGGCCTAAATTTCAGATTCCGACCCTTGTCCTTGCTCTTGTACTTGTTCTAATTTTTCAGCGCGGGCGCGCACGAGCGCGAATGCGCCGCGATTCACGCGAGACGAGCGCGCACGATGGCGAATATAATGAGCACCAGGGCGGTTGGAGGTGGGGCGCTTTCTTGCACGCAAGCACGAAAGCCAAGCCCTGCGCGTCGCCGGCCATCAATGCGATCTGAACAAACAAAGGGAACTGCCAGATTATGCCGTATGGGAAAGTCCTAGTCGCTCAGGGGGGCGGGCCGACCGCCGTCATCAATCAGTCGATGGCGGGCGTAGTCCTGGAGGCACGCAAATTCCGCAATGTCGAGTTGGTGTACGGCGCTTATCACGGGGTATCCGGAATTGTCGGGGAGGAGTTCCTCGACCTCACCCAGGAAACCAGCCACAACATCGAAATGGTGGCGGACACGCCATCGTCTGCGCTGGGCTCGACCCGCGACAAGCCGGATCTGCGCTATTGCCAGGAAATCTTTAAGGTCCTGAAGGCGCACGGCATCGGCTACTTCTTCTACATCGGCGGCAACGATTCCTCCGACACGGTGCGCATCGTCAGCGAAGAGGCCGCGCGCGCGGACTATGCGCTGCGCTGCATCCACATACCCAAGACCATAGACAACGATCTGGTCGGCAACGACCACACGCCCGGGTTTCCGTCGGCTGCCCGCTTCGTCGTCCAGGCCTTCATGGGCGCCAATCTGGACAACGCCGCGCTGCCTGGTGTCTACCTTGCCGTAGTGATGGGCAGACATGCCGGCTTTCTGACGGCGGCATCGGCGCTGGGAAAGAAATTCCCCGACGACGGCCCGCACCTGATCTACATTCCGGAACGTACCTTCAGCGTCGACAAGTTTCTGTCCGACGTCAAGGCCACCTACGAAAAGCACGGGCGCTGCGTGATTGCCGCTTCCGAAGGCATACACGACAGCAGCGGCAACCCCATCATCACCCAGCTTACGTCCAAGGTCGAGCACGACGCGCACGGCAACGTGCAACTCTCGGGCACCGGCGCCCTAACCGACCTGCTGTGCGACGAAATCAAACGCAAGCTGGGCATCAAGCGCGTGCGCGGCGACACCTTTGGCTACGTACAGCGCTCGTTCATGGGCTGCGTCTCGGACGTCGATCAGCGCGAGGCGCGCGAGGTCGGCGAAAAGGCGGTGCAATACGCCATGTGGGGCAATAGCGATGGCTCGGTGGCGATCAAGCGCACCGGCTTTTACTCGGTCGACTACCAGTTGGTCCCGCTCGAATCCGTAGCCGGAAAGACGCGCGTCATGGAAGACGAATTCATTGCAAACAGCGGCACCGACGTCACCGACGCGTATCGGCTTTATCTGCGTCCGCTGCTGGGCTCCGGCATGCCTGACGCTTATCGCCTGCGCTCAAATCGAGTCGACAAGATTCTCAAACCCGCGAAATAGGCGCCTCGCGCGCGCTCAATCGCCGAAGCAGATCCCCATATCCCTGCCGGTTTGAAGGGTGTCGCAGTCCAGGGGTACGCCCTTCATGCGGCCGGCGACGTCCTCCAGCGCGACATAGTTCACGTTTGGGAAGGCCAGGGCGACCATGACGCCCGATCGGCCTTCCGCCAGACCGCGCACGGCAGCAGTACCGAAGCGCAGCGCTGCGAGGCGATCGAACGAAGTAGGGCTGCCGCCGCGCAGCAGGTGGCCCAGCACGACGACCCGGGTGTCCTTGTCCGTGCGGTCCTGCAAGTGCTTGGCAACGCGCTCGCCGATCCCGCCCAGGCGTTCGGCGTGCCCGATTTCGGCTGCCTCGAGTATCTCGCGATGGCCTCCGGCGGGCTCCGCGCCTTCGGCCACGACAACGAGGGAATACATGCGTCCCGCGCTATCGCGCGCGCGGATCTTGTCGGCAACCTTGTCCAGATTGAAGGGGATTTCCGGAATCAGGATAGCCTGGACACTGCCGGCAATGCCCGCGTGCAGCGCGATCCATCCGGCATAGCGTCCCATCACCTCCACCACCATCACGCGCTGATGGCTGTCCGCCGTGCTGTGCAGGCGGTCCAGGCATTCGGTGGCGAAGGCCACCGCCGTGTCGAAACCGAAAGTAGTGAAGGTCTTGTCCAGATCATTGTCTATGGTCTTGGGCACGCCGATGACGCGCAGGCCTTTCAGGTGGAGGGCGTTGGCAATGGTGAGCGAGCCGTCGCCGCCGACCGACACCAGTGCATCGAGTTCCTTTTTGGCGAAGAATTCCACGATCTCGTCCGTGCGGTCCACCTTGCGTATGGTTCCGTCCGGCATTTTCAGCGGGAACTCCATCGGGTTGGCCTTGTTCGTCGTGCCCAGGATCGTTCCGCCCAGGCTCGCGATGCCGCGCACGGTTTCCCGCGCGAGCCGGAACACGCCGCCCTCGGGATAACGTTCCGGGAAAAGTATGCCGTTGAATCCCTCGCGGATGCCGTAGCATTCCCAGCCGCGGTTGGCGGCGCCGATGACCACCGAGCGAATGACGGCGTTCAAGCCGGGAGCGTCGCCGCCACCGGTACAGATGGCAATGCGTCGGATGTGGCCGGACATCAGAATTCCTCCTTTAAGCGCTTAGGGCGAGAGCCGGTTCGGGGAGAGAAACCCCGCAACCTTTCGCGCATCGCCTACCCCTTTGCCCTTACTTGAGTGCGGCAAAAACGCGGTCGCGTATCTGTTCTACCGCGCCGGTTCCTGAAACCTTGCAGTGCCGGGGCGCGTTCGGATCGCCTGTGGCCTGCCAGTTCGAATAGTATTCGATCAGCGGCTGCGTCTGGTCGTGATAGACGCGCAGGCGTTCCTTGACCGTTTGCGGCTGGTCATCCTGGCGCAGGATCAGGGGCTCGCCGGTCAGGTCGTCTTTGTCTGCAATCTTGGGCGGGTTGAATTTGACGTGATAGGTGCGTCCCGAGGCGGGGTGCACCCGCCTGCCGCTCATGCGCTGGATGATTTCCTCATCGGGCACGGCGATCTCGATCACATAGTCGATGCGCAGGCCGGCGTCTTTCATGGATTCGGCCTGCGCCAGGGTGCGCGGAAAGCCGTCGAACAAAAAGCCGCCGCTGCAGTCGGGCTCCGCGATCCGGTGTTTCACCAGATCGAGGATGACGTCGTCGGAGACCAATTGGCCCGCATCCATGAGTTTCTTTGCTTTTACGCCAAGCTCGGTGCCGGCCTTGATCGCCGCGCGCAGCATGTCGCCGGTGGAGATCTGCGGGACGCCGTATTTCTCGGTGATGAAACTCGCCTGTGTCCCTTTGCCTGCGCCGGGCGGGCCCAACAGTATGAATCGCATCGTCAGTTCCTCTCCATCGTAAAAATTGCTGGGTCCCGGCTCTGCCCTAGCCGAGACGGTCGCGGGTGGCGAAGTTCCGGCGCACGCGCTCCAGGTCTTCCGCGGTATCCACGCCCGCTTCCGGCGCATGCTCGGTGACGACAACGGCGATGCGGTGACCATGCCAAAGCGCGCGCAACTGTTCCAACGCTTCGAAGCGTTCGATCGCTGCCGGCTCCAGACGGCTGTAAAGTCTCAGGAACTTGGCGCGGTAGGCATAGATGCCGATATGGCGGTAGCTTGGCAGCCCGGCTGGTAGCGCGCATTGATTTAACGCAAGACTGTCTCGGGGATAGGGAATCGGCGCGCGACTGAAATACAGTGCGTGACCGGAGCAGTCGAGCACCACCTTCACCACGTTGGGATTGAGCAGCGACGCGGCGTCGGTAATCGGATGGCAGGCCGTAGCGATGCTCGCCTCGCCGTCTTCGGCCAGCGACTGCGCCACCTGGCGGATCAGCCCCGGAGCGATCAGCGGCTCGTCGCCCTGAACGTTGACGACGATTTCGTCCTCGGCGAACCCCAGTTGCTGCGCCGCCTCGGCAATGCGGTCGGTACCGGTGGCGTGTTCGGCGCGCGTCATTAGCGCCTGGTGGCCGTAGCGCCGCACCGCGTCGAATACCTGCTGGTGGTCGGTCGCCACCCACACCGCTTTGGCGCCGCTTTCTTGGGCGCGCTCGGCCACGTGCACGACCATGGGTTTGCCGGCGATCTCGGCCAGCGGCTTGGCGTGGAGGCGGCTGGAAGCGTAGCGCGCGGGAATTACCACCTGGAAGGCGCTGGATCGACTCATGATCGGGGCACGGGAAAGAAACAGGGCCTATAAAGACATCATTTTAGCTGATTGAGCGACCGAGGGGCGGATATCCATGCCCGATAGGCAAGCAGGCAGGGCGCGACAGGCCTATAATCAGACCTTCGTTTCATCACGGCAGCCCCGCGTTTCTGGGTTGCCGAATCTGGTCATACGTGGACATATCGAACTACTTATCCAGCGTCAAAGCCGCTTTGCCCTCGCGTCGCGCTCTGCAGGGTTTATGACCGTCACTTCCTTTTCAGATCTTGGCCTGCTGCCGGAGTTGCTGCAGGCAGTCACCGACAAGGGCTACACCGAGCCTTCCCCGATTCAGGCGCAAGCCATCCCGGTGATCCTGCAGGGACTCGACGTCATGGGTGGCGCGCAGACCGGTACCGGCAAGACGGCAGGTTTTACCCTGCCGCTATTGCAGCGGCTGGCGCCGCACGCCAATACCAGCGCCTCGCCCGCACGCCATCCGGTGCGCGCGCTGATCCTTACGCCGACGCGCGAGCTCGCCGCGCAGGTCGCCGAAAGTGTGCGCGACTACGGCAAGCACCTCGGGCTGCGCCCGGGCGTGGTGTTCGGCGGTGTCGATATCGCCCCGCAGATCCAGATGCTGCGTGCCGGCGTGGAGGTGCTGGTGGCGACCCCGGGACGATTGCTGGACCACGTGCAGCAAAAGACGGTGATGCTGGGCCAAGTCGAAATCCTGGTGCTGGACGAGGCGGACCGCATGCTCGACATGGGCTTCATGCCGGACATCCGCCGCATCCTCGCGCTGCTGCCGGTCAAACGCCAGAGCCTGTTGTTTTCCGCCACATTCTCCGAAGAGATCAAGCGGCTGGCGGACAATATGTTGAAGCAGCCGGTGCTGATCGAAGTGGCCCGGCCCAACGCCATGACCGAACTGGTGAGCCACGAGGTGCATCCGGTTAGGCGCGAGAGAAAGCGCGACCTGCTCGCCCACCTGGTGCGCACGCAGAATCTGTCGCAGGTGCTGGTGTTCGGCGGCACGCGTCTCGGCGTGAACCGCCTCGCCTATCAGCTGCAGAAAGACGGCATCCATGCTGCCGCGATCCACGGCGACAAATCGCAGGCAGAGCGGATTCAGGCTCTGGCCGATTTCAAATCCGGCAAGACGCCGGTGCTGGTGGCGACCGACGTAGCCGCGCGCGGCCTGGATATCCAGGAGTTGCCTGTGGTGATCAATTTCGAACTCCCCGGTGCACCGGAAGATTATGTGCACCGTATCGGCCGTACCGGCCGCGCCGGTTCGACTGGCCGCGCCATTTCCCTGGTGTGCGCCGACGAGCATGAGAAACTGGCGGCAATCGAGAAATTCATCAAGCAGCGCATCCCGCAGACCATTATTCCCGGTTTCGAGCCGGACGCTTCAGGCGTGTCGGCGCTGATGCGTACCGAGCGCGAGCGGCCGGATCGCCGCCCCGAGCGCGGCAGCAGCCTGACGCGCGGCGGGCGTTCGCACGGCCCGAAAACGCCGGCGAAGCAGGTGGATGCGATCTTTTCCACGCCTTACGTGCCGAGCAACACTGCGTCCGCGGCAAGCGAACCGCAGCGGGAGGTGCCGAAGCAGCCGGGTCGCCAGGTAGCGGCGCTGCTGGGCGGGCTGCGCAAGTCCGGCTAGAAGCTGTGTTCCGGGCCCGGAAAGGACCCGTCCTTTACCGCGCGTACGTAGTTCTCCACGGCCTGCTGGATGCTCGCGGCGCCGTCCATGAAATTTCTCACGAACTTTGCTTTCCTGCCCGGGAACACGCCGAGCAGGTCGTACAAGACCAGCACCTGGCCGGAGCAGTCGCGTCCTGCGCCGATGCCTATGGTCGGGATCGACAGGCTGGCCGTGACCTCGGCGGCGAGCTTGGCCGGGATCGCTTCGAGCACGATCAGTCCGGCGCCCGCGCGTTCGAGGGCAAGCGCATCCTCGATTAACTGCTTGGCCGCGTCCGCGGTTTTGCCCTGCACGCGGAAACCGCCCAGTTGGTGTACCGACTGCGGTGTGAGGCCGAGATGGCCGCACACCGGGACGCCGCGTTTCACCAGGAATTCGGTGGTTTGCGCAAAGGTCACTCCGCCTTCGAGCTTGACCATGTGCGCGCCGGCCGCCATCAGTTGTGCGGCGCTGCGAAACGCCTGCTGGTCATTCTCCTGATAGCTGCCGAACGACAGATCGCCGATCAGGAATGCGCGCTTTGCGCCGCGTGCGACGCAACCCACGTGGTAGACCATGTCGGCCAAGGTGACCGGCAGCGTGGTGTCACGCCCCTGCAGCACGTTGCCCAGGGAATCGCCCACCAGAATGCTTTCTACGCCGGCATTCTCCAGCAGCGCGGCGAAGCTCGCGTCATAGCCGGTGAGCATGGCGATCTTGCTGCCGTCGTCGCGCAGTTTTTGCAGGTCGGTGAGGGTAACGGGCTTGTCGCTCATTGGGGCATGTCCGGAAAGATGATGGTCTATAGCTTATTACAAAACGAGGCGACGCATTTTCTCGCGCAACGGCGCTATTTTACCGCCCGCGGCTCGCCCGCTTTAAAATACGCGCTCGAATTTAAGGACCCACCATGAATCTGGACCGAGTCACTTCAGGCCGCGACGTTCCCAACGACGTCAACGTGATCATCGAAATTCCGATGAACGCCGATCCGATCAAATACGAGGTCGACAAGGCAACCGGCGCCGTGTTCGTCGATCGCTTCATGTCGACCGCGATGCATTACCCCTGCAACTACGGCTATATCCCGCACACCATGTCGGACGACGGCGATCCGGTGGACGTGCTGGTGTTGAGCCCTGTTCCCGTCATCACCGGAGTGGTGGTGCGCTGCCGCCCGATAGGCATGCTCAATATGGAGGATGAGGCGGGCGCCGATGCCAAGCTGCTGGCAGTGCCGGTGGACCGGCTTTCCAGCCTCTACCGCGCAATCAAGTCGCCGCGCGACCTGCCGGAATTGGCGACCGCCCAAATCTCGCATTTCTTCCAACACTACAAGGATCTCGAGCCGGGTAAATGGGTGAAGGTGGAGGGCTGGGTCGGCGCGGAAGAAGCGAAGAAGGAAATCCTCGCAGGCGTGGAACGCTACCGGAAGGCGAAGAAGAAACCGAAATTCTAAGTTTCGGGAAGGGCTTTGCCCTTGTAAGGCGAATGCTCGTTCAACTCGTCGACATAATTCTCGATCCCCTGATGCTCGCGCTCGAGAAAACGCTCCACCGCATCGGAAAACTCGGGGTGCGCGAGCCAGTGAGCCGACCGCGTCTTCACCGGCAGGAAGCCGCGCGCGAGCTTGTGCTCGCCTTGGGCGCCGCCTTCGAATAACCTGATCTTATCCTCGATGCAGAATTCCAGCGCCTGGTAATAGCAGGTTTCGAAATGCAGGCAGGGCAGGTATTGCAGCGCGCCCCAGTAACGGCCATACAGGGCTTCCTTCGAGTACAGATTGAGCGCGCTCGCGATCGGCTT
>Ga0307377_10001212_pt1 | contig 33701 bp, 37 predicted proteins | sample TR3MG_FD_202535 | JGI IMG/M metagenome (GOLD analysis project Ga0307377, IMG submission 202535) | Soil microbial communities from Risofladan, Vaasa, Finland - TR-3 | ecosystem: Environmental > Terrestrial > Soil > Coastal area > Acid sulfate soil | place: Finland: Risofladan, Vaasa | collected... | reverse complement strand
CACACCATCAGCTTCATCAGCATCAAAGTTTATTTTCCCAGATACTGCTACCCCATACTTACTGAGCATCGACTTGGCTTCGTCTACTAAATTTGCAGCGAAGGGCGTCAGGGCAGCCAGAAGTATTTCTTTGTCTACCCCCGGAAACCGCCCTTCCCCTTCCGGCTTGTCTTTCTTCTCTGGTGTGGACTTCCACCGTTGCTCCTCACCCTTTTTCGCCTCTTCATCAGGTACCGACTGGTCAGGTGGTGTAAACTCATCAGCAGCATCAGGACCGTATTTTTTGACTAGTTTCTCGAGGCCCTTTATTTTGTTGGGTGGTAGCGCTCCAAACCTGAACTTAGACACCTGTACAGCGTCGTAGAAGGCCCCCTTGTACATAAGGGTAGGCGGCAGATCTACGACATCGTAGAACGCTCCCTTGTACAACAGACGTTTTGTGGGGAATGGCTTCTTGGCCATAGTGGCACCTAGTAGTGAGTGCGCGTATTTAGCTGACGGAACTTCTCATCCTGGCGCATGAGATACTTGTGCAGCAGCGACTCGTCCATCATACCGATTTGGACGAAGTAGTTGAACAGCTGCAGCATGTCGTCGTCGTCCGTCTTGGTACGACCCTGAAAGACGTCCGCGAAATCCTCGATGGATACGTCCAGCGTGTTACCCTTCCCAGGAATCTTCTGCTCCCGATAGTGCTGGTAGTCGCCCCAGAACTTCATGGCGAGGTCTTCCATCTTCTGGTTGGTGTCCTCGTCCATGTCAGGCGTCTGGTCGTTGGGGTCAAACGCCTCTTCCCCACGCATTCTGTTGCGCGACTTGTCCGGTGGGTTCACCGTATCCCTGGTAGGATAATGGACGGTGTTGGTGGGAGGCCACTCTTGGGGATCGTGGTAGTCGGGCCGACGCTGAAAACCACCAGCTTCTTTCTTGGTCTGGTAGAAGCGGATGGGGGTCTGACGAACGGTGGGACGCCAAACGGTATCCGTGATGGATGATGGATAGTTAGGATTCTTGGGCAGATAGGTATTGGGGAGCAGCCGAATCGGGTGGAGCTCCGAGCTATCCAGGGCAGCGGGATCGTACACGGTGGGAGTAAACCCTGTAGCATCCCCACCGTCGTGTCCCATGAACTGCGAGTCTTCGGGTAGTGTTAGCTGTCGTGTGGTGTCCGAGTCGGGATTGTAGAGCAGCACGTAGACCTGCCCAGCATCCTCCCCGTCTTTGCCTTTAAGCTTGAGGGATTTGAGGACGACACCAGCTTCATCAAGCCCCGCATCCTCGAGGCCCGTAAGTACGGTACCGGGGCCAATCTTGCTCACCTCATCAATGGCAGGCTCTGCGTAGTGCAGTGCGAGCTCAACGTAGTCGCTGAAGATACGGCGCTGGCGGCGATGCCGTAGAGCTACTGAGGCCACGCGATGCGCGGTAAGGGTATGCTCTTCGAAGCGAGACCGCACCTTCCCCATATCCTCTTCTTTTTTGTTCACGTCCATTAGCATGTGAATATCCTCAGGCACGTTTTCCTCAATGGGTGGCCACAGACGTGCGTACTCTTTACGGATGAGTGCTTCATGCTTGGGGTCGTCAAGTCCCAACTTGCACATGCAGACAGTCACTTCATCGGGCTGACCGGGTTCGGGCTCGCCCAACCTGACGGTGATCGCCGGGGGCTCGAGCTCCACGCGGTCGCCGTAACGGCCAGCCTGCAGACCAATTTTGGTGACCACCCCCGGTCCAAGCGGGGTGTTCACCTGCTGGCCTATCTGCAAAAGGTCGAAGACCTCCTCGTTGGAAACTTCAACCTTGTTGTCGGCGTCCCGGTTCATGAGTGGCTACTCGTCCGCAGATTCTTTTTCTTCTTTGGGCTTACGTTTCTTATACGTATGCTTCGTCGTGTACCTGTTGTACGTCGGCATCAGCTGCCCCAGAAACTCTTGGATGACGTCACAGTGGGCCTTCAGATTCGCCACAGCCTTGTCCGCCTTGGACTTGGGCCCCTCGAGCATTTCAAGAATGTGCGGAGCGGATTCTTGGATGTGCCCAGCGTGTACCACGAGGTTGCCGATGATGTTCTCAATAGCAGCTTTGTCAGCAGCTTTAGAGATGCTTTCTTTGACATCGTCAGGCGTGACGGTGTTTTTGGCAGCCAAGCGGTACTTGTGCCCTTTGACCATGATGTATTGAGGTAGATTGGCCATTCTATTGTTCCTTCTCACCCTTGATTTGTTTTGCGTAGCGTTCCCATGGAATGGTTTCTTCCGCTAAAGCGCCGATGTACACGCCGAATTTGTCAGCCATTTTCATCGCCAGGTCGTCCGTTGGCAGATGAGCGAAGTTCTGTTGGAAAAGCTCACGGTAGCCATCACCAAGCCAAACCTGGATGAGCGTGTCGAAAGCCTGCTTGCCGTCGTCGCCCAAAGCGATTGCCTTTTTGTAAAGGTGACCGTTAACTCTGATGTGTGTCGGAGGTACGGGCATCAATACTCCTTGAACAACTCATTAAGCTCTTGCAACGTCGACTTGACGTAAGCTTCCGCGCCTACCCGGAGCAACCGACGTGTCTCTGTAAGAACGTCCGCCCGATACGTACGCAGCATCGTTGTAATGGTGGCAAGAGCTTGACCAAACAAACGTTGGTAGGTCAAACCCATCCCAGGACGAACCCGGAGCTCTTTACCGGAAAGAGGAAGTACTATCGCTAAGACGATAGCTCGCACGAAAAGTGTCCTTACGTGCGGGTCGCTACGTAGTTGTTGCGGGAGCTTTTTCAGCAGTTCGTGAAGTGCAGGCTCCCGGGTAGCTAACCTAGCTTCCTCAGGCAAAGGGTCACTCACCCTCAGGCTCTTCCTCTGAACTTTCTTCTTCACCAGCTGCCTCATCGGCGTATTCTGCATGGATTTTATCCATCACGGCGATGACTTCATCGATGCCATTGAGCGCCGCCTCGAACTCCTCGTCCACCTCAAGGTCGTCGGGAAGCTTGTCGAGGATGGTCTGCCAGTGGCCCTTGAGGGCGTCTAGCAATTCTATCTCCTCGCCAGCTTCCCCCTCCATTTGCTCCTCTTCTTTATCTTCCTTCTCTTCTTCCTTCTCTTCGTCTTCCGCTAGCACGTAGAGGTGCCCAGCGTATTTCACCATCTCTGGAGCTTTTTCTTGAGTTGCCATTTTTTCACTAGTCCTCTGCACACTCGCGGCGCGTTTCGTTTGAAGTTCCTTTAAAGCGTTCTGAAACCGTGCAATGGTTTCTTGTTGACTTTCGATTTTGTCGCCCATGCGCCCCGTCAACGCCTTGAGGTTCTTGAGCGCCGCCCGTGCTTTGGTGATGTAGGCGTCAATCGCCTTCCGCTTGTCGTCGTACTTCTCCATTCCAGGAGAGGCCACCAAGGCGTCGAATTCCTTCTCTGCACCCTCGAGCCACATGTCGATCTGCATCACCTGAAACTCAGATGACGCAGCGTCGCCTACGTTGTTCCCAACAGGAAGACGTTTGCTTGGGTCGAAGTGCTGTTGAAGAGCTTCGACCGGGCGGTAGTAAGCTCCCTTATATTTTACAACATTGGCGTTCATTTGCTGCTCGCGTTCTTGCATGCGTTGTCTTAGTATCTTTTTTGTGGGCAACAGCCTACGATGCTCACGTGACTTTGCCATTTGTTCTCTGACGAACTCGGTCAGTCGTTCTTCCGTTTGCTCTCTCGCGTACGCTTCAGGGTCCGTCTCTTTTAGTTTTTCTAAAAGCTCTTTTTTCTTTGATAAAAGCTCTTCTTTCGTAAGAATACGTCTAGGAACGAGCTCTAAAGGGGTGCGTTGAGGGATATCTCCTCGCTGTCGTTCTTTAATACGATCTTTTATAGTTTCTTTTGCTAAATCGAGGTCTTCGTCGGCGTCCCCTTGTCGCTTATACCACTGGACATCCTTCTCGTGTGTGGCTGCTAACCTATAGTAGGCTCCCTTATATTTTACAACATTGGCGTTCATTTGCTGCCTTTTTAGCTTGCGTTCTTTGATCCGCTCTTTTATGATATCTTTAGCAAAACCGATGCCCTTTACTTCCTCTTGTACTTCTTCTTGCGCCACCGGAACGGCAGTGTTGGGGTCTAGCCCCTGCTGGCGTCGTTCCATTCGTTCTTTTAAGACATCTTTAGTAAGACCGATGTCGTTCAGTGCCTCTTGTATTTCTTCTGGAACGGGTGGTTGACTTTTATCTTTAGGAAACTGCTTAATTGTACGATTTCTCATACGTTTACGCAGTTCTTCTTTTGCTGGAGCGAGCTTAGCGCGTTCTTTCTGCTGTTTAATTTCTTTACGTTTTAATTGCTCTTTTTCTCGTTTGCGTTTGTCCAGTACTAGCCTATGCTCATGGAGGAGCTTAGCAGCAGCTTCGGGGTCAGTTTCTTTTAGTTGTTTGTATTTATATAGGAACTCTGTGCGTTCCTTCTGCCGTTCATACTCAGCAGGGTCAGTTTCTTTTAGCTGCTCTATCTGCTCATCGCGCTGCTTTCTCCTGTACTCTAGTTGCCACGCTCGGTTACGCTCACGGAGGAGCTCATCAGCAGCGTCGGGATCAGTTTTCCGTAGTTGCCTGCGTTTAGATTTGTACTCTACAATTTCCTTCTGCCGTGCATACTCAGCAGAATCGGTTTCTTTTAGCTGTTCTATCTGCTTTTCGCGCTGCTTTCTTTTATACTCTTGTTGGTACTCTAGCCTATGCTTATGGAGGAGCTTAGCCGCAGCTTCGGGGTCAGTTTCTTTTAATTGCTTGCGCTTGGCTTTGTACTCTGCTCGTTCCTTCTGCCGTGCATACTCAGCAGGATCAGTTTCTTTTAGCTGCGCTAGCTGCTCTTCTATATTTTTTTCCCGCTGCTTTCTTTTGTACTCTCGTTGGTACTCTAGCCTATGCTCATAGAAGAACTTAGCAGCAGCCTCGGGGTCAGTTTCTTTTAGCTGTTTATGTTTTTTAGCAAACTCTGCGCGCTCTTTTCGCTCTTCATCAGAAGCTGCTGTTAAGTACCAACCGAAGTAAACTGGAACGTAAGAAGCACCTTTGTATTTGATGGTTCCTTGCCGTTTGTACCACTGAACAGCCTTCTCGTGCTCTTGGACAGCTTTCTTAGGCCCAGCCATCAGAATTTTCTTTTTGGCTTTGTCCCACAAACAGTATTCCTGTTCGCTAACAGGGTACTTGCGCCCAGGTTTCTTGTCCTGGTCCCGGCATCTAACGAGGTGTGCTATACGAAGAGTAGCCACTTTATGCCCGGTGCGCCTCGGGGGTGTGGATACCTCGAGCAGCAAGGAATTGTTGCATGGCTTTGCGGCGGTCAGCTGCCACCCACGCACGGTGCAGCTTCTTGTACGTTTTGTTCAACTGCTGCAGGGTGTCCATGAACTCATCACTAAGGCTCCACTTCGACAGGGAACCAGTACCAGGGCGTAGGGCATCCGGTAGCTTCTTTTCCACGTCCTGTGCAGCGGAACGAGCAAACTTGACTGCCTCAAGGATGGAGTTGAGTCCAGGTTCTATATCTGCGGCGGCAAACAGTTTCGTGTACAGGCTACTCAGCGCTTGGATAGCCTGACGGAAAGTCATGGGAGCTTCCTGCTCAGCTTCGACTATCCGGTACAGCTGGCCGTGCACTTCAATGTAGCGTGGATGTGACATCTGTATCTCCTAGAAGAGATGACTGAACTGCTTGGACTCTTGTGGTGTGGTCATTTTCGTTTCGTGGCTGAGAGAACGTTCACTCTCTTGGCCACGCATGTGCTTATCGATTTTGAGTGCCCACACACCGATGTTGCCCGACAGGCGATCGAGCCGCTCTTTGAGCTCGTCCACTGAGTCTGCGGCGTCAGTAACAAGAGCCATGATCCGCGCACTGTTACCAGGCACACCCTTGGGAAGAATTGCTTCTTCTTCGATGAGCAGCTTGTTCGAGCGCACCATGTTGGTGAGCGCACTCTGCATAGAGTCCAGCGCCTGCGCAGCATCGGAGCTCGCAATGCTAGGGCGAAGCGTCATCGCGAGGTCGTGCAGAATCTGTGCACTGTTGCGCAGGTCGTCCTCAGTTAACGCTTCGACCAGTTGGTACTGGCGTCCACGATAGGTGATGGTGCTTGGTGTGCTACTCATTAGTCGTCCAGTTGGAAACGTACACCCTTGTACGTGATGAATTGTGGAGCGCCCGTGGAAGCTTTCTTGCTCTTCTTTTTCTTGGGCTCCTTACGCCAGCCATCACCTTCCATGAGATCCTTCAGCGACGCGCAAGTAGTGCCAGTGTTGTCGATTTCCTTGGCGTCTTTGAGCTTGCGTTTGCATTCGGTGACGGAGCCACCAATGGAATTCCAGAAAGACTTGGCCGACTTTTTCGTCCAGCCCTTGGGAAGTGTACTCCACTTACCCTTGCTCTTGTCGTCGTCCTTCTTATCGCCCTTCCCTTTGGCTTTTCCCTTCTTGTCGTCTTTCTTGTCGTCCTTCTTAGGGGACTTTTTGGGCGCCTTCTTGTCGTCCTTCTTGCCCTTCTTCTTGCCCTTTTTTGCAGCTTCTACCAAGCTGTCATCGCGGCGGAAGAGCATCCCCTTCACTTTAATGAAGGTAGGTGCTGCGGGCTCCTCGGGAGCGTCGACCCGGTCGTACTCGAAGCCGTTCACACGAATGGATGTTGGGGCCTCTTCGGGCTCCAGTTGGTAAAGGTGGCCTGCTACTTTGATGTAGGTTGGGTGCTCCATGATTTTTTCCTGCTCCCCTTTGGTGGACGCAAATGAAACAGTGCGGTCGTAGCTTTCAACCGCATCTGATAGTTCGTTGACGGTCATCTCTGGGCCCTGTTCAAGTTGCACAGCGCCACTCTCCAAAAGCGCGAGGAGCTCGTAGTAGTTGGCCTTCTCGAGCAAATGCGCCAGCGCTATTTTTCCAGTAGCCAGCGGGTCGTCGTTGGTAACGTTGGTATCTGGTGATCGCTTACCGTGTTCGAGCTCTACGTCGAGACCCTTACGGAACTGCTCGACGTTGAACAGCACGTCTGGCCAGTGGACGCCTATCTCTGTTGCGATGCGCTCAGCTTCTTCTAGGGTAAATCCACGTTTCATCACACACCCATAAGCACTTTGTCGATGACGTTTTCGAGCATCACAGCTTTGCCCAAGTGAATATCTCGTAGAATCTCTTCCGCGTTGTTCCACTCTTCACGAACCTGGCGCTCAAATTCATGAAGAGACTTGGCTTTGATGTCGGTAAACAAACGGAACGTCCAATCGGTGGGCGCTTTTTCAAGTCCAAACAGCAAACTGGCCTCAGCTTCCTGAAGCTCCCTCTTCAACTTATCTAGATCGCGGGCTGCCAAAATCGCTACTGTTGACGTGGGTCCGACGTCAACACCCACCCCGTAAGCAGGGTTGTCGTAGGGTGCGTCCTCTTCCGCGTAAATAGTACCAACGTACACTGAGTAGACCTGCTGAGCCTCCACCCGTTTGTACGTGCGGCCATGGAAAGTGACCGTCGTTGGTAGCTTGGTTGCCATCCTTAACCCTGAAGAACGTACTGGACACCTTTGAAACGAATGGTGCGTGGTGCCGTCTTTACGCTGGCCTCTGTTTGCTCTGGGCCCTTCCCAGGAACTTTCTCTGGACGATTTTTCGGAACGTGGTAGAAATCTTTGATGAAGTTGTCTGGATCTTTGACGCCATAGAACTTGCTAAGAATCTCTTTTCTTAGCTTGGAGGCTTCACGGGTAGCCGCCCACTTGCTCGTCCAGCCTTTTTGAACAGCATGATCCAACGCTGCCTTGTAGTGCATGTTTGCGGTGTCCAGGTTGCTCTTGAACTCGTTAAGCGAGCTTACGTACTTTGCAATCATGTCGTCAATAGCACCGGGAGTATTAAGAACGTAAACAAGGTCTTTCTCGTGGCCTTTATAGAGAATGTCGGTCAGCTTACGCATTCCCGCACTTCCGTCCTCAAATTTTCCTTCCCAGTTAGCACCACCCGGTTTCTCCACGGACTGTCTCATAGCGGTTACTGCAGAAACCAGGGTGTCGATCTGTTTTCGCGTTTCACCCAGAGGGGTAGCGTCCTGTACTGCTCGACTCACCTTGCTGACATATTTATCGAAAAGTTCGTCTGCGAAGAACTCGTTTTCCTTTTGGTACTCCTCCAGCAGACGCTCTTGTGGATCTTGTTCGTCTGCCCGCACCAGTACGTACCGCGCACCCTTGTAGTGGAACATACGAATGTTCGAGCTTGGGGGAAGCTCAGACTTGTAGGTAGGGAGTGGCTTGGACAGCGGCTTGTCAGGAACGATGTAGTTACGCTTCCACGTGGCCAGCATATCCTGCGCGTGGGCGATGGAAGCTGGAGCTCCGTCATCTTCCTCAAGGAAGTCTTCCAAAGCAGCTACAACATCTGATACTTCTGTTTCAGACGCCATTACTTCGGCACGCCCAGACTCCAACTTCTTTTTGCTAGCTCGCTGCAGAAAGTTACGCACTGGACCGTATGTAGCTTCTGGCAATGCTAACAACAGAGCGTAGTCGTCGGTCGACATGCGAACGTAGATGTTCTCTTCGGAGGGTGCCAACCTGTGCTCGTAGTGAGTTTTAAATCCACCTTTGTCGCTATATTCTTCCTGTATACCCTGCATGAACTCTGGAATGGCTTCTTCATTTGCGGAAACGAGCTTGTACTTAGCACCCTTAAAGGTGACCGTCTTGGGCACGGTGGCCTTCCGTTCTACGAGTTCGTAGGACAGTCCTTGGTACGTGACCGTCTGCGGAGCTTTTTTGTTGAGACGAGCCATGACTGCTTCCTCTTGATTGTATTAGCGATTCCTGTGGAGGTAGGTCGCTTCATCCAGAAAACGGTCAACGAGCGCCTTGTGGTCATTAGGACCGAACGCTTCGTTATTTTTTCGCTGCAGTAGCACAAGGGCATCCCAAAGACTTTTGGTTGTGACACCCTGCCCTAGAAAGATGGTACGCATGAGCTCCAGACCCCTCGGATCCCGCAACGACTCCCGTACCGCATGGATTATTTCTTCCGGAGGAATGTCCTTCCGTGTAATGTGCTGCTCTGGACGATCTTCCGGGTGACGCTTGAAATGTTCCTCGCGCTCCTCTGGCGTCATTTCCGCCATCATCTCGCGGTGCGCCTCATTCTGCTCTTCCAGCCGTACCAGTTCCTCATCACTGTATTCGCTGAGCGGCTTGTCCAGTTTGGGGCTAGCAGCGAGGCGGTACAGACATCCGTTGACCTTGATATGTGAAGGAGGCTTTGTGGACATCGTGCTACTCTCTGAATTCGGACTGTTGAAGCAGGTCCCGGTAGAAACTGGTTGAACAACCCAAGACGAGAAAAACCCCCGGGGAAGCCGAAACTCCCCCGGGGGATGGACGCTTAGCTACTAGAGCCGAACACCCTTCGAGACACCCCGGCTATTGCCGAGCACGCTCGCCTGACGCAGGAAGATGAACCAACCGCGCACAGCCCTTCCGAGCATGCGCTGGTCCACTACACTGGAGTTCAGAGCGATCATGTTTGCCTTCACACCCAGGGTCGAGGGCGAAGACAGGAAGTACACCTCACCAGGTTGCAGAACCTGCAAGGTGTCGTAGCGGAAGCCGTCGGTGATGAGCTCGATGTCACCGAGACGACCAAGTTTGCCTTCTACGGCCAACTCGTGCTTCTCGATGGGCGAGTACCACCTGGCCCAGTCCGCATCCGCGAAGAGGTCGTCCCACAGGTCGATCGCCATCAAGGCGTGCGGGACGGGGAGGCTCCACTGCCAGATCTGGTTACGCAGGGTAACGAAGACCTGAGGCGTGAACGCGTTGAACGCGATTACGTCATTGTCAGTGGGTGCAGCTTGGTCGAGGAGGAACTTCGTGATGTTGTCATCACGAACCATCGTCGCCTCGAGGGCGTCGTTGTATTTCTCTTCGATGATCTGCGCGCCAGCCTCATGAATCTCAGCCTCCTCCATCAGCACCAACGTCTCGAGGTTGTAGCCCCGAGGGTAGATGTACTTCTGGCGGATGAGAGACTCGATGGTGTGGCCATCCGACAGCATCAGCCAGGACGTTACGTCCTTCTGACGAATGCGGATACGGGCCGTGCCACCTTCGGCTACGTCCTGCTGAGCGAACACCTTGTTGGTGAAGCCCATACGACCCATGGTCTCTGCCACGGAGTCTGTGAACACTTCGCCCAGAACCTGGAAGGGACCACCCTCAGCGGGACGCTGCTCAGCGAGAGCAGCCTGCACGATGTGACCCTGTTGGCTCCAAGAAGAAGTGGTGATGGCTTGACCTTCGTCGCGGTGAATCTCGCCTGCGCGAGCTTGCTTGACGATGGCATCCATCTGGTTGATGAGTCCAGAGACGCTGTCTTGGTTGTAAGACCCGTCCGCACCCACGAGGGGGGTGGTTTCCGAGTAGCTTACGCTGCCCGTGCGGGGCATGACCTTGAAAGCAGGTCCTCTGGCGATGTCGTTGCCTCTCCGATCCCGAAGAGCAGCTTTTCCTGAAAACACTTTAGACATGCTTTTCTCCTCTCTTCAGTTTCGGGTTAGGTGGTCGGGCTGATGTACTCTACGCCGAGGTAGGGGTCACCCGGAGTAGGTACAGATACAACCTGACCAAAGTTAGTTACACCACCGAGCGTGAACATACCGCCTGCACCGAGGGTCAACTGTGCCCCCACGGTGTACGCCTGATCGCACTCGTACATGCTGGTGTAAACAAGGCAGTTGCCGTAGCCAACCGTCATGAGACCGAACTGATCTTCGGCGCCACGGTTGACATGACTCTGCCGCAGGATGAGATCACGCTCGATGGCCGTGAGGTTCCACCGGTAGGTGATCGTGATGTTGTGCTCAGCCTCTGCTACGTTGAAGGCCAGCAGACCCGTTACGGGATCGATGTCAACCTGAGTAGCGGCAGGTACGGGAGGCGCGACGTGTGCGATGACGGTCAGCGCAGCAGCAGCCGTGTTGTCCCATACATAGGCTTCAGCCAGCAGAGCGCCAGCTTGCACTAGGTTGGCGTGCGGCAGCTGGATCGTGTACGGTCCAGGTGCTGCAGGCACGGTGTAGTTGCGAACATCCGCGAAGGTGTCCGCAGTGATGCGAGATTGCAGAGAGAGACCACAAGGACGCTCCCCAGCTGCCATGGCAGCAGCGTGGCCCAGTTGGACCACTTCGTTGCCTGCAGGACCGGGAAGACGCGTAAGCACGCTACCCTCTTCGAGGATATTCGTGGTTGGAGACACTTCGAACTGGCGTTTCCACTCGAAGCGCGACCTTGTAAAGTCATACTTGGTCTTTACGGACGCGTTTGGAAGAAGCGGCATTTTCTATCCTCCATGAATACGTTTGTACCGCTGTTGATATTCACGACGTTCCACACTGTGACATCTCGTTCTCTGAGAGGGCACGAGTGCGCCACATTTATCACGGGAGTAATGCTGCCGCTTCGTCCTTGCTGAGATTCGAAATTAATCTTGGTTGGAAAGTAATATTACGTGAATCTCTGACAAAGCACTCGTGCCCGCGTTGTGATGTGTCACGTCGCACGACTGTTCAATAATGTTGGTGATGCTGAGCAGGAGGGAATAATGTTGCTGGCTCAGTTGCTCATCATATAGTAAGTAGTTTCACGTTCCGTAAACACAGAACGCAAACTACTTATTGGTAGGACGGTCGGACCGTTTTTTGCCCTTCCCAGAAGACCAGTAACGGCTGATCATGAAAACCTTGTACCGCTTGGCTTCGGTCTCCGTTTTATAGCGAGCTCGCAGCTTTCCATGACTGTCGAATACACACCAGACCTGCTCGCCTTTCGGCTTCTTGTCGTTCTGGTCCTTGGGTGTGCAGGTCTTGACGCCCTTCATCTTACCGGGAGGCAGATGGTATGCCTCGTGCACCTTGGAAGTGAGCTCCTCGGTGCGCTCGAGCGCCTCCACAGTGGGAGGTACGAGCTCGTACAACGCACCACGGAAAGTCACGAAACGAGAAACCTTCGCTGAAGCAGCCACTGGAAGCTCCACTGAGTTAATAAGCTCTGAAAGTGCCCCGACGTTGGAGCCACTCTCGGTTCCGTAGATGAATTCTCGAGATCGATGACGGTCTGTCAAAAAATAACGGATCGCCATCTTGAGGTTACCGTTGGGAAGCTCACAGGTATCCAGTAGATGGTCTGCCTGCTCGAGACCAATGATGCCTGCGTCTTTGCCGTACCCAAAGTCCACCGACTTAATTAGGTTGATCGCCTTCTGCATGCACCACGCTGGTGGATATGGAGGCGGAGCAGCTACAACAACAGAGGCAGCTTTGCCGAGCTCCTCTTCCACTTCTTGAGCAGCTTCAGAAATCTCTTCAGCCATCTCCTCGTCCTCGCTCTTTTCCACGGTGGGCTCTGTATCAACAGATTTTTTCGGAAAACGTTCGCGTAGGTCTTCCAGGTCTGCGCTCGAGGCATGAAAAATCAAACCGAACTTCAGACCATCTCTACCAGCAGCGTACTCAGGGCCACCTACTTTCGCGATGCCGCTCCTACGGTTGAGCGTTTTAATGTCGCCTCGGTTGAGTGCATCCTCTATATCGTAGAAAACATCGTCTACGTGATCGTAGCGTTCTTCAATAGTAGCGGGGTCTCCAAGCTCCTCTTCAAGTTCGAAGCTGTTGATTAGTTCTTTCGCAGTCTCGAAAGTGATCATGGGAGCCCACTCGTCTAAGAACAGCAGCATCCCATCGTAGTCCTCAGCATCCCACGCGTCGTGGATGCGCTCGAGGACTGCAACGTCGAGGTCGACAACGGCGAACTCCCGTTTGGCTGTTTTCAAGAACGTGGGCATCGAAATTAGATGAGGGAGGGGCTGTCCCCGTAGTTAACCTTGTTGTGACAGTAGGAGAACAGAAGGGACTTGCGTCCACGCAGAAACTCGAGCAGTTCCTGAATGGCTGCTACATCCTTGTCACCATTGCGCTTGTGCCAGTTCCAACCACCAGTGGCGGTAAGGAAATAGAGAGGAGGAGAAGGCTTGACACGTAGCATCTTCTCGATGCGTTGCATGACAGCTTCACCGTTCTCGTCAGCCTCGATCATAGATAGCACGTCACTGGGGATGCTATTGATCTTGGTAATCTGCCTGACCTTGAAGTTGCGTTTGCGTACTGAACCGTCAGCGTCAGCCAACCCTGGAACACCATCACCATCGTAGCTGTGAACGAGCGCTTTGATGTTGAATGTGATGCTTTCACCCGTGCACTCGTCAATGCGTACACGTGCTGCTCCTGTCGACATCTTTTTGGAAGGGGGTGCTTCTTCCTCTTCGGGAAGCGGTAACTCTTCCCCTTCTGCACCTTCTTCACCTTCCGCAGCAAGTACGTAAATGTGCCCCTTGTAGCGAACACTGGGGGGCTGGGTAGCGTAAATCGGCTTCATGCGACGTTTCATAATTGACCTCTACTTAACAGGGAGGTAGCGGGGCACCACAGGACCTGCAATGTGTGTCATCCTCAATGGCAGGTGCTCCACAGTAAAGACAGTTGCAGCGCGTTTCACGCTCCAGAATCACGGGTAGATTTTTTGTGTCTATCGTAAGGTCCGCCTTTAAGAAGTGGGACTTACCACCTTTGTTTATCCGACGTACGGTGTTGACACGAGCAGTGGTGTCCACACCGTTGATGGTAAGGGGTAGCATCACGCCAGGACGTATCTTCAGAGCCGACCTATTCGTGGGACGCCCCTTTTCAAAAAACCGCTGGTACTTCCAGGGAACCGAGCGTATGGCTGCCACACGTACACCCACTTCCCGAAGCTGCTCTCTATCTATTTCGGTGTTCACGCAGATGTGGTCGTCCTCGTCTGCTGCTGTGTGGTGCCGACGACTCGTCAGGGAGAGAGCTAAAACTCTCGCCTGGTTCCTTCGATCCCAATCTCCAGTGAGCGGCCAAAGCGCTAGAAGCTCTGGCAGGAGACGCCCGAAGTCTACTCTGGAAAAAATAAGGTCCATCAGAGATTTTTGAATCGAGGAAGTTTGGACAGTGTAGAGACACGACGGTACATCTTGCCCCGGAAACGAACGAGCGTCGGAGACATTTTTCCATCAGGTCCCATCGCCCGACGATCAACAGGTATCTTCTCGGCAGGCTGAACGTTCTGGGCAAACGTATTCAACGCTGAGTATAGCTTGTTGAAGGATTGATATGCCTGAGTACCAGAGTCCATGATGGCTTTGTCAAGAACCATCCAAGCATTGCCACCTGCCTGCAGCTGCTGCATAGCAACTTCGAACCCCTTAGGGTTTTTCTTGTGGAAAGAACGTACCAGCCCGGCGAGCTCTAATACCCGCTCCCGCTGTGCGTGAAAGTCATCACGTGCCTTCTTAGCAATTAGTGCTAGCTCGCCCGCCACCTCTGCTGCATCCGGCATGAACTGCAAAACAGTACGCTGGGCTTTCTCCACCTTCTGCTGAGAAGGCTTACGTGCGTCTTGCGGGATGGGGGGAGGTGCACCTTCTACTAAGTACTTAGACATTATGCTTCCAATTCCCGAAGGTGTACGCCAGCTTCCCGGAGCAACTCTGCGCGAGTTTTCCCCTGCGCCTCAACACGCCGCTGTTTACGGTTGGACCGGAGACTGCGTATGAAATCACCTACAGTCCGTGCTGCAGTTTCGACCTTCTCACCACCAGCGTCCTTGCCTTCCAGGATGGCAGTGAGATCTGCATCGGATACCTCGTCTGCTTTCTCAGGCTCTTCGGCTTCAGCAGGGGCAGGTTCGGGAGCTTCTACTTCCAGAAGTGCATCTCCCTCGTCCGTTACCTCTTCTACAGGAGCTTCCGCAGGGGATTCCTTGTACTGGACGGAAAACTCGCTGGCTAAGTTGCCCAACGAGCTACTCAAACCATCCACGCCAGTAACCTGAATATCCTTGACGATACCGCGTAGCCAATCGTGGATATAGCGCTTCGATTTCTCGAAGCCCTGATTGCCAGTTTCGGTGGTGACCGTGTCACGCAACGTTTGAATGCCGTCACCAAAGTTGCGCTTTACACTCTCCGTTATCTCGGCCATCGCTTTGTCGTAGAGATCTTCCCCTACAGTAGAGAATTCCCGGGCAAGAACGTCAGGAATTCTGTTGCGAAGCTCGGAAGGAAGAGCCCCCGGACGACGATCAGCATCTCTGCCACGTACGGCAGTAATCATCTTCTGTACTGCGTCCTTAGACTTGATTACAATCTTCGCCATTGCTAAGACTCCTGTTGTCCCTGCTGGTGCTTCTGGTAGTACCCACGCCACAAATCCATCGCGAGCATATTGATCGGCATTTCGTGCCCATCTACAGGAGCGCCATGCTTGTTCAGCACAATCGGATGCCCACAGTGAGGGTCGGGCTCATCCACTACCTGGGTGTCCACAATTGCTCCAGGGAACATCTGCATGAGCTCGACGTGCAAAGCCTGGGAGAATCGTTCTACCAGGTCTCGCGGCACGTCCTTGTAGGGAATGTCTCCCACAGAAAACCCCTTAGCCGGGGTGCACATGCGAAACATTACTCGAGCTACTTCTTTATCTGGTGGCACGCGCAACAACTTTTCCCCTTCCCAATTTAGAAGGACTGCCACGCGGTTTGTTTTTGCTGTCAGCTGCTTCTGTTCGGCTCGTGGTGCGAGTCCCTTAGTGATCTGCTCCACTAGATCAGGAACGTCACCATCTGCTACTAGTCGCTTATACTCATCACTCAGAGTACCGCCATCACGAGACAGCGCGGCAAACAGCAACCCTGCGCTTTCCTCGTCAAGGGGAAGAGCAGGAAGGTCTACCTTCACACCACGCGCAAACCCCCACAGCAGCTTTACCTCAAGAAAAAAGTTACCACCGGAATAACGAAGCTCTCGTACGTCAGTAGAGTTTTCCTTCTTGATGACCGTAAAGTCGTTCTCGCCAGTGGCGCCTAAGCCGCCACCTGTGCGTAAACGGTAAAGCGCCCCCTTGTACGTCACTTCGTATGGAACACCGTTATATGCCATAACGCGCCCTTTCTATCCCCAGATTTTATCGGACAGCGCTACCACGTATGCTGGGTCTTCTACGCTAGAGCTCTCCACAAAATAGAAGTCGAGCATGTTCTCGTAGACGAGGTGCCCGTTGATAACATCAGCTTTGCCAGCACCATTTCTAATGTGGTCACAGGTGATGCGACCATCACTGTGGAAGCCACACCAGGGCAGCGAGCAGACTGTGCGCTCTACCAACGCACCCATGCTGTGGCCGACCCTGTCCTTATGCTGTACCAGCTTCGCTAACCGTTGATCTTTTGAACGGTCAAAACCCTTCAGAATTTTGACGTGCCAGCGGTCGCGGAACTTGACCATCGTCGCGTCGAAGATAACGCCCTTAGCGCGGGTGTCATCCAGGTTGTCATGGTCCTGGTGTACAGGCTTTCCAATGAATGTTTGGAATGCCACACGCCCAATGGGTGTCCGCCAGTCTGTTAGCTGGTCGTAAGTGAACGCATCCATATTGCGATTGGGAAAATCCGCAACAACAATAGGTACATCCACCAACACGTAGTCTGCGATATGAGGGCTAATGTGGTAACGTTCAGCACAGAAGGGCAACCAAGAAATGTCCATGAAACCACAGGCGCAGTTTCCTACCTTGTCGAGCTCTGCGCCCGCTATGCGTAAGTTGGTTCCAGAACGGTGAACGTCCAACGTTCGCCCCTCAATAATTGCAGGCTCATCGACAAACTTGCTACCATCAAAACGTCGAGAAAGAAAAGATTCCCCAACGTGAAGACCAGGACCAGCTTGAACTATCTTGTTGGTTGACTTTAGATACATTTTTCACGACTTGAGGTATGAAGATGAATGCTCTCCAAAGGAGGCAGGAAGTTGCCCTCCTGCCTCCGTGTGCAAAGCACACAAGTTGGTCGCTAGCGCTGAGGACGGTTAGCGAGAGACTTCTGCACGAGCAGCCCGTGCAGGTTGAGCTCCTGCTTCAACTGCTCCCTCGTGGAGCTACTGTGCTGCGGTGCGTGTGGTGCAGACGCCACCGTACGAAGTGGAATGCTGGCTGGAACCGAGGACGCCGAGATCACGGGAGGCTCTTCCATCGGAATCTCATCCCCCTCAGCGGAATAACCGGGGTGCCGGTAATTCATCTGAGTGATTTCCTTGACGTGATGCTCGAGTACCTCACTCGGGGCGCCGACCCACTCCTCAGCTTTCTTGATGATGGCGCGGAAGAAGTCGCTGCCCTTCTCACGGAAAGCAGCTTCCACGATGTCCAAAGCGGCGCGCTCGTCCACATTTACGGACCGCATGCGCCGCACCAGGGAGTCGCGAAGGGGGTTGTCCGTGATGTAGTTCTTGAGGGAACCCTCGAGTACGATGTTCGCGGTGTTGAGCAGCTGATCTTTCATCTCAGCTAAACGCTGACGGTGCTCACCCTCGAGGTCATGAACAGCGGCAGTACGCATCTGCTGGGCTACCTCACCCTCCATAGCGCTGGCGGTGTAGTAGCGTGCGTTGACGTGCTGCAGCGTCTCCCGCAGACCAAAGGTGTCCACGCTCTCGAGCACGAACTTCGGGTAGTCCTCATCCATGAACAGGTCATGGTCGGCGGTCAGGCTCTCAGGCTGGTCGCTGAGGGCTACCTTGGCAACGGGGTCGCCATCCACGAGAACGACGTACTGCGGGTTCTCGCTCTCCTCGCGGGTGAGGATGAGGTCTACACGGTCGGTGCCGACGTCGGCCAACGCTTCGATGTTTCCCAGCGTTTCATACACAGGCTCGTCGCCTGCTTCTTCCGCTGCCTCTACAGAAGCGGGAGCAGTGCTGAAAACTTCCTCTGCGGGCTCGTCTTCCACAGCAGCCTCTTTGGGCTCTTCGTCGAGGAACGTCACCTCATCCTCGCCCACCTCAACGATACCCTCGTCTTCGGCAGGAGGAGCTTCCTCTGTGGTCACAGGCTCACAACCAGCGGGGCACGGACCTTCCGTAGCAGGAGCTTCTGGCTCCATACCAACCTCTTCACCGAGGTCAGACATCAGACCTTCTTCACTGGGATCCGCCATGCTGGGATCCATAGCCATGCGAAGGCGCTCAGCGAAGCTGCCCTCAGAACGCTTCAGCATCGTGGCTTCCATTTTGGGACCGCGTCCATCACACGCTTCAACCTTACCATCATCACCATCCTCGTCAGAGTAGGGATCAGCTTCCGGTGGGGTCTCGTCGCCGTAGTATACCGCTTCGATGTCCTCGTCTTTTACTTCCATTCCCTCTTCGTAGTCCATGTCCTCTTGCTCCTCTTCGTCGTCTTCCTCAGATTCATCTTCACCACCCTTGTACACGTCTATCTCATCAGACATTTCTGTAGGGTAGCCTTGTTCTTGTGATGCTTCCGGCTCGAACTCTGGAGGTGCGAGCTCTGTGACTACATCCACATCACCAGGGTCAACTTCCTCTGCCACGTCCATGCCCCCAACTTCCTCTACATTGAGGTAGCCTTCGTCGAGGGCCCGGTCGGCATCGAATTGTTCGCCCGGGATGCGATCGTACTGACGCACACGGGATTTTTGAGTCGTTCGACTCTTCAAATCCCTATACGTCCTCGTCGCTTCTTTTTTCATTCCATTCTCCTGATGTTGCTGGCAAAAAACCTGCCGTTGTTGAAGGGGTAATGTTGACAGGCGTAATTAAATTACTGGAGACCCAGTAACTTGAAGTACTCTTTGAGTTCAAACAAGACACCGACAGCTTGTTGTTTTTTCAGATGGTCTTCGGCGTCACCGTCGGTAGCTAGCTCAAGTAGTATCTCCAGACGGGGTGCGACTTTGGTTTTCCAAATGTTTCCCTCGTCCGTAATCGCCACTCGACGGTATTGATGTCCTCTATAGGTTAACTTCGCTGGCGCATCTTTTTTGCTTGCTACTGTCATGTTTTTGCACTCACAATTTTGTCCTGCAATTCCTCTGGAAGTAGCTCTCGTAGCATCTGCTCAGTTAACTGGTGGTTCGCACGAAACTCAAACCTGCTTACCTCAATCTCTTCGAAGGAGGATTCATCGGTGTTCCGCACGTATTGTCGGGCAACCATTCGGTCTGTATCCAGGTAGACAACCCTATCCACCAGTGTCCCTGAAGAATCCCATACATGCACGTAGAGGATTAACTCTATAGGAGCCGTACGTGCATGGATGATCATTGTGCTAACGGATGGACGATACAAGCCAATTGAGAAGCTCGGTCAACCCGCCGAAGGAAGCAGTGCCTGTGCTTGCACCTTTGGTGTACTTTCCTGTTACAGGAAAGTCACAATTATTGTTGGTGAAGTAAACAGTAGCGGTCGCCGTACGCTTAGCGTCAATACGGATGTCAAACGTGTAGTTGGATGCCGAGTTGGCTTTCACGATCACGTTGTTCGCGGGGAGCGCAGACTGCAGAGCTAGCCCAAACTCGCGCATAGCCTGCCCGGACGTCTGGATATAGAGAGGAAACCCGTTTAGAACGTTGCCCTCTTTGCTGGGAGAAGGGTTCAAGGGATTGTAACAACTGGTAGGACAGCATCCTCCAGCAGTACTACCTTGGCTCCACACGAAGCTCCATTGTGGCATGCGCGTAACCTGCTTGTTTATACGTTCTCAATCACTCTATAGACTAACCTCAAAGGCTGTCTACGTTGCGATTTATGCGAAAGATGGGTTCGTAAGGAGGTTTTAATGTCGGGTATACGAGGTCGACATCGCCAATTGTTCCGTCGGGAGTAATGGTAGCATCGTAGCGCAGCACTTCTCCCTTTAACTGGGCAGCTACATCTTCTGGGATGTCATCGAGGAAATGAACAACACCAGTGATGTGGAATCCCAGAAGCGTGTCGTCGTCAACGCCTATTGCGTAGCTGTTGTGTAGCTCAATGGGCACCATAAGATTGGTGTCCTTGATCATCTTGAGGATGGGACGTAGATATTTTTTCCACTGGGCACCTGGACTGTTTTCTATTTCGTCCAGCATCTCGTCTTCGGAGGGACCAGTGTCCTCCTGTGCTGCTTCGTCTGCTACGTCTTCCTCCGCTGCATCAGCAGGTGCATCAGCAGGCGCGGTGTCTTCTTCTACCGCTACCTCCTCTTCCTCTGGATCTTGCGCTTGTACTTGAACAGCGCTTGGTAGATCGTACGAGGAGGGTGCGTTGTAATGCAGAGTGATCCCTCCCTCTAGGAGGTCTTCCTTATCCGACATGGTACCACCTCACAGTGGTTAAGATTTCAGGAATGGGTTGGAGTCAACAACGCCAGTGAGTACTTGGCTGCCTGAAAGCATTCCTTCGTAACGAGGAATAACACCAACAGGGTTGACGAATTCAGCAAGCCTACTTTGACTGCGACGCCCACCGGCTTCCGCGATCTTGGATAGCATAACTATCTCGTTACTCACCGCCTTCGTGAGACCGTTGCCATCCATTCTATCGACAATGAACTTGCGAAGACTATTGAACGCTTCTTCAGGAAGTTTTACCGGAGGAACAAAACCTAACCGGATGGCCAGATACTGCACCATGGTAGCCTGCATGGAATCGAGTCCCTCTTTGCGGCGAAGCTCGTTGGGTAGCTTGTTGGCAAGTGCCTGTCGTCGATCTTGCCGAGGGTCAGTATGATCAATCCTATCTAGCATTTTTGCCACGCGCCGCTGCGTCATACCAAAAAGGGCACCGTCTGCGTCCCACACAGGTACGCTCTTCAGATCTTTAACAATATCGTTGGCCGCTTTGATGCGTGCTTTCCCAACAACGAGCTTGGCAGGTAGAGGCTTTACATTGAAACGAGGCTTCGCAAGATCAGCACCAAAGCCACCTCCAGCACCAGGTGTAGGAGCAGCAGGTGGTAACTCTGCTCCAGCAGCCTCTCCTCCTCCACCAGTCTCTCCTCCACCAAGCTCCCCGAGGCCACTCTCTTCACCTGCTGGAAGTTCGCCACCGAGCTCTCCAAGTCCCCCAATATCACCCTCTTCACCTAGTGGGAGCTCACCAGGAAGCTCACCACCGAGGCCACTATCTCCAAGCTCACTTCCTTGAAAAGCACCAGTTTCATCGAAGCCGTACTGCTGCTTAAGCTGCGCCAGCGCACGACGATGCTCGAGAACAACTTTCTGTGTCTCCAAATCTGAATCGAATGAGTCAAGAGCTTTGTCTAAATCAAACCCAGCGATCTGCGTTATCATGCGGAGAGGGATTGGAAGGCCCTTCTCTTCCAGCATGTTCATGATGTCTAGATAATCCCTGTCTGCTATGGGAGAAAGGGGCTTATCCCACTCAATGGTGGGGAGATGATACTCAGGACTCGAGCTCTTGTTGAGCTTTCTGCTTGTCCGTATTCTATGTGATAGGTCTGCCTGAGAGCGTTTCTGGAACCCATGTAGCTGTGCTAGCTGCAGACAGATTTTCTCGATGAGGATTTTACGGGTGAAGTGGGAACGGACAGCGCGCACCTTCTCGAGGAAGGTGGACAGAATCATGTCCATGCTGTTGTAGTTCGCCTCGCCCGAATTGTGCACTAGCAATCCATTTGCTTCAAAAACCGGAGCCTCTCCATCACCCATGCATATATCGTACACATGTGCTTTACCTGCGTCTTCAATGCGTTGCACAGGCTCGAAGTGGTAATTGGAGTTAAGGAGGACCATCAACTTCCTGTGAGTGGAAATCGATATTTTCTGAAGTGCCGACAGGTAGTCATCAAATTTTCCTACACTGTAGGATGCGTAAGAGAACCCCTTGCGGCGGCTATAGTTATTGAAGATCGTTCCACCACGGGGGACGAATACTTCATCGTCGTCGTCGTCACGGAACCACGTGCCGTCGTGCTCTTGCCTAAGGAACCTGTCGTTCAGCACGTTTACTACAAAAGAAGCAGGTACGACGGTAGTTCTACCTGGATGCGCGCTTTCCAAGTACCCCTCTGCAGGGCATTTGCTGACGAGGTAGGGAGAAACCAAAACATGCAACTTCCTTGCGTGCTCCGGACTCACGTAAAGACGGTGGTACTTCTCCATATGAGTGCTCACGATCCCGAAGGAGGAAAGCATCACTTGGAGCTGGAACAGGTTTTCTGTAGAGCGTGAGTAAAACGCGATGTCGGAGTTGTTTTCTAGATCAACGCGTCCGTCGCCTTCGATGTAAGCAGCTAGGTAAGCTAGCTGCGACTTACGGTCCGCCTGAAGAACACTCCAAGGTACTACTTTGTGCCACGAGGCTTCTTTGTTCTTGGTGTAGCCAGTGGAGGGAATAACCCCCAGATAGGACAACCAGTTGGCGACTACCTTACTTTGAATGAGCACCTCGTAGCTTACCTTGGTCGTTTTTGTCGCTACGCCACCGATGACGAGGGGATCGCCAACACCCGACGTTGGAGTCAGTACAGTGTCAAGATTGAACACCTGACGCACCAGGTCTTGATAGTGCTCGTTGAGCTTCGTATCGCTATTGAAGAATCGTACGCGGTACCTATCATGGCACCCTTCTGAGACAACAAGACCCAAGATGAATGCCAACACCGGGGTCATTTGCTCAGGCTTGGTGGGCATCTTGGTGTTACGTGCCAGGGGATGGTCTTGGTACTCCGGTATACTCAACGTAAGGGGCTCGTCACGCGTCGTCTCGTGTAAGCTAACACACAGCAGGTCCCCAATGGATAGGTCCTGCGTTTCCCGCCACACCAGATCACCCTGGTCGAGTACCAGGACTTCGTGTGTGTAGGTTGGTTGGATGGAATATCCACGCTTGGTGATTACGCGGAGAGTGTCAGCATAACCACTATACTTCCACTTTTTCGCTGGAGCGGCACCCTTGACACTCCCTACTGTTAGCGCAATGTCTCCAACACCTTCTGCGTCGTCTCCTAGGTCACCAATCTGGACGATTCCGTGTTCTTTTGTCGGGAGGTATGTATCTCCCGCCAAACAAAGGAAGGTCTCGCTTATTCCAAGGGCTCTCATCTTGGCTTCGCTGAGGAACTGCCACTCATCGGACAGTTTCCAGAAGTCAGCAGCGCCGCCCCCTACAGGAATAACCTCTACACCTTCTCGGGTGACGACCTTGCCGCCGATAGGGTCTTCTTCAGCAGCGAAGAAGAGATCGAGCACCTCGGACATTTCGACATCGGTAGCATCCGGCCAGACTTTAATGTGCCAGAGGGGGCCTGCGCGCCTACGAGCTCCTGCGATGCTAGCATCAAGGAGAGCCTTCTCATAAATTTTGAAGGGCATTATACGCGTGAGGTACGATGTACCGTAGTAGTCCGTGGAGAACACGCGACGGGGCAGGAACATCGTATTTTCTGGAGCGAGAGGAATTGGGCGTCCAGCAGCCATAAGGCTGACAAGTACTGGGTCTACGTCACGACGCTGAGCGACAATACGTTCATCCGAGGAGATGGCCCACTCTCGCATATCCTGAGTCGGTTGGATATCGATGATCGGATCCAAGCTCGGAATAGGGGAGACCTTGATGGACACGTAGTCGAGGTCGTGCGGGATAGTTTCTGTCCAGTAGCCCAAGCGCTTGTCCATGATCATGTGGAACACAAACTTGCCGAACGTGAGGTAGTCACTCAGCAGCATGGGCATTACGGAAATAATACCAGACGCGTCGATGGCGTCTTGGTAGAACTCGAGGATTTCGTTGTCGTCAATCCCGCTCAGGATAACGTTCTGGCTGAACGCAAGGTCTTTCCAGTACTCGGTTGCAGGTCCCGCGATGGGGTCAAACATGATGAGGTTGCGGAATATTTTATGTTGGGTTTGGGGATCTGCGGGCATGAAGTCTTCGGCGATAGTTGGATCTTCCGCTCGCTCGAAGACTGGAGAGTACCTTTGAGACATGTCTGCGCCTGCTTGAGAAGGCGCAGTCACGTTGGTTAGGGAGCTTACTGCCTCCCGACGCATATGGCCAGGAGCTCCGCTTGTGGTAGCAGTTCCGTAACGACGACGGGCAGCTGCAGAAGAGCTATGTGGACGCATTACCGCAGCAGTACGGTTGGCTACGCGTCTGTAGCGCCCCTCTGTCATGTCGAATTTTACTTTGAACATGCTTACCTCAACAACCTATAAGGCTGCTGTAAACTTTTTGCGTCGTATTACTGATCCATCCACAAGGCTACCTTGCATGCCTTACAAAACTTGGCAAGTTCGTACGTAGCTAGTTTTACCTGCTCCATATCACTTTTACAGCGTGGGCACTTGTTTTTGCTACGTAAAGACTCGATTTCTTCGAACCGAGCAGTCGATGCAATAGGTGCCTCAATCCCTGCAGTGCGTAGGCTTGGAGTACCTAACTTGTTGATACGACTGGAAATAATGTCTGTGGCTATCCCAGTTTCGTGTGTGTTGAGCGTGTCTGTGAACCCTGCCGCACGGAGGGTGCCTACCAGTCGCTGCACACCGCTTGTACTGATGGTCACTTTTGCGTCTTCGCAAACGTGCTGTACCAAGTTGTAGATATTCATCTTAATGTCCTCTGAAAAGTCGGTTTGTTCTGTTGTAAGAAACACCCACGGAACGGTCACTCGAGCGAGCTCCAGCAACCCCTCCATCGCTATACATAGAGCCCACGGCACTCGTGCCACGGTTACTCGCGCCACGGAATACACCAGCGGTCTGCAGCCCAGGCATCCGGCGCCCTCGTCCGTAGCTCCGCTTTATATATTCATCTTGGTTGCGGCGGATTTGGCTGTGCCCCAAAGCCGCCACCCGGAACAGGTCGTCCGTTCCATTCTCAGGCTTGTACAATGATCGCCCAAACTGCTCCACTGTAGTCAACTGCATCTGGAAGTGTGCTCTGGGGTAATCGGAACGCATCGCTACCGTACGCATCTTGAGGAGCTCATCTGGATCAATTTCAGCAGCGGGGAAGTGGACCTTCATATCCTGCAAGTCGTGCTTGTAATTTTCGAAGTCTTTCCACTTCAAAGTGTATCGCTGTGCGACCTCCTGCCCGTAGGACTCACGAAGGTCGAGCACCTGCATTGCACTATTCCATCGGTCGAAGACAACGTGTACGAAATGGAAGGTCTGCATAAGTGGAACGATGAGCTCGTTGTAGCACCATAGCAGGTCCACATGGAATCCCTTGTACGGAGCAACCTCGAGAAACTCCTCGTGTACGATGCCTTCTGTCTCTGGGTCATACCGAGAGATACATAGCGCGAATGAGGCGTTGACCTCACCATTATCGATAGCGAGCACCCGCGCATTGTAAACATCGGGATGTATGCTTTTCAGTGTAGGGCGAAGGAGCGCCAAGCTGTCTGTACGGTGCTCCTTCTCAATGGTGTAGTCGAACAGCGGCTCAATGACACCCTCTTCAGCTACCAGCTGTTTTACCAAAGCGTAGTTTGGGAAGAACGGACTGAGAGCTCGAGGCGGGATGGCGTAGAAGTCTCGCTTCAAGGACTCCTGGTCACCGCGCTTCTGCTCCTTGATTGTTTCCTCATCCTCTTCCGGGTTGGCATCCCAAGTAGCGTAGTGTGTGTAAAACATGCGTGGACTTTTGTCAGCCACGCTTGCGCGCTGCATGATAGGGTCCGACACGGAAGTAGGGCTCGAGATGTTGAACATGTAGGCGTCGAGCGAGTTGTAGTCACCTTGAGCTCTACGTCGCTTATTTGCCTGGGTACGGATGGTCTGCAGGCTATTCTCCAGTGCGTTGAATACTTCGGTGCCATCCTTGACGCCCGTACGTCGTTTACCACCAGCGTCTGTGTTGAAGTGGCCCATCTCGTCCATCGTAGCAAAAATTCTGGTCGCGCCACGGAGGGTGATAGAACTCGCAGCCTGCATGTAGATGGCAATACGTTTGCCTGGATAGAAGATGAAACGCTTGGCTGCTTCGTAGAGAGGAACACCCAATCGTTTACCTTCATCAATGTTGTGCTGCTTTACCGACCTGAACCAGGGAGAGTTCTCGTAGATTTGTCGGAACGACTTCCACAAGTTGTCTTCAGCCTGGTAAATAGTAGGCGCCACGAACGAAGCCTGCAGGATGGAGTTGCTAGCCTGCTCAAAGTACCGTGTTGGGTTGGGGAGTGCCAGGTAGCGGTGCAGCACGTAGGGTGCGGCGAACGTGGCCACGGTGAACGATTTACCAGAACGTTGGCCCCATACGCCAACGAACTCGTTAGGTGGAACTGGGCGGACGGGGGCTTGATCGTCGTAGACGTTGTAGTCTGCGAAACGGGGATCTCGTATCCAATCGGCGAGCATCTCCGTGCGGTTACGACGGCACTTCGGACATACGCCGTGTTGGAGCAGCACAAAGCGGTCCAGTAAATTACCGATGCTATCGGCAACGGGAACAGTGTGTACGTAGTGAGTATCAGAGCACAGGTAGCAAACGTCCCCGAAGAATTGAGCTAGCACCTGAAATTGCCGAGGACGTAGCTCACCAGAGAAGCCTAAGAAGTTAGCTCCACGGCACCATTCAATAACGTTGGGGGCAACAGAAAAACTGCGCTCGGTAAAGATAGAAGGGTCTAGGTCTGCCGAGATAGCAAGCCGCATAAGCTCCCGAGGACTGGGAAGCCCGTCAGCTTCGGCTACATCCGCTTCAGAAGCTGCGTCCAACGCCGCGTAGATATCTCCGAATTGTTCGGGAGGAGGCTGCTGAGAGGGGGGTGACACCACAACTGCAACAGGTTCCTCCTCCACCGGTACAGTTTTTTTCTTGGCTTTCTTAGTGCCACGACGTGAGTCTTCCATGCCTCCAAAAGCGTCAATCGAACGCTTCTTTAACTTCAGACGACTTATGGATTTCTTGGAAGACACAAGTAGCTTCTGTGTAGTCTCTAAACGTTGTCACCAACGTGTTTAGAAGATTTGATTGTGGCGTGCACACCTGTAGCTTTGCGTTGTAATGTACGTAACAATTGCAGCAAATCCTTGGCGCGTTCTGTGGTTTCCTTCACGCTGGCGTGTGCGCTATGAAGCTCTTCTACCAAATCAGCCATCTCGGCACGCCCCTTGGCGCGCATGATACGGATTACTCCCGTGGTGGTACGGGGCAACTCCACCCCCTTATCCGTTGCCTCTTCTGTCACTGGATTATCATCTGGAGGCGTGGCTTCTCTTGGTGCGGAAATCATTGATTCTCCCTCTCGGTCATCATGCTCGTCTTCCCTACCGTCCTGGGCACACATTGTGGACCACCCCCTAAGGCAACGTCTTCACCAGTTGCACTACTAGTGTCTGTTGGTGCACCATGATCTGATTTAACGTATCAATGGTTCCCTTCATGGATGCAACGTGACTACTCTGCGTTTCCATATCCTGCTTGTAGACGTCGTTACTAACAAACCTGCTCACACACATAGTCTGGTGAGACAGATGCTGATTGATCGTGCTCTCAATCTTTCGGAGCGCAGCGTCCGCGTCAGCTTGTGCACGCTTAATCGATTCTTTGACGTCCTGAATCTGCTGCTTACGTAATTCGTTCTCTGCTTCTTGCTTCTTGCGTAATAGGTAGATGAATGCTCCCAGTACCAGTGGTATAACAATGCTCAGTATTGTTAGAACGTCGCGCCAGCTAAACGCACCTGTGCTCTGCTGCGCTGCTTTGTTTGCTGAGCTCAGTAGGGGAAACAATAAACCGTGTAGAAGGTTCATCATGGCCATAGAGTAGTAAAGCTACTTGGCATTGAAATCCCGATGAGTAGTTAGCTCTACGAAATCCACCAAGTGTTTGCGGATGCTGTCGTCGGGAATGATCGGGCTATTGCGCAGGAATTGGGAAATTGAAAACAGAAAATCTTTGTCTACTTCCGTGTCTGGATGAGGGGTGCCCTTCTGCGCTTCATGGTGCGCTATCTCTGGAAGTACGTACCCAAGAAGCGCACCCACCGCAGCTGCCACGCTTGGTAGCTCCGCTTCAACTGTCTCACCGTCACGCAAAAGCGTGTACGTCATTCCGTCGTAGCTAACCACGTCGAAAGCTACGTCACCTACGTTGATCGACACGGGGAAGGATGTGTCTGAAGGGATGGGCTCCCCATCACCTTCACTCATGTCCTCAGGAAGCTCAGCGGGCGTCTCTGCCTCAACCTCTGTAGCGACCACTTCCAAGCACTGGCGATCGTGGTCGCTGTAAGAAAGAGTGGGCTGCCCAATAGCTACGTTAGGGTAACGGTGAGACAGTATATCGATAACGCTCTCCACCGTAGGAGGAAGACTGTCATCTTCGGAGGACCACTCGAGTAGCAATGTGGGCTGTGCAGAGGACACGTCAGCTTCTATTACAGGCAACCGACTTGACGGTACCCGCAGTAAAAGCAAGTCCCGCAACTCGTTGATAAAATGTGCTGCAGAAGTAGCAGGCATACTGAACCTCTTAGCGCACCCAAGTTGGCTGTAACGACAAATGCCTGTGCCGCATACTGTTGACACAGGACCCCTTTAGGACTTGGTGTGCCCTAGTAGACAGTAACTTTAATTTGTTGGATTTTGTAGCGAAGTACTACTTAGAGGAGGGCTTTGGGAAAATGAAAGAGGTGAGCTCTGTACCAGTCTGTGGGAGCGTGTAGAAACGCGTACGGATTTTCGCCAGGCTGTAGCAGCGTCGGCAGCTTCTCTTGGAACGGGTGTTGTGTCGTGCTCCGTACTCAAAGCAGGTGACCTTCTTCCAATAAGCTGCTTTATTTCGGCACTTTCTGCGTCGCTGCTGACAAGCGATGAGTACCTGACGATAGGACTCGCGACTTGCGAAATGCTTGGGGCTGATCCAGCACTTGGAGCATTTCTCAGAGCGCCGGTAGAAAGGCCCCTGATTGTAGCGGTTCATGATGCAACGTCGGATAGGCGAATGCCACTTGGTCCTCGTTGCGTCCGTGCAGTACGTTATGTGCCTGGCGAACTCCTCAGCACTCTTGCGGAAAGAGAGCTTAGGAGAACGCGCCAGCTTTTTGCAGTAAGCTGTCACGTACTTCATGCTGCCGCGTACGTGGTGCTGTGTCATGCCACAGTCTGCAAAACAACTGTGCTTGCGCAGACCATACTTACACGCAGTGTTAATCAGCGTGAGGTTACGGAAGTCACTCTCCATGCGTCCCACAGCGATCAGGAAGGTAGCGTCCACGCCAGTGTGCTCCTGGGCACTAAGCGCTGCTTCTGCGATGGTGTAGCGCTTTTTAATCCAACGAGCGTCCCATTTGTAGCAGTGCTTCCATCGTCGCAAGCAGAGTCGGTGACGGTAAGCTTTGTTACTGCGTTGAGGATCAGCGTCCGTCTTGAGCTTATCACAACGCATTTTCCACTTCTTGTCACACTGCTGGCGGTCGAGAGGTTTGCCTCCCCTGTCCTCGACAGCAGCTACAGCTTGCGCTAGCTTATCGAGGTGCTTCTTCCGAAGCTCAGGTGCCGCAAAGGTGATCTTGTTGATTGACAAGACAGGGTCTTTTACCACAACGCTCTGCTTGATCTCCACACCTTCTTTCTTCTGCGCAGACTCCTTGGCTGCAGCTTTAGTGGTGTCGCGCTCAACTGTGGTCACAGTTGGGGCAGTAGACGGAGGGGTGTCTGCAACTGCAATGGCAGCGCAAAAAATTGTCCCCACAAACATACTCAGTAACAGTGTCCTCTTCATAATATTCGACTCCTTTTGTACAACTCCGCAAATGTCTGCGACTCGTTGCATACTACTAATTTACAAGCCGTGGGCAACTTTTCAGGAAAACAATCCAGAAAAGTAAAGACGAAGTTGCATTTTCGACCGCAATTGTCTCGACTTACGTCGATCATCTCATATCCTTGGAAAGGAAAGACTAGTGGAGGCTGGGATCCTGCGAAGGGTTTGAGTCGGCGGATTTTTTTGAAGGTTTACGCTTTATTGGAGAAGCTAGCAGTTTCTGCAGGCGCTCTACTAGGCTCTCGGTCTCGGTCTCAAGTCGAGCACCAAAACGTTCTAGCATGCGCTTCACGGCTTTGTCCATCGCCTGATACTGCGTTTCGTCGATAACCATTGCTAACTCCTCACGAAGCTTTTTGGCCTCCTCAGCTATTAGCAGTATCGTCTGACGGACAAGTGGAGAAAGAATCTTTTCTACGACGTCCTCAGTGAGCTCGTCTGAAGGACGAATCCGCTCCATCGCTACTACGAGTTCACGTGCCTCCCGCATCAGGTTGACGTAGTGAGTCATCCCTTGAGCGTTAGCGTCAGGGTCGTACTCGTACTGAGCTTTTCGATCTTCAGCCACCCGCCTAATCTCACCCAGAAGCTCGTGCAAGAGCTCGTGCCCTACGTTGTTCATGACGCTTACACATTTTTGAATGTGTTCGTTGAGCATTGGTACACTTACATAGTGCTTCTCTGCGAGCTCTGCTACTGATAACTCCCCACCCTCGATGTCGTCGTTAAGCTGACGGAGCGCTCTAGTAGGGAAGTTATTACACAGATCGCATCCCATGTTAAACCTGGCTCGGCAGTTGGCTGGGAGAGGGGTTGGGCGTCTCGTCCACCTGAATGATATCGTCTGGAATACCATGGCTGTCGCTACCGGGAAGCTGCAACGTGGAGAGCTCGGAGACAGGAACGATCATGTCCATCTTCTCGAAGTCATCTTCAGTAGCAGGGCGCATACCGTACTGAGCAGCTTCACGAGAGGTGACCAGCTGGTGGATGGGCATCGCGTGATCTGGACCGTAGAACTCGAGCTCGAGTACCTGGTCCTCATCACCGTTGTTGCCCGTCTTCTCGATACGAACATCGCGCACCACGATGAAGGGGTATGTCTCCTCGAGGTTCTCCGCGAAGTACCACTTGTCTGGTTCCAAGCTGAGCCTGAACGCCTTACGAGAAACCAGCTGCTCTCGCTGGACGAACATCTTTTTGCCGTAAGCGCCAACCACCTGCATCCCGTGCGCCTCGGCAATAGTACTAACGTTGCCCATTGAAGCTTCACGGACATCCCGAAGCAGGATGGAGTTCCGACCTACAGTGTCTACCGTCAACCCTGCCAGCTTGAGGGAAGCCTGTGCCTCCTGCAAACTATCACGCGGACCCTCAAGGGAAACTGCTGCATATCCTGGTGTCTGCTTGGTTACGTACATCGTGTGCTCCTTACACGTCTTTCATGTGCCGGTAGTATTTTTGGTAGAGCCTCAACGCCACCTTACGACGTCGAATACCTGTATTCATGTAGCGACTTTTGTCAAGAACGCGTGACACGAGTTGAAATACAGTCTCCACCGCGTTACCATACCCACCATTTTGTATAATGACAAGGTCTACGAGATTGGCGAGGCGCTGCCACACAAACTCGGAAGCAGCTTTCGCTGCCTGTTTCCGACGTGATGACGTTCGCTTCGTGCTCGCAATCGACTGTAATTGCACCCCGCGTCCCTGTGACTGAATCTCGTCCAGTTCTTTTATCTGCTCGTCTACCTCTTCAATTTCAGCGAGCACGTCCTGGTAACGTAGCACGTTGATCATTGCTAGAACAACAGGAGAAGGTATACTGTTGGCTTCGACAAACTCTTGGATGTCGTCCGCGTACGAGTCTTCGTCAATAAGCTCCTGCAACGCTGAAGCACTACGCCACACGGCAGCGTCGGTGTAGCTCGCAAGTACGTTTCCGACGTTGTGCTTCAATCGCGCAATGACTTCCCTGAGGGAGTCCTTCAGATTCTGACGACCTTCTGTGGACAGGTGGCGCACAGCTTCAGAGAGAACGATCCACTCGTAAGGGTAGAGCTCGTCGTCGTAGTCCTTGACTTTGTACAGGCGCCACTTGATGCGCTGTAGGATAGCATCAGGACGAATGAGCTCTGTGTTACCCGTCACACGCTTTCCAAACCAGCGGTTCATCTCGATGTCGAAAATGGGACCAAACTTTTCTGCCAGGAGCTCTGGTTTGATGGTATTGGACAGGATATGGAAATAAACGCCGTGGTCTGTTCCGCTGAGCAGGTAACCGTTGACCACTTGAGATTCTTGTTTGTACTGCGCCACCTTTTCCTTGGGCGCGTAGACGATGAGATCGAGTGGCGATACTTCGTCGTAGTAGTGCCCAGCCAAATCTCCAGCTAGGAACACCCGACTCGCTGCTGGAAACCGCGCCTGTATCTGATTACGGATTTGGTTGCGCACCCGAGGTGATGGACGGAGCTCGTCCGTCTTCCACACAGTGGGGCTCAACAAGCGTCTATGGTAGTTGAAAATACTCATTTAAGTACTTTTGTGTCGACGTCGTCTCTACTAGGCTGATTTGAGGGAGACTGCACTATGTTACCTCTGGGTCTACCACCGATCTCCTCGATGCGCCTCAGCCCTCTTTGCTGAAACTCACCGGAGAAGCGGTCTTTCCAATCGATGCTTCTGCCAACTTCCTCAAGCCACTTCAACGCGTTTTCATGAATAGCCGTGTCCAGCGCTGCAGAGACAACGTCGCCCACGTTGTTACGCGCTGTGTTCATTTTCCGCAGCAGAGGTGCTATCTTGGATACGGACAGTAGTGCCGACTTTTTAAGAAGCCCCAACTTCTCTTCTGGTGCCAGATCCTGCGTACGGGGCGCGTTGCTGATCATGAAGGAGTGAAGCTCATCAGGCACGAGCCGCTCAACGTTGGGAACGTTCTTTGCCCAATTTTCAACAACCTTGTCCAAGTAGTGGAACGTTGGTTGGTTGAGTCCCTCGAAGGGCCACTTCTTCAACCTGCCAAAGTCTATAGGGCTGAGCGCGTGGAAAACTGGGCTGTCTGTACCACCAACACCAGCAGCACGTTGAAGCGCTTGCTGGATTTCCTTCTCGGTAGAATTTAACACAACTCGGACCACGACGGAATCGACAGCGTCTGCCAACAATCCTGTGACTGTATCGTGACTTGCAGGCACATGAAGCAGCTTACCCAACGGTAGCCGTAAAGCAATCGGGTTCGCTGCAACAAAGTCGATTACCTTGTCTGGATCCGTGTGGAAAGGCAACCCCCAACTGCGCGCCTCGTCTTTCAACGCTTCGAGAAGCTGCGCTCGATCCTTCTGGAACGTTTCAGGACCCAGCACTCGAACAGCATGCACACGGAAATCCTTAGCACGCTGGTCGAGACCCTCGTTGCTTCCAGCAGCCGCACGTAAAAACGGCCCAAGCGCATCCTTACGGATGTTGCTATAATCGCGTACAGGCTTCAATTCTGGTACTTGGATCATGTTAGATCAGCTTCGCACGTCACGACGCCAGGTCCACTCCGAACCATCCCACTCACCCACAACCACATCATCCCTACTCAAGATGCGCGCCTGGTCGTCAAAACACAAACCGTCCAGAGCTAGGGTTCCGGTAGCAGACAGTTGTAGTTTGCCTTCTACTAAACGAGCCTCCACCCAACCACACCACTCAATGGTGCTGAAAGGGAAAGCCGTCGCCAAATCAGTCTCGGGTTGCAGCTTGGATACCTTGACGACAACCTCAGTCGACCAAGGCTCGCCACCATCGCGTAGCTTGTCGGGACCACCGATCTTCTGGCCCGTACGACGTCCGCCAAGTGCAGCAACAGCTTTTTCGACCTCGTCTTCCACCTGGTCAACAAGGCCACCCTCATCAGCAGTTTCCGCGTCCGCAGCGCGAACCTGCTGATAAATGGCTCCCCGATACCTCAGACTTTTAGGTAATGTTGCCATGGGTTGTTAGCTTACGCTAAACCCACGCAGCCCCATCGTTGGTCACGAAAGCAATAAGCG